>ERZ773186.1919-NODE-1919-length-16423-cov-6.234238_pt1 | contig 16423 bp, 16 predicted proteins | sample MGYA00581000_ERZ773186 | MGnify/ENA primary metagenome ERZ773186 (study PRJEB29015, sample SAMEA2737752) | human gut metagenome | biome: human gut; feature: human-associated habitat; material: faeces | place: China | collected 2012 ...
TATTTAGCCATACGGTCTGTATCGAGTTTCAAATAGATTCTGAACTACGGTCAAAGCCTGTTCTATGTTTAATGATAGTATAACAGAATAAAAAATAATTGTCTAGTATGTTGATGTAGAACCAGATAAAAAAGTGGTTGTATTTTAACATACATATATAATAGAAGAAAGTTTGTAAAAAAGTCTAAATCCCTTACTTTTGTGACCTAAAATTGGTTTAATTTCTCCATGTAAAATCACTTCCTGATTGATTATATTTAAATTTCAAAATAATAGCTGATGATATTTTTATGCAAGCACTTACCTTGGTAGATATTTGAAATCTCCATTTTCACCACAATAAATTAGCCAAACCTCATTTTCTATTAATTCATTAAAAAAATCATTAACACTAGTGTTACTAGCACTTCCTCTAATATATCTCCAGTTAAGTTCTGATTCATATCCATTTTTTCCAATATTATAATTTTTTGATTTACAATAAGTATTAACTTCTTTTTTATTAATATTTTCTTTAGACTGTAAAAAATAAAAGAAGTAACGAAAAAGCCAAAATTTTTCTGACATACGAGCAGTATCAGAAGGGTAATTTACGTGAGTATCAATAAATAAGCTATCTATCTTTTCTAACAACTCATTTCTTTTATATGAACCATTCTTTAAATATAAAATAGTCACTAAAACTAAGGAAAAATCATCAGTATTTGAAGTAATTAACTTTAATAATTCCTCCTGAGTTAATAAATTATCTATTTCAAATTCAACGGCATACAACAATATTTGATACAATTCTTGATTAAAATGATTTTTATGATAATAATCTATTTTTCTTCCAATACTGCTTGAATTAACACTAAAATATTTTTTTACGATCTCTGAAGCTGATATACTTGAAAATCCAAGACTACTCATATTTTCAAAAAAAGTCAAAAACTTATTAGTTAATCTTGAATCTTTCAATGATAGGTCTAGGATTTTTTCAAAAATATTAAAATCCGTTATTATATCTTTTTTAGAAAATATATTATTTAGTTTTGCAGAACTTATTTTTTTATTTTTAAACGTATTTTTTATGACTGGAAAAATAGATTTTATAGCCCCCTTATTTCCTAATGATTCTTCATTAATACAATAATCTATAAAATTACTGATTTCCTTAATCCATTTTTCATCTGAGTTTTTTAAAGTAAGGTTTTCAAAAAATGAAAAAATATTTGATTTACTCGATTTATTAATAAAAGGAAAATTATCAACCCTTGTTTTATTATCATTAACAAGTAAATTATTTTCTCGACAGATTAGACTAAATTCTTTTAAGAAGTCTTCCTTCTCAGCCTCAAGAGTAAAAGGAAAGACAACATCATCTACATATCGCGTGTATATAAAATTATTATTTTCCATACGTTTGTCAAAATAGCACATATATAATTCTGCAATAATTCTTGATAATAAATTTCCCGTTGGAATACCGTGTGTTTCATCATATTGACAACTTGTAATCAATTTATCTAATGTGTTAGCAAAACCATTTTTCCTATCTTTTTTAGCATCAGCTTTTCCCGTGATCATCCATGGAATACTATGTGTATATAGAGTATGATAAAAATTTGATAAATCTAAATATAATTTTTTTACCCCACCATATAGTAAAGTTTGGCTAATTTCTTGAGTAGTAGAATAATCAAAATTTAATTGGTTAAAAAATTTTGATGTTGAAAATTTATTGCTAACAAACACATCAACAAACTCTTTTTTTTGGTCACACATATAATAATTTAATGCCATATAACTGTATAAATTAGGCATCTTATATTGTCGTCTATTGTTTATATTTTTAGGAATACTAAAATAGACGGGTTCCGTTGATATTGACTTCCCATATTTAAAAAATTTTTTTAAATCATGACCTCTTAAATACTCTGAAAAAGATTCCATATTAAATACTTTAAAATAAAAAGAATCTGATTTCCCATAATCATTCTCTATTTCAACTTTTTCAGTATTCATTTTTTTGTTTTTAATAGTAATATCATAATAACCATATCTCACAAGAAAAACTGGATCAAAAATCAAATCATATAATTCAGTAAATACCGATTCCATAAATTAACTCCTATACTATACAGAAAATCTATCTTAAGTTTTTTTATTATTCTATTTTAGACTAAAACAGAAAGAAAAGATAGTGTAGACTTTAGCTTTATTAATAATATAAGTAAAACACGAGTAAGACTTTTATTAGTAGATTTATTTAAAAAATTTACTACTTAGTAGTTAGGAAACGGACTTAATTTCAAAATTAGGGCTTTTTAAAATCTTTTATTATTTATTCAACAAATTATTATCAAAAAAAGCTATGTGCTACATACTTTTTTATCAGTTTTTTAATTAAAAAAATATCATATGGACAAACAAATATATAAAAAAATACCATGTACAACATAGTATTTTTTCGACTACTTTTTATTATATTTCCTTGAATAGTTGAGAGATAGATGGTTATTTACAAATAATTGAATACAAATGGACAAAAGCGCGTGTCACAACCTAAATTAATTGATATTAGAAAATAATGTTTAGATTATTCTTACAAAAAATCTTTTTGTCATTTTTAATTAATTTAAAGGGATCAAATTACTTTTTATGTTTCTCTTTTTTGTTTTCTTCTGGCGCTAAGTCTTTTTATAGCTCCCGTTAGTTCTAAAAATTTTTTAATATCCTTTTACGTTATTGCACAATACCTTGCTTACGAAGCCAATCCATTTGAACCTCACCTGAAGATGGTTCTCTACCATATTGTTCCTTAAAGTTTTTTCTAAATTCGTCTGCTTCTGCAACAGGATCTGTTGTTTGGTTTAGGTTGTTACTTGTGCTTGAATTTGGAGAAGGAGTAAACTGGTCTGACACTGATTGTTTCAAAAGTAGTTCTTGTTCTTTTTTAGCCTTTTCCTCCTCAGCCAATAGTCTTGCTTTTTCAGTTTCTTCCGCTTGTAATTTTACGATTTGATCTTTTTCTTTTTGGGTTATTACACTAACTTTATTAATTAAGAACTCTATTTTATTTTTATTAAAAATATTTTCCATCTCTTGGTAACTCTTCGCATTGTTCTCAAGTGTAGCAATATTTGACTGAAGTTCGTTTATATTATTAAACCGTACGTCATTATTAGGAATATCTTTCTTATTTATGTTACTTTCGATATATTCATAAACTGTTTTAACATCTTTTTCAATGTATTTAGATTTCAAAGATTGTGCTTCTTTAGTTTTCAGATTCAAATTTTTAATTTTAACAACAGTATTAATAACGCTCTCATTATCGATTGAAATTGAGTTTTGTAATTCATTGATTCTTTTCTTTTCAGTAGTAACTTTGTTCTCATAGACTTTTTGAGCACGAAGTTCTTTTTGATGGTCGATATTTTTTTTTATAAAAAATATACCAAAACTTATAATAACTAAAATCACTACAGCAATAACTTTATTTCTGCTTTTCATAATATAACAATATAGTATCTACTATATCTATCTCCTCATTTAATTTAAGCTGTTTAGACTATCACTTAACCAGTTATAAAAATATTTATAGGTTGTCTTAAGTCTTAATTTTTATCAAAATCCTTGCAATAAATAATTATTAAATTCATATTTATCCTGCTTATAACTGCTATTATATAAATATTTTATCACAGAATGCGTAGATTTTTTAACTTTACAATAAAATTATTCTTTTATTGTTTTCTTATCTGAGTATCTAATGTTCTTAATCTAAATATTGTATTGCTAAATTGATGAGTGATAGACATCGATTAAAAAGATAATCGCAGTACCTGATATCAGCAATATCAAACTTCTTAGTTTCATGGTGACGAATACGGAATTTATTTCCAATTTCTGTCAGCGCTCTAAATTCAAGATTAAACAATTCCACAAAATTGTCATCCCCTTTTGCCATGTTATTCACAATTTTTTCTGATGATCGTTTCTTGAACCATATATATATTCCTTTCAAACAGAGTTAATAAGATTTAAACTCATTGAAGAAATTTTGAAATAATTCTTCAATTTTTTCTTTGTGCTCTCTCTTTCTAATCCATGTAGGTTTAAAAGTATTTTTCCACCTTACAGAACGTGACATCATAAAAAATGAAGAATTATTTAACTCATGGATTTCCCAATGATATTTCAACAATACATTAGCAATTAGTCTTAATTTTTTTGCCTGAATAGATTTGTTGTCGTGTGTCTGTTGCTCTAAGCACTCCTTACAATACCGTATAGAGTGGTTAGTAAAGCTTTCAAACGTCACATAATTTTCATTACAGTTATTAACGAACGGTCTTAAAGTGTTTAGAATTTGATAAAAATCTTTTTCTGATAAGCTCTGCGCAGTCGTTTCAGTTGCTACTTTTATTAATCGAGGCACCCATTCTGTCTGATCATCTTGATTATTTCTTTTTTTATATTGATTAAATGAATGTACGCCATAAAAAGCTAATAAAGCAGCTACTAACCCACTAATATTTAAATCCATATTATTTATCCTCCTCAAAAAATGTATAAGCATATTCCTTTAGAGTTATTAAGTCATTAAAACAAAAAAATAACCCCTAAGATTCAGACTTTGGATCTTAAGTGTTATCTTAATGGGATTTATTAGGGGTTATTATCTAATAACCCTTTTTTCTTCGAAAAATTATAGATTAGTATAGTGCTGAATATCCCACTCAAAATTATCGGAATGATAATTTCAGTCGTTGAGTGGTAAATATATGGATTTTCAGAAACAATATATGGCTTTTTCTTTAGAAAATACACCTTCACTGTATCATTATTTTTGAATTTTGACTTAGATGCGTCTACCCCATAGGAATTTTCTGAGAAATTATAAGTTTTAACATTATTTCTATCAACTTTAATTTTTGCTATAGCAGTATTTTTTTCTCCTCTAGAAAACTCTCTCTGATCTTGCCATGAAGAAGATGAACTAACAATTAGTAAGATAATTATAGTTGCCAAAAAAATATTAGCAAGTATCTTTAAATATTTTTTTATAATTTCCATAATGTAGAGTCCTAAATTTTTTAAACAAACATCTTTTGTAAAAATCCTTTTTTCTGTTCTTTCAACAAATCTAACTTACGTTGATGAAGAGCGATAGTCTCGTCTAACTGTTTGAAGAATGAACCAATTTTTTCTTGCTCTGCTACACTTGGTATTAATATAGGGATAATTGATAAGTCCCCCAAATATATCCCTGGTTGAGCAGAAACAACTTGTCGTTTCCTCAATTCCATTTGAAATTTTTGACCATTAATTGTTGTAAATAAAAATTGTGATAATATCGTATGACTTGGTCGTAAATATGCAACACTTCTTTGAAACGTTATTCCTATAGGGTTTTCAATGATAGCCGTTTCTCCTATAGAACCGACAATAGTTAGAAGAACATCTCCTTTTTCCAAAGAAAATTTTTTATGAATAGAATTATATTCTTCTACAGATATTTTACGATCCGTAATCTCATCTATAATTATTTTCCCGTTCTTTATGTTTTTTGCACTTAATAAGAGAGGCCCCTCAAGAACATTTTGGTGTGTTCCATGTGTTCCATCTTTTAATAAAGTTAACTCATTTCCTAACTTACGCTCTTCCCAATCGTCAGCAAACCCCGCAAATCGCAATTCAGGAACTTTTGCCCCATTTTTAGGGAACATTTTTTGCAAGTAGCCTTTTTTCTGTTCTTTCAACAAATCTAACTTATGTTGTTGAAGAGTGATTAGAGCATCTAAATTCTTAAAAAACGTTCCAATTTTGACTTGCTCGTCAATTGTTGGGACTGAAACTTTGAACTCTGAAAATTTTGAAATCCAATGACGTTCATGGCTTTGAGGAACATAATTGATATTTTTCAAAGTGTTATAAATGAAAGAGAAATCCTCGTTATCTGTCTTTAATCTCAATAATTTCATAGCAGAACTCTTGACCTTAAAAGGAAAATCAACATAATGTGATCCTGTCGTAAAGTCGTCAAAAATGATAACTGGTGCTTCACTACTTGCGTATTTAATACCGTCTGTTTCATTAGTATACCCAAGAACGAAACTTTGTCCAGCCGTTAAAACTGGCGTTTCAAAGTCATCATCATAAGCTGTTGACTTAACAATATACTTTGTTGGTTGCTCATATTTGAGTAAATCACCTAGTTTATATTCTTCCCAGTCATCCATAAATCCCGGAAACCGTAATTCTGGAGCCTTTAATCTTTCCTTCATTTCAACACTCCCAGTTCCTTAAAGTAGTTTGCTAAGGCTTGATTAGCTTTCGCAATCTCTGCGTCTACTTCATCTATTTGACCTTGAATATCCGCTAAGTCAATCGGTTCTTCCTCTTCAAAGGTATCCACATAACGCGGAATATTTAAGTTGTAATCATTCTCAATGACTTCCTCAAGCGTTGCTAAGTGGCTATATTTATCAACCGCCTTGCGATGAATGACTGTTTCAGTGATCTTGTCAATATCTTCTGGACGCAATTGCTTTTGATTCTTCATCTTTTCAAAGCCTTGACTGGCGTCCACAAAAAGAATATCAGAGTTTGCTCGATTCTTTTTAAGAATTAAGACACAAACGGGAATGCCTGTGTTCAAAAAGAGTTTATCTGGAAAACCAATTACCGCTTCAATTTGATGTTTATCAATCAAAGCTTTTCGAATCCGTCCTTCCGCAGCGCCTCTAAATAAGACCCCGTGTGGGAGGATAATGGCCACGCGGCCACTCTCTTTGGTATGGTACAAACAATGCAACAAGAAAGAATAGTCCGCTTTGGTTTTTGGCGCAATGCCATATTCACGAAAACGTGGGTCATCTTCTCGATCCTTATTATTCCAATGGGCAGAATAAGGAGGATTGGCCATCACTGCGTCAAACATTCGAGGCGTATCTTTCCCTTCAATGACTCCGTCAGGCCAATCGCTCTCCAATGTGTCCGCATGATGGATCTGAATATCATTGTATTCAATATTATGCATCATTAAATTCATTCGAGCCAATCGATAAGGCGTGGCATCTTTTTCTTGACCAAAGTATTTAATCGCTCCCCTTTGATTGGAATGTTTCATATGACTGGCGGTAGTAATTAAGAGAGAAGCTGAACCGACCGCTGGATCATAAATAGAAAAATTGTCTTCGTCGGCTTTACCAAAAGTCAAAATACGAGCCATGACCTCTGAAATTTCTTTGGGAGTATAGTATTGTCCCATGTCCGAGGCCAATACAGTCGCAAACTTTTCTAACAAGTATTCATAGATATCTGAAACGGTGTCCCCTCCTGTAGAGAGATCAAACTCAGGGGCAGAGAGTAACTCAATCATCGAGATCATCACACTTGCTCGAGCTTGCGCATTACTTCCTAAATCAGAACTATCAAAACGCATCCCATCAAAGATGCCTTCAAAATCATCTTTAGCTTCAAAAGCAATTTGCTGATTAAAATGGCCAAATGTATCTGAAATCATTGGAATGTTAAATCGTTCTTCATGAATGGCAGCTTCCCAATCTTTAAAAAATTCCTTAGGCTGAATGGCATAACCGAGCTTTTGTTTCATATAGTCTAAGGCTCTTACAGGATCTTGACCATAAACATTTTCCCAAGTGTCGCCTCGTAAAACTTCTCCTAGCCATTGTGTGGCCTTTTCTGATAAATATTTATAAAATAGTAAGCCAAAAATGTAGTCTTTATAGGCGGTTAAACCAATCTGTCCTCGGGTTTGATTTAAGAGGGCCCACATTTTATTTTTTTGTTCATTTGATAATGCCATTTTATTCGCTCCTTATTTTTTGCGAGTATTTTAAATTTTTTATAGTGAATTGAAGAAGCTCATTAATGCAGTCTCAAATTCTGAGGCTCCAAAAAAGCTTAAATTTTCCTCTGCTTCAATTTCTGAAACAAGCGCTGATAATTGAGAATTGTCTACTAGGCTGTGACCTGGTAAGAAAAGATCAAAGGCTTGGACAATACGATTGCCATTGACTTTTTGATTGGCCGCCCATCGACGGATTTTTAACTCTTGTCGATCCGAGCGTTTGTGCTTTCTTTGATCTTCCAAGGTTGCTTTCGTAAAGTGTTCCTTAATTTCCCCAGATTCTATATCTACGATAATATCCTTGATTTCTTGTTGGCTCGTTTCATCCAATGGGAGAATATGTTTCTCAATTGAAGCTTTGTTTTCAGGAGTTTTCTGATCCATGAAGAGGTTTAAGAGATCAACCAGCCAATCGTAGTCAATAATCTCATGGTCATATAAAGATAAGCCCACTCTAATTTCTGTGAGGTCTGGACGCTCCTCTTCGGGCAATTTTTCTCTAGCATCATTAAGCCTTGCTTGCAAAGCCCCAAACTCCTCAAAATTAGAAATATCAAGTCGAACTTTTTCACCAGTAGCTTCTCCTTGAGCATCTAATAGGTCAATTTCGCTCCCTAATTCATAGCCTTGTTGAACCAATTGTTGAATCTTATTTTGTGTTTCTAGCCCTAGCCTTACAAATTGTTTTAAATCTTTCTCACCACGAGGAATTTGACTAAAATCTTCTCCCGCAAAGGCTTTTAGTTCTTGAACAGCGGGTGTTAATTTTTGGATTTGATAACTTTGGGGTTCTGCCAGGATATGCTCGTTTTTTAAGGATTGGATATCTTCATTTTTTGAGCCTTCATCTGCTTCCTGAAGCGTATCATTCCCCCCTCGTGTATAAATCCGAAGGGCATTTTCTACAAAAGACTTCATTTGTTCGCCTTGACGATAGAACCGAACTTTTCCGTGAGGTTTGCTGTTTAAGTGAAACGTTCGATTGGTCCGGGACATCGCTTGGATTAACATCCCTTCTCTCAACTGTTTATCCATATAAATCATATTAATATATTTTGAGTCAAATCCTGTCAGCAGTTGGTCCGAGACAATCACTAGATCTAATCGGTCCTCATCTTTTCCTTGGTTATATGGTTTTTTACGAGCGAGCCGTTTAGTAATATCAATCATGTAGGCCCGTGCCGGATCTTGAGCATTTAAAAGACTAGGGACATTGAAGCAACTACTGTATTCTTTGATCGCTTTTTTTAAGGCTTCATTCTGTTCTTTTGTTCCAGGTTGATTAGATTCATCTCGAGAAAAAGTCATTGCTACCTTCAAATGAGGGGCTTTTTCTTTAAAAAGATTGTAGTAATGAACCACGGCTTGCTTTCCTGAAACAGCTAACATCGCCTGAAAAACATTCTTTTCTCGTTTGCCAGCGTTCAAAGCCCCACTTGACGTTTTGTCCCAGTGGTTTAAGATGTCTTGGACCACTTGTTCTCGATAAACATGACTTTGATAAACTTCTTTTTCATAATCTTTTTCGGAATATTTTTCGTCAAGTGCTTCAATTTCAATCGTGGGATTAAAGTAAGTGATATCAAACCCTAACACGTTTCCGTCTCCAATCGCATCCTTGATGGTATAAGTATGGAGTCTCTTCCCAAAAATATCATGGGTTGAAATGTCTCGAGTGGTTTGAACATCATTAATCTCATCACTATAAAAATTAGGGGTTCCCGTAAACCCAAACCATGTCGTTTTTTGAAAGGCACCTTTAATAAGCTGAACCGATTCTCCATTGGCACTTCGATGTGCTTCATCCATGATAATGACGTTTCGATCGGTATTTTTTAGCCCATTTTTAACGGCTTTTGTTAAACCTTGGACAGAAATTAATAAAATCTGTGAAGCGCCTTTATGGCTCAACTCTCGTTTTAACTCCCTACCATTTACTTTTTTAATTCTATTTTTAAATTGAATGTAAGCAAAGTCTTTAAAGTTTTCTAGCGTTTGATCCACTAAGTCCACACGGTCAACAATAAATAAAACATTTTTTACTTTAGGGGCAGCCGCTAGTAGCTGGGCTACTTTAAAAGAGGTCACCGTTTTACCCGATCCAGTGGTATGCCAGATATAGCCCCCTTCCTTTTGAATGAAGTCGTTATGTTCCATTTCTTTCATACGCTGTAAAATCGCTCTTGTGGCTTGAATTTGATAACTTCTCATCACCATCAAATTACTATTGGAAGCATCTGGAATCATGTTCACGGTCACTAGTCGATGAAGTGCAGGGATTCCTAACACTTGATGGGCAAAGACAAACGCATCAGTGATATCTTTCTGTTGCTCATCTCGCCAACCGAAGACAAAAGTTTTGTTATAATTTTCAAGACGATTAGGACGGGCAAAATAGTTGGCAGAGTGTTGACTCAAGATAAATTGAACTTGAACAAAAGCAAATAAGCCCTCATATATCCCTTCTGCGTGATACCCTTTTAATTGCTCAAAAGCGCCCCATTGGTTTTGTAAGTGTTCATCTTTTTCTTCAATATGCGCTACTGGGATTCCGTTGATAAGCAAGGCTAAATCAATAATTCTTTTGCTCGCTAGTCCATGAGGAAGCTCATCAAAAATCACTTGGCTGACCACCTCATAGCGTGAGCGACCTCCAGCCACATCATCTTCGTAAAAAATCTCTACTTCTAAGTTGGAGCCGTCATCTCGTGTTATAGGAATAGACCCCACACCCCCTGCCCCCACTAATAGGAGTTGCGCATCATAAGGCGTTTTAATCCTCTGAACTTCTTGCATCACTAAGCCAAATTCAACATCAGACAAAGGCTTGCCATTTAATTTATAAGCATTAATTTCATTAAGCACCTCACGCCAGTGTCCTTCTAAGACCTTAATAGAGACATAAGATAAATCTTTACGATAGGTCCATCCTTCTGCTTCTAATTTTTTGATTAAAGCAGCTTCAAATTTTGCTTCTGCCATTCCTTTTTCTCCCTCTCAATAATACATGATTTTTATTATCTTTATTTTACCAGTTTATATGAGTTTTAGGTGAAATTTTATTAGATGATATTTATATCATATTTCAAAATTGATAATATATAAAATAAATAATATTAAATCAGTTTTTTTATGCGATTTGTCTTTTATATATAATCATAAATTGTTATAAAAAAACCTATGTGCTACATACTTTTTTCTCATTTTTTAATAAAAAAATTAGCATAGCTATAAACAAATATATAAAAAATACCATGTACAACATAGTATTTTTTCGACTACTTTTTATTATATTTCCTTGAATAGTTGAGAGATGAAAGGTATTTTCATTCTCTATTGTAATCATCATAGGGAATAGAACTAATTCCATGTCTTATAAGAGTGTTGACAAATCTATTCAATAATTTTTTAATGCATAAGTTAAACACCTGACTTTTACCAAAAATTTTAATTACTTTCGGACTAGTAAAATAATAGAATTTAATAAAAGCTCTTCCAAAAAATGATTCATACAAAATATTATCTCTAAATCTTCTTAATGTCCATAATTCAGGACAGTCATAAGTTCCATAAATAGAAGTAGCTATGTAACAACCTTCGGATTTAGTCATGTCTTTATCCTCGATACTAGGAGCTACATAACTAGGTTCATTTTTCTTAACAAAGGCAACTTTATCATGATAAATATTGATATACTTTTGTCGATTTTCTAATGATAACCTGTATTGTCTTACCAATTCTGTTCCTTTAACAAACATTTTATAATCTCTAAATCGGCATATTTCAACACATGAAGATATAATATTTTTAGATAATAATATCTGTATTTCTGTTGCATTTAGTTCATACTCATTAATAACATCAAAACAGTACACATATGCTTCATTACAAATCTGTAGCCTTATAATTAATTCTGTTACTGAGGATTCCATTTCCCAATACTGATTATAATGATTAAATGATATTTCTTGATATGAGACAGCGACAGAATTAACAACACTTAATATTTCAATTATTTTTTCTTGCTTCTTTTCTTTAGAAATAGCTAAATTTTGTATAATCTTAATTGCCAATTGTGCCGAATTAACACTGTCTTTTAATCTAAATTCAGCTAAATTTGAAAGCTTTGAAGAACATACGCCGTTGTAAAATGTTGCTTTCCAATCTGTAGTATCAATTTCCTATACTTTACTAAAATAAATTTGAGCTTGTTCAAAATTTTCAGCATTATAGTATTGTATTGCTAACTTTTTAAAGTTTTTTAATTCATCAGATTTATCGATTGTTACATCAACAACCCCTTCCACCATAATCTTTTTAGCTTCTTCTGAAGTATATTTTGTTTTACAGTAGTCACAAATCCAATATACGTTTTCTTTAGTAAAATTATTACTTCCACAAAGTTCACATACTAATTTTTTCATCGTTTCTCCTTTTGTAATCAATTATTTTTACTTAGGTAATTTCTATAAATTTCTAATATATTAAAATTATTAGTTGAGAGCTAAGTGTGGTACTAACATTCCCACAAATCAAACCTCTCTTTTTTGGTAATAAGGTACGCCCCTAATAAATCAAACTAAATTATCTAATTCGTTCCTTTCTGATTACCATTATACGATATTTCTTAAAAGTTTATCAACCTTTGTTATTTTTTCGATAATTCTGTAAACACTACTTCTACTTCTACTTATATCAAGCTCACTTGCTATTTCTTTTGCTGTATAAGCCTGTTTTTGATACATTTCAACGACTTTAACTTTAGTTGTATTATCTAGTCTAGGTCTTCCACCTTTGTTCTCAGAAACTGCCAAATGACGTTAAGTCAATTTTTTATCCTTTGTCTAAATTATACAATAGTGACTCTAAGATTTAAGGATAGCATCATTCTTATACCTTATCGCTTATAACGTCTGTAATCGTCATTAGACAGCCTTTTGAGTATTTCTCTAACGTTACATCAAATCTATCAATTCTTCCATTTTTACCTTTTAAAGATTTAACTAAACCAGTATTACTAATCATATATTGCCCTTCAAAACCTTCAACTGATTTCCACTCGATTTCTGTATTTGTATTTGCCATTTTGTATTCTCCTAATTTTAATATTCAACTTCTTCAAGATATTTTCTTGTTACAGTCCAAATTGATTTTTCTTCGTTCCAGATGATATATTCTGCTTCAACCATTTGTTCAACGATTTCTGATGACTCAACTGTGAATTTATTGAAACCACCAATACCATCAGGTTCTTCGATTGTTCTGCGTTCTTCAATCGCTTGTGCTTTTGCTTTACGTGCTTCTTGAACTTCTTGTCGACTATTCATTTCATTTACTAATTGTTCGTAAACATATTTACCTTTTGTGTTTTTAATCATTGCTTTGATTTTCTTAGAACCTTGTTCAGCCAACCATATGTCTGTAGTATCTTTCAAGATTTGTAAAGCTTCAACAGTTAAGTGAACACCTTTGTCTTGAATCTCTTTGAGCAATTTAACATTTCCAACAACTCGTTCATCTGAAACTTTCTTCATCAAGTTATCTGTAAGTTTGTCACCTTCGATGACATTCTTAACTTTCTCAGCAACATCTTCTTCAACAACAACTTTCTCAGCTTTAACAGAATCAAAAGTTGCATAAGCCATTGTTTCACGTTTATTAGTTTCAGTATCATATCCTGAACCAAGTGGAACAACTGCATTAGATTCTTTAACAGCTTTAAACGCATTTGACTTTGCAACACTAAGAATCAAAGCCCATTCCTCAAAACTAATTTTGTAAACGAAACTATTGTTTTGACGATATTTTGCATAAATGTAGATTACTAAGTCATATCCCTCTTGCAACTCATTGAAAGCTTCAACAGATACTTTTGTAAATCCGCTAAAGATTCTTTTGCTTGAAGACCAATCAAAGTCAAGTTCAACTTTCTCAGTTTCATCAAAGTTGTTAACTGTAATATAAAACATGTCTTTGTTTCTTGCTGTCAACTCAGTATCAAACTCAATTAAGCCACGACTCGTTAATTTATTTAAGCTATCAAATAATCTATTCACACCTTTGCTTGCACGGTAGCTTGTTTCCCAACCTAAGATACCCATTAACAACGGAACAGTTGTCATTACTTTGATATCTTGATTGTCGTAAAATCCTAATTGTTGTGACAATACTAAGTTTCCGTAAACGATTAACTCATCATTTGTAATTCCTTTTGCTAACTCAGCATTTGGAAACTTGATGAATCTTTTTGTATTTGTGTACTTTACCATAATCTTTATCTCTTTTCTTTATCTTATCTTTTGCATTCATTAACTGCATTAGTCAATTCATCTGTTCTCATGTAAATCCAAAACATATGATTAGTGTTTGGATTGATTGCATTGACGAGTGATTCAATCTTGTAGTTACGATAGATAAATTTTTTCAATTTTGAATCGTAACAGAAGAATAAATTCTCTTTTTTAAATTGTTTGTTGTCCATTTCTTTACTCCTTTTACATAATATTTTATTTACCGAATATTTTATCTTCCAAGAACGCTTATTTGTTCATATATTCTTGATATTCTTCAACTAAGATTCTCTCAAATGTAAAACCTTTGTGGGTTTTAGCTCTGCCATTTAATACTTGTCTAATTGCATTACTTTGAAACCCATCCTTTTCAGCTTGAACGCTATTCTTGTAAACAGCAATCACTTCTCCTCTATAGTCTATTACCTTGAACGGATTCAAAAATCTGTTGGATTGTTTCTCTCTACTTTCTTTTGACCATACCATATTAGCCACCTCTTTCTTTTTTATAGAAACTAAAAAAACGTAAATAAGCAAAAAAATCATTTTTATATGAAATCTTAAAACCAAGGATGGCTGGACTTATAAAAATGTTTTATTTTATGTTTATTTACGTTTAGTTTTATGTTAATGTTTATTTTTTAGTTAATTGACGTTTTTGAGTCTAAATTAACTTTATATATATATTATACCACAATTAAGGTTATTTGTCAAGTTTCGTCATACAAGAAATAAACTGCAATTCCATATACATTTTTTTGAAAAGTCTAAAAATAATGATATCTTCTTCTTACATAATATTTTATTTACCGAATATTTTCTCTTCCAAGAACGTTACTTGATGTTTAAATATAATTCATCGACTACAACATCTGTCTAAAAACTATTCTCAGCTCACAGATTGTTTTGTGGTCAGCCCACGCCTTAGTTCAATTCTTGGTTGTGATTTGCCTTCATCTTATTTCGTTCTGTTTATATACATTTAAGTGTATACAAACAGGTATGTATATTAGAATATATATTAAAGAATAGATATTATAAAGAGTAATTTTGATAGCTAATATTTCGCTAACGCTAGGAAAACCCTTTAGGGCAAGCCCTCTTTCGCTACGCTCAATTCACCCATCCATTACATGGATAAGTTATTAGTTGTTTTGTTTAAAATAAAAAAGCTCCTACAATTAAGTGAGAACTTTTTGCTATTTTAAATGTTTTAATGGACTGAATTTGACAGCCTTACCTATTAATTGTTCATTTGTCAGCTTTTGTAAGTAAATTTGTGTAGTTGATAAATTGGTGTGTCCTAACAGCTTGCTGATAGTAAATATGTCTTGTCCAAGTTCCAAACTTTTACATGTCCAGTAGTGTCTAAATTGATGTGGACTACACCTTACAGAAGTCCTCACATTGGCTTGTAAGCCTGTTTGGGCAATCATAACCTCAATGTTTGTAATCGTTTTTATAGAGCGCCCTGTCTTGCCTAAAAACAGCTCAGAATCAAGTTCTCTGACTTTACCATTCCTATTTCTTATCTTATTGAAATGGTTGTCTCTGAGTCTCTTATACTTAGTCAGGAGATAGTTTAATTCATTTGATATAGGTACTACTCTCCACTTGTCACCCTTACCTAAAACTCTTATATACTGGTCTGTGAGGTCTGAATCTTTAATGTTGATTAGTTCTGAGATTCTTATTCCTGTGTCAGCTAAAACAGCTATTATACACTTGTTTCTAGCGTTCAAATAGGTGTTAAAGTTCCACACATTTAACATTGCCTTCACTTCATCATCATTGAATGTTGTTAGTGCTTGTTTAGTCTCTTTAAGTAGCTTTATACTGTCCATAGGACTTGCTTTAAGCACTTGTTCTCTTATTAGATAACTGTAGAAGGCTCTGTTTGATTTGAGTATTGCATTGATGTATGTAGCCCTCAGAGAGTTATCTAAGAGCTGTGAAATGAATAATTTGTAGTGCATTTTGTTAATTGCATAAATATCCATTTCTTTGCATATTTCTTTCCTGTAGAAATCAATGAACTTATCTATATGTTGCTCATATGTTTCCATTGTCCTTTTAGAATAATTTCCTAGTTTTAGTTCTAGTAAATATTCTTTCACTAATTGTTCGAATTGCATAAAAAAATGCCCTCCCTATGTTTTGTAATTAAACATAGAAAGGACATCTATTAAATTCAGATATTGCTAATTAGAACCATCTAAACCTTATTTTTTAAGGTTGTAGAATGCGTTAAGACCTTTGTAAACGGCAA
>ERZ773186.1920-NODE-1920-length-16420-cov-6.333822_pt1 | contig 16420 bp, 9 predicted proteins | sample MGYA00581000_ERZ773186 | MGnify/ENA primary metagenome ERZ773186 (study PRJEB29015, sample SAMEA2737752) | human gut metagenome | biome: human gut; feature: human-associated habitat; material: faeces | place: China | collected 2012 ...
AGCGAAGTGATTGACACGGGAGTGAACAGTAACTTCCGAAGTTCTCCTTAGATGTAGAATACCACACTGCTATTCTTTTTTAAACCGTTATTTTCAACTACATCTGTCGTTCATAATTTGTTCATTTATCATTTAAAAATCTTTCATCTTCTTATCACTTTTTCTTCATTTCTCTCACATATACTATAAGCATCAAAGGAAAACACAAAAAACTTTGAATAAACTTTTTCATAATACATGCCGGGAACCAGTAAATGGTTACCCGGCATCCTCCCTTTTATGGAGACTTTTTTCTTATTCCGGAACAATCGGATCATTTATCACTTCTTGTTTCGTTTCCTGTTGTATTTCCTCTTCTACAGATTTTTCCGCAATTTCCTCTGTTTGCTGTTCTGCCGTTTGCTCTGTTTCTTCCTTGTTTCCCCCGTTATTCTCTTCTTTCGTCATTTCTTCTATCTTTTTTTCACATGCTTTGACCGATTCGAGAATCTCCTGAACTTGTTCTTCCATCTCTTTCTCCCATTTCATATCTTCCAATGCTTTTTTTCTGTCCTGTTCAGTTTCACTGCGTTCCCCCGGTATTTTTTCTGCATCGTCTGGTTTCTGATCTTGCACTGCTGTTTCACTTTTCAAAACTGTATTGTTGCCTTCTCTTCCTCGGCTCATCCCGATTCCTGCTGCCGCAATTACTGCCCCGGTAGCAAATAAAAGAACCGCCAGTTTGACATTCCGAAATTTTAGCTTCTGTTCCGGATTCCATTCCTCGCGTTCCTCCGGAAGATCACGTATCACCTGGCTGATCTTATCATAATGCCGTCTTCCGCCATCGGTACAACGTTCAATGATCCTCTCCAATCTGCGTTCTTCACTTCTGCTAAGTTCCGGGATCTGCTCTGTATATGCCAGTAAAAACTGCAAAATTTTACCATATCCGAACAAATCTACCGAACAATTCTTCTTGCTTCCTGACGCTGTCGGGCGGATAAAATGACTTCTCACCGCTTTCTGCTGCATCTTCTTCATAACAAATTCATTTTCCTGTGCATCCGGATTTAAAAGCAGCAATTCTCCTTCTTCTGTCACAACAATACTATACGGCGTCAGACATCGATAATTCTGCCCGCGTTTCGACTGCTGGTACTTTCTTATTTCCCCGGCAATCTGTCGGAACCATTCAAACAACACCGCTTTATCCAACTGTGTATTATCCCGCAGATAATAAATCAAAAGTTCTCCCTGCAGGCAATCGATACTTGGCTGGCATTCGGTTCCTTTTTCCACGAAGCGAAGTACTTCATACATTTTTTCCATATTTAATTCTACTGCAATCTGTCATCTAAACGTGTGCGGCCCCACACCGCACACGATACAATACCTGTCCAATTGAAAATTATCAGAATCTGATACGAACTACTCTTCAGAATCTTTCCTGATTCTTCAGTCAGAACGACTGAAGTGTGACTCTCATATTAATTGAATTCTTCCAGTCTGTCAAGAGCTGCGGCAACAACTTTATCCATGTCATAATATTTATAATCTCCCAGTCGTCCGCCAAAGATTACATTTTCTTCCTTTTCTGCAAGCTTCTTGTATTCTTCAAACAATGTATTATTCTTCTCATCATTTACCGGATAATATGGCTCCATGCCAACACTCCATTCTGATGAATACTCTCTGGAAATAACTGTCTTCTCCTGTTTGCCAAACTCAAAATGCTTATGCTCGATAATTCTTGTATACGGAACTTCACGCTCTGTGTAATTGACAACAGCATTTCCCTGATAGTTCTCACAATCAAGAACTTCTGTCTCAAATCTGACAGAACGATACTCCAATGCTCCCAGCTGATATCCAAAATATTCATCGATCATCCCTGTAAAAATAATCTTCTCTGCAATCTCCGGATTCTCTTTTCTGAATTCAAAGAAATCAATCCCTGTACGAACTTCTGTCCCTTCCAGCATCTTCTCAACGATTGCTGTATAACCGCCAACCGGAATTCCCTGATATCTGTCATTGAAATAGTTATTATCGTAAACAAAGCGGAATGGCAGACGTTTAATAATAAATGCCGGAAGTTCTGTACACTTTCTTCCCCACTGTTTCTCTGTATAACCCTTGATCAGCTTCTCATAGATATCTCTTCCGCCAAGAAAAAGTGCCTGTTCCTCCAGATTCTGTGGATCTGTGATTCCTGTCTCTTTGCGCTGTTTTTCAATAATCTCTTTTGCTTCCTGCGGTGTACGGATATTCCACATCTTACTGAATGTATTCATATTAAATGGCAGGTTATAAAGTTCATCTTTATAAACTGCTACCGGTGAATTGATGTAATTATTAAATTCCGCGAACTGATTCATGTAATCCCATATCTTTTTATCAGACGTATGGAAAATATGTGCACCATATTTATGTACATGGATTCCTTCTATGTCCTCACAGTAAATATTTCCTGCAATATGATCTCTTCGGTCAATCACAAGACATTTCTTCCCTTTTTTCTTTAATTCATGTGCCATGACAGCTCCATAAAGACCTGCTCCGACAATCAGATAATCGTATTCTTTCATTTACTCCTTCTTTCCGCAGAACGATTGTCTGGATCCGGTAAAATTCAGAGATAACCTTTCTGCCCTCTTTTTTTTCATGTTACGGTGCGTTTATGATAACACATTTTCTAATAAATTTGAATCTCTATCAAAAATACGGTATACTTAACAGCAAAAGGAGGATGAATTATGCTTATAAAAAATGGTTTTCTAATTGATCCTGCATCTGATACAGAACGTCTTGTCGACCTTCGCATCACAGACGGTCTGATCCAGACACTCGCAGATGCCGGAACTCTGACACCTGAAAATGGAGAGGATGAGCTTGATGCTGCAGGACTTATGATTTCTCCAGGACTTGTTGACACACACATTCATTTCCGTGATCCCGGATTTACTTATAAAGAAGATCTCCATACCGGATCTCTTGCAGCTGCTGCCGGTGGATTTACTTCCGTGATCTGTATGGCAAATACTTCACCGGTCATCGATTCTGTTCCGGTTCTCAAAGAACTGATGGAACGGGAGGCTTTGGAAGACATCCATATTTTCCAGGCTGCTGCTGTCTCCTGCGGACTCAAAGGTGAGGAAATGACTTCTATGAAAGAACTTGCCGCTGCCGGTGCCTGTGGATTCACAGATGACGGAATTCCTCTTAAGAATGCTGCCTTTCTCTATAAGGCAATGGAAGAGGCGAAGGCACTTGACCTTCCGATCAGTCTTCATGAAGAAGATCCTGCATTTATTGAAACAAACGGAATCAACCACGGACCTGTATCTGATGCGCTGGGCATCTACGGATCTCCTTCGATTGCTGAAGAATCTCTTGTTGCCAGAGATTGTCTGCTGGCGCTTCGTTCCGGTGCACAGGTCGTGATCCAGCATATCAGCTCCGGACAGTCCGTTGAACTGGTACGCACCTTTAAAGCTATGGGAGCAAATCTACATGCAGAGGCAACTCCGCATCATTTCACTTTGACAGATGAAGCTGTGTTAAAATACGGCTCTCTTGCCAAGATGAACCCGCCGCTTCGTACAGAAAAGGATCGTCTTGCTATCATTGAAGGTCTCAAAGACGGTACGATCGATCTGATTGCTACAGACCATGCGCCACACAGTACGGAAGAGAAATCCCGTCCTATCACCCAAACACCAAGCGGTATTATTGGTCTTGAGACTTCCCTTGCTCTCGGAATTACTTCCCTTGTACGTCCGGGACACCTGACATTAAGCCAGCTGATCGAGAAGATGACGATCAATCCTGCCAACCTGTATCACCTTCCGTGCGGTTCTGTCACAGAAGGGAAAGCAGCTGATCTTGTACTGTTTGATCCGAATGAGAAATGGATTCCTGAGACTTATGCCTCTAAGTCTTCCAATTCTCCATTTACCGGATGGGAATTGTATGGAAAAGTAAAATATACAATCTGTGATGGAAAGATTGTATACAAGGACTAATACGTAACTGTTACATTATTTTTATAATCTAAGAGGTTCCCTGCAGAATCTTTCATTTCCGCAGGGAACCTCTTCTTTGCTCATTAATCCTCGATCGCTGTTACTGTATAATCTTTGTCTTCGACTGTCTTTTTCAGCACTTCATTACTGATTTCGGAATTCAGTGTTACAACTGCTGTTCCGGCCTCATGGCTGACTTCTGCTGTATCAACCTGCTCAAGTGCCTCGAGAGCTTTCTTCACAGCCGCCTCACAGTGTCCACACATCATTCCTTCGATTTTCATTGTCTTTGTCATTTTTGTCTCCTCCTTGTTTTCTGACTCATTTTTGTCTGTTAAGACAATATCTGAAACAGTATTTTCTGCTGTTTCTACCTTTTTCATCTTTCTTTTTCTGTCTTTGCTGGCATCGTACATTTTAAACAGATTCAGTCTCAATGCATTTGTCACTACACAGAAACTGGACAGGCTCATTGCCGCCGCTCCGAACATCGGATTTAATTTCCAACCAAAGACCGGGATCCAGATTCCTGCTGCCAGTGGAATTCCTATCGCATTATAGAAAAATGCCCAGAACAAATTCTCATGAATGTTGCGCAATGTTGCACGGCTCATACGGATTGCCGCCGGCACGTCACTTAACCGGCTCTTCATCAGCACAACATCCGCTGCATCGATTGCAATATCTGTCCCAGCTCCGATGGCAATTCCCATATCTGCCCTGGTCAGTGCCGGTGCGTCATTGATACCGTCACCTACCATCGCAACCTTTCCTTTTTCTTTCAGCTTGCGGATCACCTGTTCTTTACCTTCCGGAAGAACACCTGCGATCACTTCATCCACACCTGCCTGCTCACCAATTGCCTTCGCTGTGCGCTCATTATCTCCGGTCAGCATAACAACATGGATTCCCATATTCTGAAGTTCTTTCACTGCCTGTGGACTATCTTCCTTGATCACATCCGCAACTGCGATCATACCAAGGAACTGCTCGTTTTTTCCAAAAAACAGCGGTGTCTTTCCCTGCTGAGCCAACTGTTCTGCCTGTTCTTTTATACTGGCAGAAATCTTCATTTTGTCAGAAATGAATTTGAAATTTCCTCCGTACAGCCAGTCCTCTCCAAGTTTTCCTGACAGACCATTTCCCGGAACCGCCTGAAACTGTGTGATTTCAATTTTCTGCTCTGCTTTTCCATTTTCTTTTGCCTTTGCAAGAATCGCCCGGGCAAGCGGATGCTCACTTTTCTTCTCCAATGCATTTGCAAAAAATAATAATTCATGTTCTGTCATTCCGTCCGCAGGGAGCAAATCCGTCACCTTCGGTTCTCCACTTGTGATCGTTCCTGTCTTATCCAGTGCGACAATCTCCGTCTTTCCTGTCTCTTCCAGCGAAACAGCTGTCTTAAACATGATTCCATTCTTCGCGCCCATTCCATTTCCAACCATAATTGCAACCGGAGTGGCCAGACCTAATGCACACGGGCAGCTGATCACCAGAACAGATATTCCCCTTGCAAGTGCAAATCCAACAGACTCTCCGACAAGCAGCCATACGATCATTGTGACAACTGCAATAGAAATAACTGCCGGAACAAATACTCCTGAAACTTTATCTGCCACTTTGGCAATTGGCGCTTTTGTTGCTGCCGCATCACTTACCATCTGAATAATCTGTGATAATGTTGTATCCTCACCAACTCTCGTCGCCTCGCAGCGTAGAAAACCTGACTGATTCATTGTAGCTGCAGACACCTTATCCCCTTCTGCTTTATCTACCGGTATACTCTCTCCGGTCAGGGCAGCTTCATCTACTGCACTATTTCCTTCCAGAATAATTCCATCCACCGGAATATTCTCCCCCGGTCTTACAACAAACTGATCTCCTCTTCTTACCTGATCGATAGAAACTTCCTGTTCTTTTCCATCACGCAGGAGCGTTGCTGTCTTTGGCGCCAGCTTCATAAGGCTCTTTAATGCATCTGTTGTCTTTCCCTTTGAATGCGCTTCAAGCATCTTTCCGACTGTGATCAACGTTAAAATCATTGCTGCTGATTCAAAATAAAATTCATGCATCAGCTCCATCACATGATCCATATCGCCTGACGTCTGCGCTGCTGTCATAGCGAATAATGCATACACGCTATATCCATAAGATGCACCTGCACCGAGTGCAACCAGCGTATCCATATTTGGTGCTCTATGAATCATGCCTTTCCATCCACTGATAAAAAACTTCTGATTGATCACCATAACGATTGTCGTTAACAGGAGCTGCGCCAGCCCCATCGCCACATGATTCCCTTCCAGAAATATCGGAAGTGGCCAGCCCCACATCATATGCCCCATTGACAGATACATGAGCGGAATCAAAAAACACAAAGAAACGATCAGACGCCTTTTCATCTTCGGTGTCTCCCTGTCTTTCAACGCATCTTCCGCACAGTTCTGCTCACTTTGATTCATCCCATGCCCTTCATTCTTTGCAGATTTCAACGTTGCCCCATATCCAGTTTCCTCAACAGCCGCAATGACCGCATCTACTGTTGCTGTGCCTTCCACTCCCATGGAATTCGTCAGAAGACTGACTGAACAGTTCTCAACTCCGGGGACTTTCCCAACCGCCTTCTCAACACGGGCACTGCAGGCTGCACAACTCATTCCCGTTACATTATATTGTTTCATTTTACTCCTCCTTCAAGTTGTGATCCGGACTTTTTGTGCCGGATCTCTCTTCAGATCTTTTATCGCATCAATTTCTGAAGTGTCGTCACGAGCTCGTCAATCGTTTCATCTTTTCCATCCCGGATATCATCTGCCACACATGACCGGATATGGTTTGCCAAAAGCACTTTATTGAAACTATTCAGAGCCGCATTCACCGCAGATACCTGAATCAGAATATCCGGACAATACGCGCCTTCTTCAACCATCCTTCGAACTCCCCTGACTTGTCCTTCAATTCTACTCAGACGATTCATCAGATCTTTATATTCTTTTTCCGGTCGATCCTTTGTCTTGTGACAACATCCCGGACAGACTTTCTTTTCTTCCATTGTATTTCTCCTGTTGTATAACCCCCAGGGGGTATATTTTCTAATTATTAATATATACCCCCTACAGGTATATTTCAAGTGCTTTTTAACAAAAAGTTACTGTTCATGCTACATGCGGTTGCTGCTTACGCTATATGCGGCCGGCAACAACAAAGAAGCTGTCATGGAACATTTCACGATTGTATCTATGTTCCATGCAGCTTCTCTGCAATCCATTATTATGTTCGTTATTATATTTCCTGACAAATCTGTCTTATTCCACACTCTTGAGTGATTCAACCATGTTAATCTTCTTTAACTTAAAATACATCACTCCATTGACAAACAAAGAAAAGGCCACTGTCAGCAGAAAGGCATACAGAAAACTCGGTGGATCGATATTTCGTCCAAACATAACCGAATCAATCTCCACTGTCTCAACAATAAAGCGGTGCAGAATTTTTCCGATCAACAATCCCGCCAGTGCCCCAATCAAAGTCAGCAGGATATTCTCTCTGTAGACATAAGAAGAAACTTCCTTGTCATAAAATCCAAGTACCTTTAATGTTGCCAGTTCTCTCTTGCGCTCTGTAATGTTAATATTATTCAGATTATACAGCACTACAAATGCCAGCATTCCTGCAGAAATAATCAATACAATAATCACGATATCCAGACTCTCCAGCATATGATCCACCTGCTTTTTCAGGCTTGTCGTATAGCTGATGCTAAGTGTTCCATCACACTTCATTACATTTTCGCCGACATCCTTTGCCTCTTCTGTTGTACGGTCCTGAGTTCTATAATAAATCGAATTATAGTCCGGAGCCTCACCGAATGTCTTTTCATAGACTTCAGATGTCATATAGAGATAATGTCCCATATAGTTCTCACAGATTGCACTGATCAAGACTGTTTTCTCTCCATCATCTGTATCAATCGTTAATTTATCACCGACATTGACTTCCAGCAGTTTCGCTGCTTTTTCAGTCAGGATTGCTCCTTTATCCTCCAATGAATAAATTTCCTTTGTCTTCCGATCCCGGATCACGACAAACTTTTTGAATGCTTCCACATCTTTTGGTACATCTAAATAAACTTCCTGAGAAGACTCTCCTGAACTGACCTCAATATTTTTCAAAAGATTTTCTGCAGTCACTGATACCTTCTTATCCGCATCCAGTTCTTTCTGGACATCATTTCTCTCTTCTTCTGTCACATCTTCCTTTAAAATAACGTCTCCATCATAAAGCTGAATCTGTTCGTATTGAAGCGGAACGATTGCTGAAATAGAATCTTTTAATCCAAAACCAAACAACATCATGCCCATACAACCGCCAATTCCAAATACTGTCATGAAGAAGCGTTTTTTATATCGCACCAGATTGCGCACGGTTGATTTCCACGTGAAATTCAGATTTTTCCAGATAAACGGAACTCGTTCCAGAAATACTCGTTTTCCCTGTTTTGGTGTCGGCGGACGCATCAATTCTGCTGCCTGCTCTCGTAATTCTTTCATACAGGAGAACAGTGTTGCGATTACTGTACATGCAAGTGCCGCTGCACATGCTGTTACAGCATAATACAAATTATATGGGATCACAACATCATACATATGACGATACAAGATCTTATATGCAGTGATAATGATATATGGAATTATCTTTTCTCCAATCAGAATTCCGAAAACACCACCGGTTAATGTCGCAAGGATCGCATACCAGAGATATTTTCCAACAATTGAAGCATTTCCATATCCGAGAGCCTTCAAAATACCGATCTGCGTTCTCTCCTCCTCTACCATTCGTGTCATTGTTGTCAGACTGATCAATGCTGCAACAAGGAAGAAAATGAGTGGGAACACTTTACCGATTGCCCGCATACGATCTGCATTATCTCCATATCCACTGTATTCTGTCAGATTGTTCCTATCATAGACATACCACTTTGGCTTTTCAAGATCATCAATCTTCTGCTGTGCTTTCGCAAGCTCTTCTCTTGCTTCTGTAATCTGCCGTTCTCCATCTTCAATCTTCTTCTGAGCTTCTATACGACCTTCCTCATACTCTGCCCAACCGTCTTCCAGCTCCTTTGTTCCGCTGCTTAATTGCTGCTGTGCCTCCTCAATCTTCTTCTGTCCCTCACTGATCTGCTGCCATCCGCTGTCAATCTGCTGCTGACCGGATGTAATCTGCGCCTTCGCCTGATCTATCTGCCGACTTGCGGTAAGGATTGCAGCATCCCCCTGTGTCAGCACATCCGTCAGTTTCTGTATATTATCCTGCAATACCGGAATACCCGCTTCAATCTGAGCTATCCCGGCTTCAACTACTGGAAGCCCTTCGTTGATCTGCGTTAATCCGGCTTCGATCTTTGTCTGGTTTTTCTGAATCTCTGCTTCGGCAGCCTTCGACTCCAGTTCCATTTTATCCAGATTTGCTTTCAATTCAGTCAACTTCTCTTCCATTGCTGTTTTTTCAGCTTCCAACTGTTCTAACTGAGCTTTTAATTCCGGATCTTCTTCTCCTGCTTCCTGTTTCCGGTCATATTCTTCTTTCAGTGCCTCATAGTTCTGTAAAAGAAGTTCATACTGTGTATTTAATTCTTCATAAGACTGTTTCAGCGGCTGATAAATTTGCTGATACGCGGACTGATAATCTTCTGCCTGTTGCTGCAATTCTTCCTTTGCTTTCAGAAGCTCGTCTTTCTTTTGCTGCATCTGTGTCTGTTGCGCTAAAAGTTCTTGTCTCTGATCTTCCAGACTTTCTTCCTGCTCTTTCAGTTGTACCAGCTGATTTCTTAATGTTGTAAGTGCAATCTGTTTTTCGCTAAGTTCCTGTGCTCCCTGCTCAACTTTTGCTTTGGACTGATTCAGCTCCTTTTGCTTTGATACCAGAAGATTTCTCGACTGCTCCAGTTCAAGCTTCGAAGCTGCCAGCTGATTTTTTCCCCGTTCAAGCTCTTTCTGCGCTGCATCAAGTTTCTCTCTTGCACTTGCAAGTTCTTCTTCTGCCTCTTCTTTTCCATCCGCCAGATCCTGCTCTGCCTGAGCTAACTCTTCTTGTGCTTCATCCACTTTTTCCTGCGCTGTCGAAGTAATCTCATCATATCTGGCCTGTTCTCTTTCCGCTTTAATTGCCTGAACCTTTTTCAGCACAGAATCCACATGTTCTTCATATTCTTTCGTAAATGCAGTCGCTTCCTTTGCACTTTCAACCTGCACTGTAATCTCTGTATACACATCTAATGAAAATGCTTTCTCCGGAACGCAAAGAAAGGCACTGACACTTCCATTTCCGATTGTTGTACTGCCTCTGTGAAATGCAATATACTCCGGACTGCTGACCGTACCAACAATGGTAAATGTATCTGTCTTGAGTGTATCTTCCAAAGAATCCGAAGTCCCACTCGATAATGTGATCTTATCCCCAATCTTCAGATTCTTTCCATCCAGATAATCTGCATCTATTACACATTCATTTTCCTTTTCTGGAAGCCTGCCATCTTCTAACTGAACTTGATTCATCTTATCCTGGAGCGCCATAACATGAACTGCTACCTGGTTTCCCCGAATCGTACAAAGTACATCTGTTGCATAGCTTCCTTCTGCATCCAATACACCATCCACAGCACGAATTGCATCCAGATCATCTTCTGTCAGTCCCATTGTACTCATTACCTGAATATCCATCAGGTTCTTCTCATCGAAATATGCATCTCCTGAATATCTCATATCCGGCTCTGATGCACGAATTCCGGAAAAGAATGCACATCCTATCGCAACAATAAAGAAAATGGATAAAAAACGTCCAAGACTATGACGGATCTCCATATAAAAGTTTTTTCGTAATGCTTTCTTCATCCACATCCCCTACCATTCAATTTCATCAATCGAAGTCGGATTCTCATTAGATTCCATTCTTGCTACCTGTCCATTTTTTATATGAATCAATCGATCTGCCATCGGCGCAAGTGCCTGATTATGTGTAATGATAATAACTGTCATTCCCTTTTCTCTACACATATTCTGAAGTAATTTCAAAATTGATTTTCCTGTATTGTAATCCAATGCACCTGTTGGCTCATCACAAAGCAAAAGCTTTGGGTTCTTCGCTAATGCTCTCGCGATTGAAACTCGCTGCTGCTCACCGCCGGAAAGCTGTGCCGGAAAATTATTCTTCCGTTCCCCCAGACCAACTTCCTCCAAAACTGCCTGTGCATCCAACGGATCCTTACTGATCTGCAACGCAAGCTCAACATTTTCCAATGCGGTCAGATTCGGCACAAGATTATAAAACTGAAAAACAAATCCGATGTCATCTCTGCGGTATCCTGTCAGCTGTTTGGAATTATAAGCTGTAATATCTTTTCCATCTACATACAGCTTCCCGCTTGTTGCTGTATCCATTCCGCCGAGAATATTAAGCACAGTTGTCTTACCTGCACCACTTGGTCCAACGATTACAACAAGTTCTCCCTGCTCAATCGAAAAGCTGATGTGATCCACTGCATGAATCTCAACTTCACCCATTTTATAAGTTTTCGTGATATCCTGCACTTTAACGAATTCCTTCATCTACATTCTCCTGACTCTTTTTCTCTTCTTCTGCATCTCTCCTGGCAAGCAGTCTGTTACTCTTTTCTTCGATTCTCTACAGGCGCAGTTTCTCCCACTCTTCTCCTGCACCGAATGTCTCATGAAAACGTTCCGGAAGCGGTGTATCCTGGAATAATTTCTTCTGATACTGTACGATCAGACTCGCAGCTAACGGCACTGCACCTGAATATTGCCGTTTTAAAACCTTACAATATTTCTGACATAACGGATCTGGCTTTACACTCATCACTATGTCATGCAATGAATCGTATTTCCCCACTGCCTTCATCCCAAGAAACAACGCTTTTCGCTTTCCAGATGTCGGTGCCAGAAACAGCTTATGATAAAAAACCATCCCTTTTAATGCCTTATAGATCTGCTCGGCTGTTACATCTTTGAAAAATGGTGCGATCACTTCCGCATACTCCATCTTAGGATGAATATGCTTCGCTGTCAGATAGCGCAAAGGATCATGATAATCTTCCGTCAGCATCATTCGATCCAGCTCCATCTCAATCTCATTGTGTGAAACTCTTCCTACCTGCATAATTTTTTCAACATAAGGATGACATTCACTGTCTAAAGCAAAATGACAGATAAATCCATAAATATATGCACGCGCAGCAGACGGATCTTTTGCTTTCTCAATCACTTCAACTGCATGATGGAAAAACTCATCGGCAAATTGTTCATGAAGTGTATGCCCCTGTTCATTCACCGGATCTTTCTTTAATGCATTATAATAAAATAAGATATCCGGTCCATGTAACCCAATATCAAACAACTCTCTATGCGCTTCTATAGAATTCTGAAGGGGTCTTGGAAGTGCGCTGAGCACCTCTTTTCCGAATTTATAATGTGCGTATGTTGTTGGCATAAGAAACCTCTCCTTTTTCCGAATTTTCTTGTTAAGATTTATAATTACTCATATTCTTATATTAACACATTCTTCCCTGTCTGACAGTAATTATCTTTATAAAAAATATGTGAAATGACATTAAAAATGCTAAATTTTTACGTTACTGTTCAAGGGCTAACTGGACTTAAGAAAACCGATGGTGTAAACTGGGAAACAGCTAAAGCCATCGGTTTTCTTTATCCAAATATCCTGGACACTCTGTCAAATATATTTTCTGGTGCAAGACATTCCTGATGATCCGTTCCATAATTATAAAAGGTCCGGTCATAATCGTGTACAAGGATCCCCTGAACATAATTATCCACAATATAAAAAAATAAAAATTCGTCACTTTTTACAATGACTTATGCATCCCCTTGAACAGTAACAGGCAATCGTATGGATCATTTTTTTACATCCAGTGGTTTGGCTAAATGTGCGTTCATACCACAGTCCAGTGCATGGCGTACATCCTCTGCAAAAGCATTAGCGGTCAGTGCGATGATGGGAATGGAAGAAGCATCCGTCCTGTCAAGCTTCCGGATCTGGCGTGTGGCCTCGTATCCGTCCATCAGAGGCATCATAATATCCATAAGTATCACATCAAATGTCCCCTCGGGGTGACGGGAGAAAAGTTTTACAGCTTCCCTGCCATTGGATACTGCAGTTACCACAGCACCTTCCTCTTCAAGGAGTACCTGTGCCACTTCTCTGTTTATTTCATTATCCTCTGCCAGCAGGATCTTTATGCCCTGAATGGAGTTTCGCTCAGATTCTGGCTCAGAAGAGATATCCGTTTCTTCTGCCTCTTCAAATGGCAAAGTGATCACAAAAGTACTTCCGATACCCGGAGTACTGGAAATCTCAATGGTACCACCCATCTGTTCAAATAGCGCTTTGGCAATGCTCATCCCCAGTCCGGTGCCATGATATACACTTCGGGCATCCATATTCTCCTGAGTAAAGGGTTCAAAGATCTTCTCCAGATATTCTTTGTTTATGCCGATTCCCGTATCAGAGATCGTCCATCTGCAGACCAGCTTATGATCATGGGAAGGGAGAGCATGGATCTCCGTATGGATTGCCCCATTTTCTCTGTTGTATTTGATACAGTTACTGTAAATATTCATCATGGCACGACGGAGGTGCAGAGGGCTGCCGTATACAAAGGGATGTTCGTATATCTCCGGTGCGATATGAACGGTGAAATCAATGCCGTTTTTCTGTGCCTGCATATCAATCAGCATCTGTGTCTCTTTTTCATATCTGATCAGATCAAAAGGTTCATGGTTGAGTACAAGTCCGCCCTCCTCGATCTTGGACATATCCAGTACATCATTGATAAGAGAGAGCAGATGACTGGCTGAAATGAATGCTTTTTCACGATTACTTTTCAGGAATCCGATATCATTTTCGTGCTTTTTATCGATTTCCAGCAGACCAATGATCCCATTCAACGGCGTACGCATATCGTGGGACATACGGGAAAGAAAATTGGATTTCTCTGCATTGGCACGTTCGGCAGTATCAAGAGCTTCTTTGAGAAGCTTCTGGTGTCTGATTTCTGATTCCACCACATCGTCCACATTCAAAAATCCCAGAACAATGATACCGGAGTCTTCGTTTTTGATAAAGCGGAACTGATAGTAATGGATACCATCCCTGTCATTTATCCGGTAATTCCCCTTGTATTCGGACTGACCGGACAAAACACTCATTACATTATCCAGTTCCAGTGATTCTTCCAGCATTGTACGGTCATCCGGATATACACGCTGCCGGATATAGTCTGAGAGGAAAAGATCATAGGGGTATGTATTGTTGTGTTTTTTGTCCGGAGCAGGGACATCGCGGTCTTCCTGCTTGATCACAGAGAGAGTTTTTTCTCTGGGATTGATCAGGTATACGTTCAGGTAGTTGCTGCTCAGTGTCTGGACAATACTTACCTGTGTCTCATAGGCTTCCTGTGTTCTGGTGACATCCTCACCGTAGAGGATTGCTTCCAGATGGTTATTGGAAGGATTGAGCAGCAGTCTTGTCACATATTTGGAAAGCCTGGTTATATTGTCATCGTAGAGACAGCGGGAAACTCTGGTGACCTCTACCTGACCGTCCTCGTAGCTTTTCATCAGGGAACTGCGGCAAAATGCGTTGATGAAATCATTTCTGTCCTTTAATACCGGTATAAAAACAGCAGTCTCTGCAATAAAATGGTCAATGGAAGCGTCAGCATCTATCTTATAGGCCAGGGCAGAAGTGCCTCCGATCTTCAGAATCTTATCATCTGTAAGGTCGAGATGAAAGTAGCCGGCAGCATGGGTAATGGATGCCAGAAGAGAGTGGAGCTGATTTTCATAGATTTTGCGTGCTGTCACATCATTGTCTTCACAGGCCACTGCAATTACGAAATCCCGATAGTCATCGGCGTTTCCGTTTCTGGCAATGAGCAGATAATAGTAATGGACAGTATCTGTGACAACCCTGAAATGGATTTTGAAAGAGGCTTCCTGAGAAAGTCTTTCCAGCAGGGTTTCATAATTCAGGTGTCTGGACACATAGGAACGCTCATCCGGATGAATATATTTCTGGATGATAAAATTAAATGACAGCTTATAGTCTGCATTATCTTTAATATCCGCAAAAGCATCAGTAAATCTGGAACGATATACGGAGATTTTCCCGGTTTCCCGGTTTACGCCATAAACAGACATGTAGTCAGAAGCAAGCAGGTTGATGGCACCCAGCAGACGGAGAGAGTTCTCACCTGTGGGAATAGACTTTGACAGGCTTTCTCCTTCGGCTACTGTGCTGAATACAAGTGCATGTCCTTTGCTACCGTCGGGCTGTACAGTCTCTACTGCATCAACTGTCTCATAAATATGACGGATCGGATCCAGGTAGGTCTTTGGCCCCTGTATCCCCAGTGCTACAGGGCAGGGCGGGCATGGGGAATCAAGCCCCATAAGTGCCTTATAGCATTTCACTCCCGGCTGGAGATTGGGGTACAGTTGTTTGGCAGTGTCGTTATAGCTTAGGATATTATAGTCTTTGTCTATGCTGTAATATCCAGATGAGTGTGTGTTCATAATTTTATACTCCTGGTGTTTAGTGCTTTAAAGTATACTCTTTTTACCAAAAAATAGCAATGATAATGGACGAATTTGTAAAGGTTGTACAATGTTTGTAACTGTTCACACATCACTACTGTGAACGGAGTAAACAGTAACAATGTTTCTGATGTCTGCGCACGATTCCCAGGTTAAAATCCTGTCTGCCGTTTGCTACACTGATATCATATATCCGAGAAAGCTCTGACGGTCGCCTGATCGATTCTAATGCCCTGTATGAGGGTATATGTCAATTATATGATTGACGTATTTCCTAAACAAAAGTATACTGATGTTTATCAGAAGGACAGGGGTAGCAAGTATGGGATATACGACAATTACATTTATGATATTTATGCTGCTGGTAACAGCAGCATATTATATGTTTCCTGTAAAAAAATATCAATGGACCGTATTACTGGTTGCCAGTTATATTTTTTATTTATGGGCAAGCTGGAAATATGCTGCTTTTCTTTTATTTACTACATTTACAGTTTATTTTGCAGCACTTATTATGTATAAAAACAGCAAAACAGCGAAAGAAACGATAGTTCTTCATAGCGGAGAATGGGATCGGGAACAGAAAAAGCAGTACAAAGAGGAAATGAAAAGGAAGAGAAGAAAAGTTCTGATCATGGTACTTGTGCTGAATTTTGGGATACTTATATTCTTAAAATATTTTAATTTGTTTGCCGGAGGAATGAACAGTTTTCTTGAAAAATCAGGAATGACTGGTCCGATTCAAATATTGCATCTGGCATTGCCGTTAGGGATTTCTTT
>ERZ773186.1928-NODE-1928-length-16385-cov-3.399326_pt1 | contig 16385 bp, 17 predicted proteins | sample MGYA00581000_ERZ773186 | MGnify/ENA primary metagenome ERZ773186 (study PRJEB29015, sample SAMEA2737752) | human gut metagenome | biome: human gut; feature: human-associated habitat; material: faeces | place: China | collected 2012 ...
CGTGGGCGCCACGCGGCAGTACAAAAAAACCGATTAGGCGTCGGGCTGATAGCCCGCATCTTCATGTGCGGGATTGGATGCCGCAGCACGCGCCAGTTCGTCGCAGCGTTCGTTTTCCGGGTGGCCTGCGTGGCCTTTAACCCACTCCCACTTAATCTGGTGCTGGCCCAGCGCAGCATCAAGACGTTTCCAGAGATCGACGTTTTTGACTGGCTTCTTCTCAGACGTGATCCATCCGTTACGCTTCCAGCCTTTCATCCAGAGCGTCATGCCGTTTTTAAGATACTGGCTGTCGGAATGCAGGATCACGTTGCAGGGGTACTTCAGACGCTCCAGCGCAATCAGGGCGCCCATCATCTCCATCCGATTGTTGGTCGTGCTGTGGAAGCCCTCAGAAAGCTCGCGCTCTTCGCCTCGATACTGGAGAACGATGCCGTAACCGCCCGGCCCGCCCGGATTTTTGAGGCAAGAGCCATCACTGAATACTTTTACGGTTTTGAGCTGGGGATTGAACTCGACTACGGGGGTTTTGAAGTTGGTACGGGATTGCTGGTGGGTTTGGTATCTGGCTTTGGACTTCGTGCGGCAGCCAGTATGTTGCCGGGCTGGGGTCTTGGTCGTCATTTTGGCTCCAGAATCGCGCGCCGCGACGATTTTTTTTTTCCCTCGCGCGTGCGCGCACACGTGCGTGTAAATATTAAAAATTTTAGAAAAGAAAAACTTACTTCCCAGAACAGGTTTTAATAAAACCTGAACTGAACGAACGAAGTGAGTGAAGTTCACCTCGAACGAAGTGAGAGGTTGTCTTTTCAGGTAATACTCTCCCAGGGAGGTGAGTACAAAATTTCCTCACCAACCTGGTCGTTACATAACCTGAAAAGTTATGACCTAAGTCTACTGCCAGCTTAGGCTTGGGAAGTTATGGATGACAGCACCCCAGAACCGAGATCTTCCCACACTTTATGAAGGGGAGTACTGGATTCAACCTCTCGAAACACTCCAGACTCGACAATCATAAAGTGACCCTTCTCTCTGCCCACTTTGGTTCCCCCTTCCCCAACCCCTAAACGGTGCCGGTTCTACGCTGGTAGTGAGCTTTTTTAAACCTGACGCCAGTGACGCTATCCCCCACCCATCAGGTCGAGCTGCCGGAATCAATCCGGAAAGCGGGTAGATTTTATCACTGGCGATCTGCGTTTTAAATGGTAAGTACTTACCGATTATTTCGATTGATTATTTTCTCGACCATGAAGCTGGACGTTCAGGGCAAACACCTCATTGATGAGTTCCCCTAACAGCTGCTCCACCAGCTCTTTGTGCTCGCCTGAATGAAGACATTTGAGCGACCATTCGTAGAGACTGAAAGCCTTATCGCGATCTTTCATCATGTCGCGCACTTTGGCCAGAAAATCGCTCTCAACGAGCGCTACGACGTTCGTCGGGTATACCATGATAGTTTTCCTTACTGTGGTTCATAAAATCGATTCTAGAGCGTCTGGAGAGGGGTTCCAGTGGGTTCTGGAGGTGTAAAACGGTCTGGGAGTTGTTTGGAAATCACGTCTTAAAAAGCCTGCGTCTGTATATATTAATAATTAGTACTTAGTTATTTATATATACGGAAGCAGGTTCTCAAACTAACTCCCAGACTGGTGTTTACGCTGCCTTTTTACGTGGTCTCTTCTTCCTGACAACATTGGCAGGATCATAACCACCCAGCTTTTTCATCACCGCCAGCGGTATCTTGCTGATGGTGTGCCCAGCTTCCTGACAGTAGCCACGGAAGATAAGCAACATGCTGCCACCAGGGTTGATGTTTACCTCCACCAGCCCAAGTTCAACATCCGGCTCAACGAACGCCACGCGGCCGCCAGACAAGATGACGGTTTCGTTGGCGCATTCAGCCGCACGCTCGTACCACTGCGTATCGAGGGATTGTGGTATCAGCATGACCGTCGTCACTCCACGCGCCTGCTCGCGAATGGCTGCGTCTATCCAGGGGGTGATTTTGGAGTAGGGCGGGTTAAGGAACGCCACAGTGCCAGGTTCTCCCCAACTGCACTTGAGCGCATCACGCTCAACACCGATAAAGTTCGGCAGGAGAGCATTATCTTTGTTGCAGGCGACGTCCACATCGAACTTTACGCTTATGTAACGTTGGATGGCGACAAACAACCACTGCGGTGTGCGCCAAAGGTCGCGAAGAGAGGCATCACGCTCTCGCTTTTTGATTTTTTCGGCTGCGATCATTACTTTACTCTGATAGGTAAATACTTACCTATTTTTTCATTTAATCCAACGGATAGCAAACAAAGAAGAACGCGCCAGATTCGCAAACGGGAAGCTCTCTGGCGCGTTTTATCGATGCTGGGTATGCAATGAGCTTACCCAGCGTCCTAAAGCTCTCAGGGGGCTTTAGATCGGGTAGGGGAACATCATCCAATGGAATACTCCGCTATGAATTTTTTGACGATCGGCGACTCTTTATTAAGGGTTAGATTTCCACCTTCCCTGGTGGCAATGCCAGTAGCTGGAAACACAGCCATCATCTGGCCAGCCTGAGTCGAAGCCGTGTTGAGCGGATATGGTTTCTCCGGGTTGCTCATTAGCGCCAGTTTAATGCTATTGCTGGTCGCCGTGTTCGTATCAAGAATATGGCGCATTGCGATTACCGTGTAGACGCTGATTTCCGGCCCACCACTAAACCAGTTCAAAAGGTTTAAGATCTTGTCTTTCGCTTTGACTGGCGCCCCTTCGAATGCGGCAGTAAAACTCTCACTTTCCAGACCGGCTGTCGCATAGAACGATTCGTCCTTACCTTCCAGCGTGAAGCGAGGTTTGGCCGGCGCACGCTCTGATTTTGCCTTCTGGCGTTTTGGCTGCTCATCTTCAGGTTTAGGCTCTGACTCCACTGAAGGTAAAGGAGTTGGATCTGCACCGGTAGTCTCAGTATTTCTAGCGTCAAGCTCAGGCGCTGGCTCGCTCACTATCTCCGCAATAAGGTCACGCTCTGGTTCCTCGACCTTCACCGATTCGTGCTCAATCTCCAGCTCTTCCAGAACGCTACTCAGATCGCCGGTAGAGCTGGCATTCATGACTTCATCCGCCACCGCCTCGACTGGTTTTGCGATTGCATCATCCAGACCAGAGAGAAGATCGTCGATCTCGTCGACACCGCTCATTTTCGCAGCTTTCTGAACCGGTTCTTCGAGAGATTGCAGCATTGCAGTCAATTCATCCAGGTCATCGTTTTTAACAATGTTTGAAACTGCGCTCATTTTTAACTCCTTATGTTTTCGTTGGTGCGTTTCCGCGTTTTGGTTGAGCGTATTCTGGCAAAACCTATCAGGCGTGAAAGTTATAAATACAGGCAGTTAGAAGAACTGAAGGCAAAGAAAAAGCGCCATCAGGCGCTTTCGAATGGGAGTTTGAAGAAGCCGTATTTCTCTCGGGCTTTGAAGAAACACTGCATCATCAGATCAGTATCGTAGAGAGCACTATGGGCCTTCTCACGGTCGTAAGTGAACCCAAGTGAGAACGCCAGCTCTTCCAGGCGCGGACGCTTCCCGTCCTCGGTAGCCCACAAGCCATCTAGCATTGAGTCAACCAGAGGGATATCTGGCAATTTCACCCCATAACTACCGAACTCGTGGCGAATGAACGGAAGGTCAAAAGCCTCTCCGTTATGGGCGACTAACGCGCTACATGCGCCCATGTACGCAGCAATCTTGCCTGCGTGGTCAGCCAGTAGCGGTTCCGTCGCCAGATCTTCCAGTGAAATGCCATGCACTGCCTGCGCCTTCGGATCGATACTGCGACGCGGGTTGAAGCGCATCTCAAGGCTGTCGATGTGCTTCTGGGTTTCCAGTTCATAACGGGTTATCGCGATTTCGATAATTTTGTGGCCGGATGTGAAGTCCAGCCCTGTGGACTCAATATCGACGCCACCGACAATCGTGGTCATTGGTACTCCTTACAGCTTCTTCGCGCCTTTCAGCAGTGCGCCACGCACAAACTGAGCAGCCTTTTTCAGTGCGTCCTCGCCACTTTCGCAGACGACCGGCTCGCGCCATTCGCCCGTTGATGTGTTGAGGATCTGGATTTGGTTGGTCTCCAGGCAAACGGACACGTACAGAACCGTACCGCCTGAGAGTTTGAGGTGCATAGGAAACAGAGGGCGCTTGGTGCCGCCATTGAACTGCGACATCGCCACATTGATGGCTTCGCCAACCTCTTCCCCAACAAGACCTTGAACGGACTCAAACACTGCTCGGATAGCCAGACGTGCTTCACGTTCACTCATTAAGGAACGGGATTGTTCGTCAGCAATGCGGATCAGTGCTTCAATCGCTTTACGATCTAATTCATCCGAGAGGGGAAGTTCGTCTATCATTCTGTTTTTCCTCGATTCATTTCGCGTGTCTTATTGTCACACTGCCCAACAGGGGAGCAACATTCAGTGGAAGGTCACTCGTCCTGTTATACGGCGCTCGATGTTTTCAGCGGCTCTGTCCAGCACTCGCAATACCGATCTGGCTCGCGCTTCAACCGTGCGGCACTTTTCAGAGATAACGAACACCTGCAGATCGCCGGTTTGGGGAAGCGTGTTGATTTTCGTCAGCTCACCGCACATAAGTGCATCGATGCGAGCAACATAGAGACGGTCAAGCGATCCTCGCTGGGGACGCGCGAGATCTTTGCTGGAAAGCTCAACGCCCGGGCGAAGACCCGCGATAGCATTGAAGTTGGAAATGGCCGCTTTGTGGCAAAACTGCTCAATGTCGAGAGCCAGCTCGATGCAGCGGTCTTCGTTGGTCTGGCCGACCAGGTCAAGCGTATAAGCCATGACATCGGCTGGCGTGCGGTCGATGACAAAACCTTCAACGCCGCGGGTGATCATCTCGATGTGTCTGGCAATCTCCATCTGAACCTGAAGACGTTCGTAAAGGGGCAAACGCTCGCCAACCTTCACCCCCAGACTGCTCATCAGCTTGCCAACACCGGCATCCACATACGGAATGCCATAGTGCGCATCGATGTACCTTGCCAGGGTTGTTTTCCCACTGCCCTGTGCGCCAGTGATTCCAATCCGGTAATCCATTACGACCTTCTGTATACGATCTGCAAAAAGCCAGGCTCATCCTCATTTGCACGTTGGGTATAAGCCGTTTCGACTGGTACGAACCCTAAAGAACGCATCATTGGCGCCGGGAAGAACGCATCCGCGCCCGGCACATCCACGCCAATATGCGACAGCCAGATCTCTTCTACGTGTGGCATAAAGAGCGAGTAAATCTGCCCGCCACCAATCACCCAGACCGGATCTGGTAGTCTCAAAACTTCATCGATGCCAGCGGGGTAGAATCCATTGGGGATATAGCCACGAGAGCGCGTCAAAACGAGGTTATGGCGCTCTGGCAGCGGGCGTTTGAGACTTTCCATCGTCTTACGTCCCATCACGACAGTGGCGTTTTTGGTGAGTTGTTTGAACAGTTTCAGATCGGTCGGGCAACGCCAGGGAAGTTCGTTGCCAATGCCGATTTCATAGTTGCGGCCGACAGCTGCAATCATCTTCATTGGCTTACCTCATAGATGGTTGGTCGCTGGTGAGAATCTGCCAGCGCAGAACGCAGACGCGGATCATGAACCAGTGCGGCGATAAGTAAGTCGCCTTTGTGCTCTGCCAGCGTGCGCTTGATATGGGTTTCAAAACTGACACCGCGCGGAACCAGGTGGAGCCAGTCATAATCAATGCCGAAGTCCTTCAGCCAGCGTTTGGTTGGGCCTTCGAGCGCTTCCGGACGACTACTGATAAGCACCACTTCAGCACCGGAGCGAGCAAAACCACGCAACATGCGGCTGGTGGGAAAGATGAGTTCATCACCGGCAATGAGAGCGCCTGCATCCGCATCAGGCACTGCTTTGCGATGGCTGGCTCTCGCCAGCACACCTTCAATTTCACACAACACATACATCCCTCTGGCCATATCACACCGCCACTGGAACCTTGATCCACGGAAGAGGGCTGTAGCCGCACACCTGCACACCTTCCCATTTGAAGTCGTCCAGTTCGGCCCATTCATGCGGGAAGATGACAACCGGGTCGGACTCTTTGGGCGGCTCGCGCTTCATCAGTTCCTCAACGCCTTCCATGTGGTTGTCGTAGAGATGAACGTCAAAGCCAAAATGCACGAATGCGCCAGCCATGTGGCCGGTGATCTTCGCGAGGAAGTGGGTGAGAATGCCGTAACCGGCGATGTTAAACGGCATACCAACAAAGGTATCGACGCTGCGCTGCACAAGGCATGAGTTCAGAATGCGTTTCGGGATGCCCAGCTCGTCCAGCATGTTCTCAGTAATGCCGCCATCTCTTTCCAGAAGACACAGCATCTGGGTGTAAATGGACTCGTGGCCGTGGCGGTTGTGCTGTATGCCAATGTCGGTGGCCATAGTCAGTCGGGTCTCAAAGTCCAGCTCGCGACTCCACAGTGAAAACACGAAATGGCATGGCGGCAGCTTCATATCTTCCAGTTCGCCAACATTCCAGGCATTCAGCAGGATGCGACGATCTGTAGGGTTGGTGCGAAGCGTGTCAACGATACGCTGTAGCTGGTCAATTTCACGGGACAACACAACGCGATCTTCACTTACGCCCAGATACCCCTCGACCTTGTACCCGCGCTCACGGAACGTGTCGATTTTGCTCAAATACTCGCTATGGCTCACGATGCGGGTGTCTTCCCACCGACGCCATTGCTTGCCATAGACCGGGCCTAAATCGCCATTTTCATCGGCCCAGGCATCCCAGATTTTGACGCCATTGTCTTTCAGGAACTGGATGTTGCCTGTTCCTTTGAGATACCACTCCAGCTCAACCAGTAACGGCTTCAGATTGACGGCTTTTCCGGAGATAAGTGGAACAGATCCGCCCGTCAGCATGTAGTAGGAAGGGACATATGAAACACTTTTTGTGCCGGTTCCGGTGCGATCACCCGCGTGAACGCCAGTGTTGAGCACCGTTTCAACCACTTTGGCATACGAACCACTGGCAAACTGACCGTTCGTAAAGTCTCGATTCAGTAGGATAGACAAAATCAACCTCACACAAGATAAGTAAGTACATACATATTATTTTATACAAGTTTATCTGTCAGAAGTGTGTAAGGCTAGGAGGGGAGTAAAAAAAATGGTGGCTCTTCGGCCACCATTGCAATGAGCAATTAAGAACTTGGACAATAAAACACGCCAAGGCAATATATAATGATAAGTACTCACTTACAATTATTTTTTACCATCTCGTAAAGAGATGAGGACTTCGCCTTCTCAACAAAGCAAGTCAGATCCACATCGCTGTAGGTTGGGGATTTGAGGATCTTGCCATCAGAAACTCTGAAGCCGATCATCATGTCAGTCCCTTCAGCATGGCGGAACCCCAGATCTTCCTTATCGTATTTGCAATTCTCTACCGCCACACGACGCTCTTCGGCGTCAGCCGGCCACAGCTTGGTCATGTTGGAACGGTGGATTTCTGCCACCAGCTCAACAATATCGATACCGAGAAAATCAGCCAGGCGGTAGGTCATCATGCAGGCAACGTAGATTTTGTTCATCACGCGGCGCAGCTCCTGCACCAATTCGGAATCGCTTATCGGCTTCGCTTCAAGTTTGTCAGCCAGCGCATTCAGCATTAATGCAGCTTCTTTTGCTTCTTCAAACGGGATAGCCATATCGTCAAAGACCGTGTTGCCCGGAACCATGATGGTGTGGATGAAGCGATCAACACTCTGCTCTTGGGTGTAGTAACTCATGCCCGTCGAGATGCCGCCTTTGATGGCCACCATTGTGCCGACGCCCACGTAAAGGAAGTCAGCCATCGCGTCCAGCAGTGCCGTCATATCCCCATTTTTGGCTGCCGGGATGCCCTCGGTAACTGCTTCTTCGTGGATCAGCTTGGCACGCAGACGCAGTAATGCCGGATCTGGAATGGCACGGCGTGGGTGCTGAAACAGTGTGTGGAACTGGTCAACCATCAGGTAGATGCTTTCCGTTGCCTTGCCAAAACCAGGATTCAACTCGTAAGGCTCAGGCTTAAATCCCACGAGTTTGTCTGCGGCAAGTTTCAGATGATCGGTCAGTTTCGTAAATTTCATGTCTTCTTTCTTTCCTTTGGACTTCATTTGATGCGTCAATTGTGACCCAGCAGCGCCAGGCCACAAAGTGGTTAAACTCGGCTTAAAGGTCTGCGAACTGGCTCAGTCCGGAGCGATCGACAGCGGAATCAATCTGGCCGACGAGGTAGTTGCTTTGTTCAGCTTCCTGCGGAGCGATCTGCAGGGTGTCTGACAGCAGCCATTTGTTCATCCATACCAGTGGATCGTCTTTAATTTCCGGGAACAGCGGTCGCAGCCCAAGACGACGCATTGCCAGGTTGGTGCGGTATTTCACATAGCTTTTGAGGATGTCGGCATTCAAGCCAATCATTGAGCCGTCTTTAAACAGATAGTCAGCCCAGCGCATTTCCTGCCCGGCCACGTCCATCATGGTCTGATAGATGAAGCTCTCTTCTTCTGCGGCAATCATCTTCCACATCAGACCTTCACGACCGGTACGCATAAAGCGGATCATGCGTTCAGTGCCTTCGCAATGCAGAGCCTCGTCGCGCGCGATAAAGCGCATGATCTTCGTGTTGCCCTCCAGCAGCTTCCGCTCACCAAAGGCGAACGTACACGCAAAGCTCACGTAGAAGCGAATCGCCTCCAGTGCATTCACCGACACCAGTGTTCGGAACAGCTGGCGCTGGAGAGGGTAGGGCTTGCCATCAAACTCGCTGACATAAAGCCGTTCAAATTCGTCTTCGCCAAGATGCTGGCGAGCGCAGGTCATTTCGTACAGTCTGTCATATTCGCTTGAGATGCTTACAGCCCGGCTGATAATCTCTTCGTCCGTGACGATGCCGTCGAAAACGATGCTCGGGTCATCCACCATACCGCGGATAATGTGCGTATAGCTGCGGCTGTGAATCGTCTCGGAGAACGACCAGGTCTCGACCCATGTCTCCAGCTCAGGAATGGAGATCAGCGGCAGCAGTGTTGCGTTAGGACTGCGACCCTGAACGGAATCCAACAGCGTCTGGTAACGCAGGTTGCTCAGGAAAATATGGCGCTCGTGCTCTTGCAGCTTGGTATTGAAGTCGATGCGGTCAGTGGTAATATCGACTTCTTCAGGGCGCCAGAAGAACGAAAGTTGTTTCTCAATCAGCTTTTCGAAGTCACGGTACTTTTGCTGATCGTAGCGTGCTACGTTGACAGACTGGCCGAGGAACATAGGTTCCTTCGTTGCGTCGTTAGCGCCCAAACGGAAAGTAGAATAAGTCATGTGTTTCCCTCTGAATGTTATCAAATGGCTTTAAACAAATTGTTATCTTATTGGTTTAAACAAGGTGCTCAACTCAATGAAAAGATGGGGATTTCTCCCCACGCTCATCAGATTTTGCACGCGCCATCGCACTCATCTTCTGGCTCAACAACCTCCGCAGCGGAAGGTTCTGACACCTGATCGTCGTCATCACGCTTACCAGCGCCATCACGCGTGTTGTGGTAATAAAGCGTCTTCACACCTTGCTGATACGCAAACAGCAGATCTTCCAGCAGCTTCATCATTGGAACCTTGTCGCCAGGGAAGCGAGTCGGGTCGTAGTTGGTGTTCGCAGAGATGGCCTGATCGAAGAACTTCTGAATGATGGCCACCTTAGTCAGATAGCCGCGGTTATCCGGCATATCCCACAGGTACTCGTACTGGTCTTTCAGTTGAGCGAAGTCCGGAACGACCATCTTCACGATGCCGTCTTTGGAAGACTTCACGGACACCGGGCCGCGGGGCGGCTCAATACCATTGGTGGAGTTGGTGATCTGGCTGGACGTCTCACACGGCATTTGAGCGGTCAGAGTTGAGTTACGCAGACCATGCTCACGGATACGGCCACGCAGCTCTTCCCACGGCATTTTCAGCTCGAAAGAGGTCTCCGGGTTGGTATCCAGCGTTTTGCGATAGTGGTCGACTGGCAGCTGGCCCTGTGCGTATTTGGTGTGGGAGAACCAGTCACATGCACCTTTCGCTTCGGCCAGTCGGCAGCTCGCATCGAGCAGGTAGTACTGAATGGCTTCGAAGGTCTCATGAACCAGCTGGTTGCCCGCAGCGTCAGAGTAGTTAAAGCCGTTCTTCGCCAGATAATAGGCAAAGTTGGTCACGCCAATACCCAGACTACGACGTGCTTTAGCCGGGATTTCTGCAGCAGCCATCGGGTAGTCCTGATAGTCGAGCAGAGAGTCCAGTGCCGCCACAGCGTAGAACGCCACGTCTTTCAGTGAGTCCAACGTGCGGATCGCGCCCAGGTTAAACGCAGACAGAGTGCAAAGCGCGATTTCCCCGTTCGGATCGTCAGTGAACGCCAGTGGCTTGGTCGGTAGCGTGATCTCCATACAGAGATTGGACTGGTGTACCGGTGCAATTTCCGGAACGAATGCGCCGTGATCGTTCATGTGGTCGACGTTGGCAATATAAACACGACCAGTGGAGGCACGCTCCTGCATCAGCGTAGAGAACAGGTCGACGGCCGGGATAGATTTCTTACGGATGCTCTCGTCGGCTTCGTACTTCAGGTACAGTTCTTCGAACTTGTCCTGATCAACAAAGAACGCGTCGTACAGGCCCGGCACATCGTGTGGGCTGAACAGCGTAATGTTTTCGTTGCGCACCAGGCGGCGATACATCAGACGGTTGATCATCACGCCATAGTCGAGATGACGAACGCGGTTCTCTTCAATGCCACGGTTGTTTTTCAGCACCAGCAGACTTTCAACTTCCAAGTGCCAGATCGGATAGAACGCTGTAGCAGCGCCGCCGCGAACACCGCCCTGAGAGCAGGATTTCACCGCCGTCTGGAAGTGTTTCAGGAATGGAATAACGCCAGTGTGGGTGGCCTCGCCATTGCGGATCTCACTTCCCAGCGCACGCAGACGCCCAAAGCCAATACCAATGCCCGCGCGACGTGACACGTAGTCGATGATTGCGGAAGACGCAGCGCTAATCCCTTTGAGACTATCAGCAGCTTCAATCAGCACGCAGCTGGAGAACTGGCGAGTAGGGGTGCGCACGCCGGCCATAATTGGCGTTGGCAGAGACAGCTTGAATGTACTGGTCACATCGTAGAAGCCTTTAACCATCTCCAGACGCGTCTTACCGGCGCAGCCATCTTCCCAATTCTGGAACAGGCACATGCCTACCAGCATGTAGAGTTGCTGTGGCCCTTCGTAGATAGCGCCAGTTACACGGTTTTGAACGAGATACTTGCTCGCCAGCTGCACGGTGGCGGCATAGCCGAAGTATTCGTCGCGCTTAGGCTTGATGTACACGCCCAGCTCGGCAATTTCTTCCTGAGAGTAGTACTTGAGAAGGTCTTCATCGTAAACGCCACGACTGACGTTGCTGACGATGTGATTGTAGAAATTCGGGTAGTCATACTGCCCGAAGGCGTCCTTGCGGATCTTGAACAGGCTCAGTCGCGCGGCAACCTGCGAGTAGTTCGGGGTTTCCGGAGAGATCAGATCGGCAGCGGACTTCACCAGCGCCTCATGCAGCTGGCAGGTGGTCATTCCGTCGAAAATGCTGGCAGCAGCGCCCATAGCGACAGCAGACGCGCTAACGTTGCGAATGTTTTCGACTCCCCACATCACAACGCGGTTGTATTTTTCCTCTGACAACGGCTCAGTGGAACCGTTACGTTTTACGATGCTTATCATGTATCACCCAATAAAAAAGGCCACTAAATATAGTGGCCTCATGTTAATAGATAAGTACTTACCTATCAATTACCGACTTATAAAATTCCTGCAAGAACATCGCGAACCTGACGGAATTGATCAGTTTGCATACCGGTGTAAATCGACGCGACAGCGTCCGCAAGGTGCTCGTTTTTATTCACCAGCACTTCCTTACCAGATTGCTTCCGGCGCAACCACGGGGCGTTTGGCTGCTTCTGCGTAGCCCACTGAATGATCTCTTCCTTCGACGTGGTCAGCTTATTCCCGACATAGTGCTTAATCTCGTTTGGCGTGACCTGTATCAGTGGCTTATCCACGCACGCCAGTACGCCAATGCAGATGCCGTATGAGGTTTGTGCGCGACTGGACTGGCTACCAACCGGCAACTCGCAAAACACCATGTGAGCCTGCTCGATTATGGGCTTGGCGGTGCGCCAGATTTCGTTAGCGCGGCGCAGATCGTCGCTGTTTACGCGAACCGTCTTCTTGTTGCCACCAGCTTTGGTTTCCACCAATGTCAGGCCATGAATGTCCAGCTTATCCGTTTCCAGATCCAGCGTGCCAATCGCCAGGCCAAAGTTGCTCATTGAAGGGTCGACGCCGACCACACGAATGGTTTTACTCATTTTTTGGTCTCCTTACCACGTAGCCCAGGTTGGGCATTCCATTAGTTTCTGTTCAAGTGTCTTTTCCGGCTCGCGAGTTGGCGGCTTCGGAATGTCGCTAACAACGTGAATGCTATCGTTGGTTAGAACGCCTGCAGCAATATCTGCATCAATCATGCTCTGGCCGATGAAATGCCGCATGATGTCAATAAGTTGGCACGCAGCCTTTTCATTCGCGTTGAATACGTGGGGGAGGAGAACTTCAATAATCGCTACTTCACATCCCTCCTCGTAAAAGCAGAGTTTCGCCCGCTTTGAAATTGGCGCGTGCCGGTCATAGTCAACAGAGAAGCTGGCGAAGGCAGCACCCGGCATTGCAACGTGATCCGCGCGTGCGTTAGCGTGTCGAATCAGATTAGTGAATGCGGTGCTGATGTGCGTCTCCATTGCATTGAAGAGTGCATTTTCTTGGATGTTCAGCGTTCCGGTTTCAGGAATCACAACGAACCCCGGCCCAGAATGTGGGAGATATCCACCTTCCGTAAATGGATTAATAAGGATCGGCGCAGTGCTTCCTGACGGCAGCATAGACAAACTCGGCATCAACGGAGTCGATGACAACAGACTGGTTAATACCGCGAACTGGTCGTCATTGATGTTTTCGTTTTTCCACAAAAGTGCAGGCGCAGCTGCTTTTGCCGTATGGTGGTTTATCAGCTTTATAGACTGCATCACGGCAAACATCTGCAAAAACTGCGTGCGGCTCAAGTTAAACGACATAGCTGCGACCCTCTTTGACTTCGACTGTGATGGTTTCCCGGAACCACGATTTCATCTCTTTGTGGGAGATGATCATCACTGTGCCGCGTTCACGCGCTTTGGCTTCCAGAATCCCCATGAGACGCTCCAGACCGGCAGTGTCGAGCGCGTCGTCAATTTCATCCCCGATAAACAGCTCGATATTCTTACTGGCGCGACTGGCAACCAGATCCTGCAAAGCAAGAGAGCACGCAATGCGTACCTTACGCTTCTCGCCACCAGACAACGTCTGGAAGGATTTGCTGGAGCCTGTTTTGGTCACGCTGATATTGAATTTGTCGCGATACTCGCCTTTCTTCGTTGTCTCCATTGTCGACCATTCGGCAACGATATTGCCGTCCGACAGCGTGTTGAGATACTCCGCAGTCCTGATGTTCAGGAAAGGCGTAACGGAGGTCAGGATGTGTGAACGCACACCAGCTGGGGAGTAAACCTGGCGAGCTTTCTCCAGCAACAGAGCCTGTTCCTGAATACTCTTTAACTCATTTTTAAGTACTGCATGATTAGATTTATTGGCAGCCAGGTTGTCTTCATGGCGCTTAATAACGGCCAGAAATGGGTTTACCTCTGCCATAATGCGATTCATGTCGGTACGCGCCCGCGCCACCATCGCTTCGACGGCCACAACTTCACGTTCGCGATGACGCAGCGCACTTAGCTCATTGGTCAGGCGTTCGATTCTGGCGATGATTTCTGAGACGTCGGGTGTGGCTGAGACCAGTGCAGACTCGATGCCGAGCGCTTTCTCAAGACGAGCTTTGTGTTGAGCCACTGCCGCTGCTGATGCCTGCGCCTGGCCGATCTCATTACGCGCTTGTTCAATGAAACTCTCCTTCACGGTGGACAAATCTTCTTCGCAGTAGGGCTTTCCGCACGTAACACAAGGTGCTCCGACCTTTGTGCTGACCTCTTCTGCTTTGGTTTTAAACGAGCGAGCACGGTTCATCGACTCGTTCTGTGCCGCTTCTGAAGTGCGGATGCTTGAGCGGATCTCCGTAATCGCACCGCGCACCTTCAGCAGTTTGGCGTCATGCTCTTCTTTGGAGGCCAGCTTGCTGCGTTCGCCAGCAATCGCGTTTTCCGTATCCCGGATCTGTTCCGGCAGCGAGCGAATTTCCATCACGACTTCGGACAGCGTTACCTCCGCGCCAGCCAAATCGACGCGGGCCTTGTCCAGACGTTCGCCGCGATCGCGTTCCCAACTATCAGAGGACGCTTTGGCCGCCTCAATCTCTGACTGCGCGGTCTCGATAAGCGTGAGACAGGCGTCCATTTTGGATTTTGTAACATCCATGCGTGCGGCAGCTGCATTAGCACGCTCGCGAGCAATGGCATAGGCTCGCGTTAACCGGTCGACGCCAGCGGCTTCTTCAACGATGGTTTTGAGGTTCTTGTCGGACATACCCGGCAGATCTGGCATTGCTTCCTGACTGGCGTAGATGGACGCCATGAACACCTCTTTCGATGCACCAATCAGGCGTTCAACGAACTCCTGCGTCAGTGTGTCTTTGCCTTTGGTCATATCACCGTCTTCGCCACGGACGATCAGCCGGTTCTTGAACTCTTTGTGTTTGCGGTGGCGAATGATGGCGTAACGCTTTCCTTCATCCTCAACAGTCACCATCACACGACAGTTTTTCTCGTGACCGGTAGACAGCACGTCATCACCTTTGACGCCATGCGCAGTTTCGCCATACAGACACCACATCAGGCTGTTCATCAAAGTCGATTTGCCCGCGCCATTGCTGGCAGCAGAAGAATCTCCACTATTAACACCCTGAATGAGCACCAGACCGCGTTGGTCTAACTCAACTTCGGCGCTGGCTAACGCCATGAAGTTCTCAACCTGGAGCTTTAGAAATTTCATACTTTGCCTCTAACTTTTTGATTCAAATGCTGGCCTTTTCGCAGTTGAAACTCTGTGTGGGCCGGGAAAGACCTGCGTTTCAGTACGCCTTGTTTGCTCAGTCTCCCCAGGTAAAACGCCACAGGGTTTCCGTTGGGTGGGTAGGGCTTGTGGAACATCACCGTCTGGCCTCGTTCAAGTCTTTTCATCGTGGAGATGAAGTCCCGAAAGCTCCCAGAATGGCTCGTACTCACATTGCCTCCGCACTCTCCGCTTCGGTCAGGATCTCCTGACACAGCATGTCCAGCTTGCTCAGGTCGAAGCCGCCGTCAGTGTCGTGAACGATCTTGCAGTACGCCGCGACGGACTCGCCCAGGCTGTCTATTTTGCTGGTCTCCGCAGTACTGGCAGTGCCTTCCATCATCGATGCCTTGCGGATGAAGTTGCAGACGACACCCTTCGCGCCCATTGTTTTCAGGACGTTCTGGAGTTTGATGCCTTCTTCATCGCTCTCAACAACGGCACGGAAGCGCACGTAGTTACCGCGGATTTGGTCGTCTTCCACATCGTCCTCAAGGTTCACGAACTTTGGCGCAGAAGTTTCGTGGTGGGTGAATGTGCCGTCAGGGTTGACGATCATGAAGCCAGCCAGCGAACCAACATCGCCCCAATTCTGGTGCGTCAGCGCCCCGATGCTAACCACTCCAGGCAGCACTTCTTTGTGGTTGTGGTAGTGTCCGGACAGCAACAAACGGAAGCCGATATCTTTCAGTTCCTGTGCGTCGATGCCGACATCAGGCATGGTGGGGATCGCTTTGTTGATCGAGGTATGCACAACGACATCGTGGTTGTCGCCATCCAGCCCGGAACGCAGTGTTTTGAGGTCGCTGATAAGCTCTGCGTGGTTATTGCGCCAGCTAATCAGATGGACGGTTACGTCGCCCATTTTGATGGAGTGAGGACGTTTGCCGCAGACGATTTCCACACCGATTGAGCGCAGAGAGGCCGCTGCATTGGCGCTGTATACGGAATCGTTGGTTTCGAGGTCGTGGTTGCCGGCCAGCATAACCACTTCGAGGCCCAACTCTTTGATGATCCACTCGTAAGTTTCGGTCACGAAATGCAGGACGGAAGGCGATATAGCACCACGAACATGGAAAGTATCACCAGCCACCAGCATGTGCTTGCAGCCCGCAGCTTTCATGGCTTTGGCAGCTTCTTTCGTGGCGTCCAGTTGGATCTCCAGTCGAGAGTTCAGCCCGTCAGCGTTTGTTGTCGCAAAAGCATCCCAACGATGAT
>ERZ773186.1931-NODE-1931-length-16381-cov-19.724734_pt1 | contig 16381 bp, 18 predicted proteins | sample MGYA00581000_ERZ773186 | MGnify/ENA primary metagenome ERZ773186 (study PRJEB29015, sample SAMEA2737752) | human gut metagenome | biome: human gut; feature: human-associated habitat; material: faeces | place: China | collected 2012 ...
TGCGCTGACAGCGCAGATAAAGCAGGCAGAGTATGTACTGGAAATCCTGCACGAATGGGAACGCAAAGCGTTGATCTGCTTCTCCGCACTGGAACGGCAGGAAGAAAAGCTGAGTGAAGAAAAGGCAGAGATCGTAAAACAGCGCGTTGCACTTTATGAGCAGTATGCTGATGGAAACATGAGCAAGGAAGAATTCATCAGGCAGAGAGATTCCTATAGAGCACAGGAAGATGAACGGATGGAGCAGATTCAACGACTTCGTACCGAGAAAAATCAAATTTTCCAGCCTGTGAAGAAGGATACGGATAATTTGCAAGCCGTGATGGATACTGTGAGAGAGGCTGGCGATGTGATGCACTTATCGCAGAATGTGGTGGAAACCTTTATTGACCGCATTGAGGTTTTCAACGATGAACGCGTGAAAATTCGCTTTACATTTGAGGATGCATTGAACAGTTATGAGGAAAAGTAAGTGCAGCGATTTCTTGATTTAAGGTAAATACAGAATTTCAGAAGCAAAAAATCGAAGGCTCGCGTAAACCACAGACAGCACCCAGGAGAATTCGAGGGTGCGTCTGCAGCTTATGCGGGCCGTTTTATTTTGTGCTTTTTACCGCGAAATAATGTTAAACTCCAAGGCTGACAAGAATGGCCTTTAACTCCTTTGCCATGCGGATAATGACAGTCTGTTCAGTTTCATTACAGTCCAACAGCAAGCGATGAATTTCAGAGTTTGCAGAGGAAGATGAATATTCAAGACAGTCGAGCAAAAGCTCATCCGCGGAAACGGATAACGTGTTGGCAATTTTGACAAGAACAGAAAGGCTTGGAACCTTTGTGCCATTTTCGATTTGGACAATGTATTCACGACTGCAGTTGACTTTTGCGGCAAGAACTTCTTGCGTCAGATTCGATTTTGAACGGTAGAAGCTGATTCGTTTTCCTAGAGAAGTACGATTTACGGACATATAGTGATCTTCCTTTCAAATGCCCGCATAAGATACTTTAATTATTTGACTTATAGAGAAATGAATCAAGAGGAACCAAATAGGCAATTTGCATAGAAGTCAGAATTCTTATTTTTTCCCTCTAGCGGAGATGGCTTCTGAGGCCAAAATGTGAACCAACAGTTCACATTTTGAGCAACAAGTGAACTGCTGGTTCACAGAAAAAATCATCTGATAAGAGTATAATAAAAGCATGAAATCAAGCTGCGAAAATAAAGTGGGGAAAACGAAATGGAACGGCTGCTGACACTGTATAGCGAAGTTCAGTCAACGGATGTACGGTGGCTGTGGTATCCCTTTATTGCAATCGGGAAAATCACACTTCTGCAGGGTGATCCCGGCGATGGAAAATCTACCATGATGATGAATCTGATTGCGGAACTTTCAACAGGAGGTAAGACTCCGGACGGATGCAAAATTGGTGCGCCGCAAAAAGTGATTTATCAGTGCTCAGAGGATGGCGTTTCAGACACGATAAAGCCCCGGCTGGAACGCTATGGAGCAGACTGCAGGAAGATTGCCTTCATCAATGAAGAGGTTTATAACGGCCTTACATTGGATGATGAGCGCATCCGTCAGGCAATCATTGAATTTCGGCCTCGATTGGTCGTGATCGATCCGATTCAGGCTTATCTTGGCAGCGATTCGGATTTGCAAATCGCAGGCAGAGCGCGGAAACTCATGCACCGCCTTGGAATGTGGGCTGCTGGTTACGACTGCGCTATCGTTCTGATTGGACACCTCAACAAAAAAGAAGGCTCCAAAGGGCTGTACCGCAGCCTTGGCAGTATTGATGTTGTGGCAGCAGCACGAAGCGTCCTGCAGGTGGAGCGAGATACCGAGAATCCTGATATAAGAATCGTACATCAAATCAAAAACAGTCTTGCGCCTACGGCAGAAGACATCCGCTTTTCCATTTCTGCCGACAAGGGCTTTCGATGGCTGGAGTGCAGGCCGCAATCTTTTGAAAATCAGAAACCAGATAGAAAACCCGAATTTGAATCGGAACAGCAAAAAGCGGTCTATTGGATTAAGCATTTTCTTGAAAAAGGCGATATGAGCGCGAATGAAATTTATTGCCGTCTGGACAATGAGGGTGTCAGCAAACGAGTGGCACGGATGGTAAAAACAGAAATGGGAATCCACTGCTACCAGAAAAAGCGGAGATGGTATTGGAGTGTTCAGCCGGAAGAAGGTGCTGTGAATGGACCACAGGTATAAAGTTGGCGGCTATGTGAAACTTGCAAAATTGTGGGAGCGCTCTAAGGATGCAGCAGTAGCCTATCACAGTTCCTACTATGCTGAAAAGTTCAGAGATGATGCAGATAAAAGGCTGGTTGGTATTTACATCGACATTACAGGGAATAAGGAAATTTACAAACGCCCGGAAATGGTGCATCTGCTCAAAGATTGCAAAAATGGTTCCGTAAATCTGATTTTTTCACAGACAAGGGCCTACCTTGCAGCGAATACCTGTGATTTCTGTTTTCTGCTGAAATATCTGTTTGATTTGCCGATGCGGGTGGACATTGTTACAGACGATGACGACCAGAGAATTGACACGATTCTTGATGTTGATAGCCAGCGGCAGAGTCTGAAAGAATTGGCTGGAAAATATACATCGATCCGAAGGAAAGATTATCTTGAGTGGAGAATCCGACTGGAACATGAAATGACAAAGGCTGAAGAAAAATGAACGTGGAAGGACAGTATAATCCAAAAGACGTAGAGTGTATTCCGGTAGAAAGCCTTGAAGTGCTGCCGAGTGGAGCGGATTGGCAGAGCCGACACTTAGAATCGGAAAGGCGAAAAGCAGAGATTCGTGACAGAATCCATAAGCAGGCAGAACAGGGCCAGAAAACGGCAAAAGACTACTTTCGTCCGGCAAAACCGACACCGTCAATTTACGACAGCGACCTGAAGCGTGTAGCGGTTTATGCCCGTGTCAGCACCTCTAGCGAAGAACAGATTTCTTCCATTGAAAACCAGACTCTATATTACACCAAAAAGATTGCAGAAACGGAAAACTGGAATTTGCAGGATATTTACAGCGATGAAGGAAAATCGGGTACTTCACTGCGGAAACGGGATGCGTTTAAGCGCATGATGCGGGATGCCAAAGACCAGAAGATGGATTTGATTATCTGTGCCAGCATTTCACGTTTTGCCCGGAATTTTTCGGATTGCATGACACAGATCGCAGCTTTGAAAACTATGCATCCTGCACATCCCATCGGTGTGTACTTTGAAACAGAGAATATCTACACGCTGAATCCAAGTAGCCAATACAGCCTTGACATTCAGGCGCTTCTGGCGGACTGGGAATCGGGCAATAAGAGCCGCCGCATGATCCTTTCGTATGACCAACGCATTATGACAGGCCAGTACCCGGTGGCCGACCTGATGGGGTATCGGCATACCAAAGATGGACAGTTGGTAATTGAGCCGGAAGAAGCAAAGACGGTGCGTTTTATCTTTCTGGCGTTTATCTATGGTTATAACTGCGATCAAATTGCGGCAGTGCTGACGCAGAAGAAGCGTAGCACCCTGCGTGGCAAGCAGGAGTGGAATGGCATGATGGTGGCAAACATCATGAAAAATGAACGCCGCTGGGGTGATCTGGAAGCCCGGAAGAGCATCGTGGTGGACTACAAGCTGGGCAAGGTCACAAAGAATAATGGGAATCGCTGCTCTGCCTATGTTCCGGAACACCATGAAGCAATCGTTTCGCCGGAAATTGCACGGGCTGCACATCTGGTGGCATCCAGCAGGAAGAAGTGCGGTGTGCAGGATATTGTGGTGATCCAGCAGGGAACATTGAAAGGCTTTGTTGGCATCCATCCGAATTGGAGCGGCATCAGTGTTGAAAGCATCCGCAGCCTTTGCCTGAGCACCTATCTGCCGGAAGAGGTGATGAAACTGAACGATATAGCAGAGATGAGGGCTGGGGCAACACTGGGAAAGGAACTTCAATCTAAATATATGACGGTTTCAGGTGCTTGCTTTATCAACCAGAGCAGCCCGGTTATGACGATTTCTAAAAATGGAATCCGTTTCAGCAAGGCCTGCCATAGCCGGTTGGACGACTGCGAGTATGTGGAACTGCTCTATCATCCGATTCTGCAGGTCGTGATTTTGCGAAAGAGCAATCACGGCTTTTCAACGACGATGCGCTGGAGAGATGACAATGACGTTCATAGTGCTTTTTCAGCCAGAGCATTTTCTGGACTGGTCTTCCAAACATTGAACTGGAGAAGGAATTGCCGCTATCAGTGCCGTGGTATCTGCCGGGGTCAGGGAAATGCAAAATTTCTGATTTTTGAATTAGATGAGTCCCGGATTTTGACTGGGAAAAATCAGTATGAACAAGAAAATTGTTCGATGAATCTGAAATGCCGGTTATATCGGAGTAAATGGGTTCAGAGCATTACAGTTAGTGATGTGATGGAATCTGGCCAAGTCGTAGAAAATCCCATGATTGGTGCAATTCCAAGCAGAAATGAAGTTCAACGTGAACTGGATGATCTTTTGATGTCGATGTAGGAGGAACTTATAGAATGGAAGAAAAAAGCAGGGCGCAGGAACTGAGCGTTCGGGAAATCTCCTTGATTCGTGAACTTGCACAGATACGGAAAGAACATAAAAGAGAACTGGAGTACGAAAAGTTCGATGGCTATGAACTTCCGCCGCGCACCCAGTTTTCCATGCTGAATAAACCTGCAGTGAGCATAAAATATGGTGTTATGAAATTTAATATGGCGTGCATTCGGCTTTTTGAAGGAATCAAGTATGTCCTTCCGATTTTGCACCCCAATAAGAAGCGGCTTGCGTTGATTATGTGCCCGGAAGAGGACAGCGCGTCTGTTGAATGGGCACGACAGAAAGACGAAAACTGGGTGAATAAGGATATTACATCATTGGAATTTGTGGAAAATATCTTCAGGCTCATGAACTGGAATCGGGAATGCCGTTATAAAGTGCTTGGACGGGTGGCTAATTCAGATCAGGGTCTTTGTATGTTGTTTGATTTGGAAGAAGCAATCATGTTCACCCCGAAGCCACAGGAATATACGGATCCGCTTACTGGTGAAATGAAGAAAAAGCAGATGAAATTCTTCCCGGATGCCTATAAGAACCGTATCGGAAAATCTTATAATGACTACATTGCAGATCATCAGATGAACATGTTTGAGGACTTCATTGGGTATCAGAGTTCTACTGTATTGGATGAGCCCGAACGGGAAGCAGGCACTACTTCAATACCGATTCCGCAACGTGAAGAATCTGAAAATATACCTTCGCCAGATTTACCGGAACAGCTTGAAAACGTACAACAATCAGGCAATGAGATTGCTGAGAGAGGAATGCAGACATGAATTCGGGACGAATTATGAATTTGCTGGTGACAATTCCGGCTGAAAGTCGGAGAATGAACGTGGGAAAAGATGTTATTCGTGTTCTTGGAAGTCCAGCCTATATCTGCGTTTTGCAGAGGAAAGATCGGAAGGCTATTGCAATCACGCCGTGTGCTGCGGAGCATCCCATGTCCTTTAAGGTCCCGGGCAGGCTACTGACCGATGGGCAGTGTCGGATGATGATTAACGGAATACAGTTCATTCAGGTGTTGCTGGAAGCAAATGGTCTGGCGGCAGGAAAAGACCATCAGTTTAAAGGACGGTATGATGCCGAGAAAAATGCAGTTATCATTTCGCTCAAAAATGGTGAATAAAGTACTTTCTCGCCTAAAAGATGTACAACTTGACATCACGTCCATTTGGTCGTATAATACGTCCAAATGGACGTGATGAAGGGAGCCAATATTATGAGTGCCGGAATTTTAGATGGCTTTCAAACGATAATTCCAACAGCGGCAGCCGTCTTATTGAAAAAACGACAAATGTTAAGGCTGACGCAACAAGAGATTGCTGATCGCGCAAAAATGACTTTGCGTCAATATCAAAGGTTGGAATCTGGGGAAAGAAGTATTTTGACCTGTTCTTTTGGCTTGGCGTGTCGAGTAATTGAAGCTCTTGATATGGATGTTTCTAAATTCTATCATGGTGACTATTACCTTGAAGAATTGAAAACTATTGAAGGCAAATGATTTGGTGACAGGGGAAAACATCAATTTAAATGACGGCATGATGCCGAAAAAAGAGCAATATGGACAAATCTATGCCGAAAAGTTTACATCTGCAAGCTTGATATGCAAAGCGTTTTATGGTAAGATGGAAGCACAATAGGGAGAGTGTACACTCCCGTTGAACCTGTTGCTGAGAAGTGAATGCTGATGGAAAACCAGCTTGCTCACGCGATAACTCAGACGAAGTATAATTCGAGTGATGATAAGGCTGCTAAGAACAGCTGGTCACTAAAACTATATCGAATAAGCAGATAGGCTATACGAGGCTCAATTAATTGAAAACCGATAACATAAGAATCCTAATAAGCAGTGGGGCATCTCTATGAATGAGCAATTGCTGAAAATGAATGGCTTATCGGTGGGAATTTTAGATGCACTATCATTTGAGTCGCATTTGGGAATTCCGTTGAAGAAGAACTTGCATTATTTTGATAAGGATTTGTTAATTGCTGAACTGATTTCGATGACTGAGTGGTTGGATGAACAGGAAATCCTTTCTAATATTGCGCTAGACTACAGGGTTAAGAGCTTGGATTCTATACTTTTGAAGTATGATCGTTACTATCCGGATCATCAGACACGAAAAGTGTTTAATGATATTCTGGGCTTCCGGGCTTTTTGTGATAGCTACGATCAAATATTAGAAGAAGAGTTTTCACCGTTCCGGATTGCTGATATGGCAAAAGGAAAGGCAGTGGATGATGGTTACAGGGGTGTCCATGTGTACTATCAGAAAAGTGGAAGACATTACCCCATAGAAATCCAATTTAATACGTTGTTTGATAGGCAATTAAATAACTGGCTTCACGATTATCTGTATAAAAAGAGTTATCCCGTGGAAACAGGGAAGATAATGCGTGAAAAGTATGAAAATGGATTGATTCGGAATGAACATGAATTTAAGGAGGTGCTGAATAATGTGCTATTTGGTAGCAAAAGATCGTAATGCACATGGTTGTTTTGCTCTAAAAACGACGCATGGGAAGCATCTGGTGGAATTAAAAAGAGAATTGAACAGAGAGGTTGGATATAAGGGAGTACAGCTTGTAACAATCAGCAGACCAACAGCGTATGGTGAGTATGCGCCTTACCACTTTGTGGATACAGAACAGGAATTTCAGACTCTTGTAAAGGGTCTTCGTCCATAAAAATTAAGAGATAAGCCCTACAAGGATCAAATTGGTTCAAAACCGATTTGAAAACCTTGTAGGGCTTATTTATTTACAAAAATTTTTGTTCCTTACTTGACAACCGCATATGGGCAACCAGAAAAAATCCTGATTTCATGTGGGTTTGCGCGGCTTGACCTTTTCACCTCAACTTGTTTCTGCTTGTCATGGTGCGTTACGACCAGCGTGTTTTCAGGGGTTAATGGCTTCTGGTTGCACTCTATACTTAACCCACCACAGCGAAAGCTGATAGAGCAGAAAACAGAATAAGGAGGTACGAAGGCAAGCCTGCGTATAGATTGCTGATGCAATCTGTGTACAGGCTTGTTGTCGTGCAATGAAATAAGCAGGGGAATCAACAAGGGAGATTACTTTTAAATTTGGGAGGAGAAATTAAATGAAAATCTTGGTTACGGGCGCAAATGGTTACCTCGGACAGGGAGTTGTGAAGGCACTCCTTGATAATGGACACAGTGTTGTAGCCGCGGATTTCAAAACAAACTATGTGGATGCACATTCGCAGCGATTTCCGCAAGTGGTTCCCGCGTATGTGCCAGTATGGTTTCATCGAGGGCCGCGACTACGAGTATATGCCCCGTGTCCGGCTGCAGGACGAGGGCGGGCGCACGGTCCAGCGGTATGTGAAAGACTACCGTATTACGCAGGACATGGCAAAGAAGCTCTGTAAGCTGCATCACACGGCAGTCGGCGCGGCGTATCGTCCGCAGCCGTTTGACTGGGATACACTGCTTGGCCTGCTGCATAAGAAGCCGCCGCGCCGGAGCAGCTACGAAGCGCAGTTGAGCGATTCGGATTCGCTGGTTACGACCACGCAGATCGCCAAAGAGTACGGCTGCGGAGCAAAGGTGTTCAATCGGCTGCTGCATCTGCACGGCATCCAATACCGGGTCAACGGCCAGTGGGTGCTGTATTCGGAACACCACGGGAAGGGCTATACGTCCAGCCTGACGTTCCGGCTCCAGCGCAGCGATGGCTCCGAGGTGGAAAAGCTGCACACGGCATGGACGCAGAAAGGCCGGAAGTTCCTTTACCATACGTTGAAGCGGCGCGGTGTGCTGCCGCTGGCTGAACAGGGAGGTTAAGCCTATGAATTTTACCGATAATCCGTTTGAACGCATGATGCGCCAGCGTCCGGGAACGGACAGCGGCCATCCCTGCAAGCACTGCCGCCACAAATGGGAGTGCGGCTATCTGCTGCACCAGTGCCGTAAAAAGTTCCGCTCGGTGCTGGGAGATACCGCGCCGCCTGCGGCCGGGGCAGTCCGCCCCTGATGCAGCGGCGATAGATGGGAGGTGAACAGCCGTGCAGGAAGAAGTCAACGAGAAAACCATTTCGCTGTGCATCAAAGGAGGAAAAATCACTGCACAGATTTTGAAAGCAGCCCTGATAAAGTTGCTGGCAGAAATGGACAAGAAAAAGCAGTGTGGGAAAGGAGAAAAAAGCCAATGCAAGAAAACAGGTCGGCAGAGCATTCGCTTCATCGCCATCAACGACAACTATGACAATGCGAACACCGAGAGCAGCGATTCGGATAGCATTGTGGTCCCATTCAAGAATCTGTTGAACGATTCCTACTGCAGGGATATTTCCATCAAGGTGCGCAGCCAGCTGGACATGAAACGGCGCAAGGGTGAGTTCATCGGTGGCTACGCAATCTATGGTTACTGCAAAGACAAACGGAACAAAAACCGTCTGGTGGTAGACGAGTATGCAGCAGATATTGTCCGCTCTATCTACCGCAGAAAACTGGAAGGAATGAGCGCACAGGCGATTGCCGAACAGCTGAACAGCGAGAACGTGCTGGCTCCCAGCGAGTACAAACGGCTGTGTGGTCTGAATTATCACAGTGGGTTCAAAGCTGGCACTCATGCAAAGTGGCAGGCGATTCAGGTGCTTCGGATTCTAAAAAATGAAATCTACACTGGAACGATGGTACAGGGCAGGCGGCAGAAGATCAATTACAAAATCAAGAAGATTCGGGATGTGGAAGAATCCGGTTGGATCAGAGTTCCCAATATGCACGAAGCAATCATTCAGCAAAAGCTGTTCGATACTGTGCAGGAAGTCTTGAAGTTGGACACCTGTGCATCGAAAGGACAGCAGACTGTCAATCTCTTTTCGGGCATCGTTCGCTGCGGTGGTTGTGGGCAGAACATGGTGCGGCGCACGGTGTCGAAAAATGGAAAGAAATATATTTATCTGCACTGCGTCACAAACCACAATGGTTTAGGCTGTTCCTCACATCTTATCAGCGAAAGTAAGCTGGCCGAAGTGGTGCTGGCCGCATTGCAGGGGAAAGTCCAGCAGATCAGTGGACTGGAACATCGACTGGATGAAATCAATGAGATTCCCAAGAATGAACGCAGACTGAAATCTGTGGAAGAGCATCTGAAGATGCTGGAGCAGGAAGAACAGAAATACCAGACCTTGCGCCGCCAGCTTTATGAAGATATGAGCAGCGGTATTGTCAGCAAGGAAGAGTATAAGGAATTCAGCCATTCCTTTAATGAAAAGGTTGAAACCATCCGCAAGGCCAAAGCAGAAATGAACCGCCAGAGGGATTGCCTGAACAATCTGGATGTGGAACATCTGCCATGGATCGAAGATTTCAAGTCCTACCAAAACCTGACAAGTCTGAACCGCCGCGTTCTGGTGGAACTGGTAGAGAGCATCACCGTCTATGATAAGGAACATATTCATATTCAGTATCGGTTCGATCAGGAAATTCGCAATGTGCTGGAATATTGCAGTAGTGTTCCGGCAGCAGAAACGGAGGAAAGTGCAGTATGAAGTGTGTAAGCTATACCCGGACACTTCCTTGGAAGAACCATCAAGGTGAACTGGCGATTGCCGAGCAGAATCAGCGTATTGCGGCATATCTGGCGGAACATAAAGAACTAGATTTGCTGAAAAAGTATTCTGACCGCAAGAACGATGAAAAGGCGCGTACCGCGTTTGACCAAATGACCGATGATGGCGTAGAGCGAAAATTTGATTGCATTATTGTGGAATCCATGTACTACTGCGGGCCGGATTTCCCGGCGGCACGACAGGCAATCAAGGAAACGCTCTATGCGACGGGCATCGACCTGATCGTGCTGGATGAGGGCTTGGACACCAGAACAGCCAGCCGAAAAGAAGTCGAGGACTATTTTGAAGCAAAACGCTGTGAGATGCACGCAGAAATCATGTTTGCGTGGAGAAGGAAACAAGGCGCAGGATTCCGGTTGACAAGTTCTGTTCCATTTGGCTATATCCGCAGGAATGGCGAAAGCAACATGATAAAGGATGAAGAAGTTGCTCCTTATTTAAGCGAGGCTTTTTCCAGATATGCGTCCGGTCAGAAAATGCGTGACATTGCAAAGTGGTTAAATGAGCAGGGTGTTGAACCCCCAATGAGACACAAAAAGAGAATTTTGGGAAAGTCTTATGAAGCAGAATCCGACCAGTGGACAACCGATATGCTGCGTTGCTTGTTCCGAAATCCGACTTATACAGGTGCGGCGGCAAATGGAAGTCGCCAGATCATTGCAGAAAACTGCCACGAACCATACATAACCAAAGAACAGTTCTATGCTTTCCCTTGCAATATGAGGGAGGGGGAGAACAAAATCTCCATGGACAAATCTATGCTGAAAAGTTTACATCTGCCTGCTTGATATGCAAGGTGTTTTATGGTAAGATGAAAGCACAATAGGGATAGTATATGCTCCTGTTGACCCTGCTGTAAGGAAGTGAATGCCGATGGAAAATCAGCTTGCTCATGCGATAACGCAGACGGAATACGATTTGAGTTATGATAAGGCTGCCAAGAAGCTGCTGGCCAACAAACAGATTCTGGCGCAGATTATGAAGAACTGCGTGAATGAGTACAGTGCCTGCTCCGTAGACGAAATTGCAGAGAAGTATATCGAAGGAACTCCAGAAGTGGGTACAGTTGGCGTTCATGTTGATGATACAAACAGACCCAAGAAAACTTCTGACGTAATTGCTGGTAGCAATAATGAGGATTCTACGCTGACTGAGGGAACCATCAATTATGATGTTCGGTTCGATGCAATCGCACCAGCATCAGAAGGTTCTGCTGAACAGAAAGATGTGATACGTCTTATTATCAATGTAGAAGCGCAGACCGCTTTTAATCCGGGGTACCCTTTGACGAAGCGTGCAATCTATTATTGCAGCAGAATGATCTCTGCACAGCACGGCCCGATATTCACGAACTCAGAGTATGGGAAAATCCGAAAAGTGTACTCTATCTGGGTTTGTACACATCCAACTAAAGAGTTTCAGAATACTCTGATTCGTTATTCCATTCGGCCAGAGCAGTTGATTGGAAATGCTGTTGAAAAATCAGAAAACTATGATTTGATGAGCGTTGTAACGATTTGTCTGGGAGAGTCGGGTACAGAAAACTATACAGGTATTGTGAAATTTATGGATGTGCTGCTCTCTTCATCCAGAGCAGCTACTGAGAAAAAGAAAATTCTTGAAGAAGAATTTGGCGTTGCAATGAACGAAGATCTGGAAAGAGAGGTGCTTGTTATGTGCAACCTTAGTCAGGGCGTAAAGGCCGAAGGCAGAGAAGAAGGCATTAGCATTGGTGAGATGCGGATGCTGGTGCAGCTTGTTCGAGACGGCGATTTAAAAATGGAACGTGCCGCTGAAAAGGCAAAAATGACAGTGGAGCAGTTTAAGAAAGTGATGGAAAACACTCCACTGCAGGCAGTCTAAGATAAAATCATATAGAGAAAACAGTTAAGCCCTACAAGGCTCAAATCGGTTCGGAACCGACTGAAAACCTTGTAGGGCTTATTTTTTTGCGATTTTTCAAATTTATTTGTGAAAAAAGTTGTCCAAGACTTGACATCGGGCGGCGGCTACTGCCTGCCCAAGGATACGAAGCAGCTGCTGGCTAACTATGCCGATGTACCAGAGAACCTGATCGAGGCTATTGTCGAGAGTAACAGAACTCGTAAAGACTTCATCGCCGACCGCGTCCTAAAGCTGGCTGGTTATTATGGTTATGACGAGGATAACGAGTACGACAAGGAACAGGAAAAATCTGTGACCATCGGTGTGTACCGTTTGACCATGAAGAGCAACAGCGATAACTTCCGCCAGAGTTCTATTCAGGGCGTTATGAAGCGCATCAAGGCCAAGGGCGCAACGGTAATCATTTACGAGCCGACTTTGAAAGACGGAGAGACTTTCTTTGGATCAGTAGTGGTTAATGATCTGGCTAAGTTCAAGGAAATGAGCCATGCCATCATCGCAAATCGCTATGACAAGTGTCTGGATGATGTGAAAGAAAAAGTTTATACGAGAGATATTTTCCAGCGTGATTAAGAACATAAGTGGAAGATGAGGAGATTATTGTGGATATTAAAAAGGAATACGAGTGTTGGTTGGAAAACGCAACCACAGATGCAGATGTTGTCGCCGAACTGAAAACGCTGGATGATACAAAAATTGAAGATGCATTTTACCGTGACCTTGCGTTTGGTACGGGTGGTCTGCGTGGTGTAATTGGTGCAGGTACTAACCGCATGAACATCTATACCGTGGCAAAGGCTTCTCAGGGTCTGGCTGATTATCTGAAAAAGAACTTCACAGAGCCGTCTGTGGCAATCGGTTATGACAGCCGTATCAAGAGTGATGTGTTTGCAAAAGTCGCCGCAGGCGTGTTTGCAGCGAATGGTGTCCAGGTAAATATCTGGCCCGTCCTGATGCCGGTTCCGACCGTGTCTTTTGCGACCCGTTATCTGCACACCTCGGCCGGTGTCATGGTGACCGCATCTCACAATCCCAGCAAGTACAATGGTTATAAGGTCTACGGTGCTGACGGCTGCCAGATCACTACCGAAGCTGCAACGGAGATCCTTGCCGAGATTGAGAAGCTAGACATTTTTGCAGACGTCAAGACCAGCGACTTTGAAACAGGTGTGGCAAACAGCAGCATCCAGTACATTCCGGACGAGGTCTACACCGCATTCGTGGAGCAGGTCAAGAGCCAGTCTGTTCTCTTTGGCGAAGAAGTTAATAAAAATGTAGCCATCGTGTATAGCCCGCTGAATGGTACCGGCTTGAAGCCTGTGACCCGCACTTTGAAAGAAATGGGCTACACCAACATCACGGTGGTCAAAGAGCAGGAGCAGCCGGACGGCAACTTCCCGACCTGCCCGTATCCCAACCCGGAGATCAAAGAGGCAAGCTGTTGGATTATGCACCCGGTCTGGATGGTCTGCCGAAGTCCGATGTGCTCAAGTTCTTGCTGGAAGATAACTGCTCCATCGTGGTGCGTCCTTCCGGTACCGAGCCGAAGCTCAAAACATATATCTCGGTTAGTGCAGAGAATAAAGAAGCTGCCGAAAAGGTGGAAGCGGCGATTCGCAAGAGTGCTGAAGAGTACTTGAAGTAAAGAGCAGAGGAGAAAAACATATGAATATTATTTTACTTTCTGGTGGTTCAGGCAAGCGTCTTTGGCCTCTTTCTAATGATGTGCGTAGCAAGCAGTTCATCAAGCTGTTCAAGAATAATGATGAGTATGAGTCTATGGTGCAGCGTGTGTATCGCCAGATCACCACGGTGGATGCTGATGCAAAGATCACGATTGCAACGAGCAAATCACAGGCAATCGTTGGAGACAATAGAAAATGAAAAGTATTTATCGTAAAGAGAGAAAGATAAAATGAAAAGTCAAACCAGTATTAAAAAGAATTTTATCTATCAGATGATCTATCAGATTCTGATTATTATACTTCCTTTTGTAACATCGCCTTATATTGCAAGAACAATTGGTGCTGAAGGACTTGGAACATATTCATACAGCTATTCAATTGCATATTATTTTGTGCTTTTTTCCATGCTTGGCCTTGCAAACTATGGGAATCGGGCAGTTGCACAATGCAGAGATAATCAGAAAAACCTGAACGAAACATTTTCTAATATTGTGACATTACATATAGCTTTTTCTTTCATTTGCTGTGTGGTGTATATTTTGTATGTGTTTTTTCTGGCCAACGAAAAACTGTATGCCGGAATTCAGTTCACTTATGTGCTGAGCGGCTTATTTGATGTGAGCTGGTTCTATTTTGGAATAGAAAAATTTAAATTGACAGTAACAAGAAATATCATTATAAAAATATTGAATGTTGTTTGCGTATTTGTTTTTGTTAGAAATGCGAATGACCTATGGAAGTATTGTGCAATTATGGCTGTCGGCATGTTGATAAGCCAAATTTCTTTATGGTTCCCTTTAAATAAATTTGTTGCATTTCAAAAGCCGACGTGGAAAAAAATGAAACCGCATATCGAACCGCTTTTGATCTTATTTATCCCAGCCATTGCAGTTAGTTTATATAAATATATGGATAAAATCATGATTGGTGCGATGAGTAATAAGACTCAACTTGGGTTTTATGAAAATGCGGAAAAAGTAATTAATATCCCACTTACAATCATTACGTCATTTGGGACAGTAATGCTTCCAAAAATGTCAAATCTGGTGGCTTCTCACAATAGGGAAAAGACAAATCAGTATATATCGTTGTCAATGAAATATGTGATGTGTTTGTCCTTTGCACTGGCATTTGGTTTGGCTGGAATTGGAAAGGTTTTTGCCCCTGTTTTCTGGGGGCAGGAATTCATGCTTTCAGGTGTGCTGATTATGGGTCTTTCGATTACGATTCCTTTTATGTCGTTTGCAAATATCATTCGGACACAGTTTTTGATTCCATCAGAAAAGGATAAAGAATATCTTTCTTCTGTTATTGGTGGGGCAGTAGTTAATCTAATTGCGAACACGCTACTGATTTCAAAAATTGGAGCAATTGGAGCAACGATTGGTACAATACTTGCCGAGATTTTTGTTTGTGTGATCCAGACGTTGAGCGTTAGAAAGGAACTCCCGGTACTACGATATATAAAAAGTATATGGATGTTTGCTGTTTTTGGAGTGGCTATGTTTGTAGGGGTGTTCTATATCGGAAATGCTCTGGAAAACAAAGTGTCAACATTGTTCCTGCAGATCATCTGTGGAATGCTGATATATGGAACATTTTGCGTGATATATTTTGTCCACACAAAAGATGAGATGATTTTAAAAATGCTAAGGGGGATAAAAGGAAAAATCAGATAATATCTGGAACGGGCTTATTTCACGCATATTGTTGGAACGAACCAAACCAGGACTTTCGACAATCATATAACTGCGAACACTTTGATCTGAAGCTGAAAACGTTCACAGGTAGGCTGCTTGATAAAAGGTTAGCTTTATGATAACATGAAAATATAGTAGGATTATTTGTACTCCTATCAGCAATGAAAGAGAGAGGTGAAAGCCGATGGGAAGAGCTGACAGTTGAACAGTTTAAAGAAGCAATGGCTAAACTTCCTCTGGAAGCAGTATAAAAAAGCAACCTTCTAATTTTCTTGCACATTGTGTAATTCCATATATGGTAAGTTTAGTAATTATAGAAATAAGAAAATATTCAAAACATAGCCGTATGGACAACCTGCTTTTCTGATGTCCACACGGCATATTTTAACCCCATCATACAGTTCACAACAAAAATACCTCTAAAGGAGCCCCTAAAAATGATCCTATCCAAAATCCACCACATTGCCATCATCGTTTCCAACTACGAAACTGCCAAAGATTTCTATGTAAACAAACTAAATTTTCCAATTATCCGTGAAAACTACCGTCCGGAACGCAACGACTGGAAACTGGATTTGCGAGTGAATGAGTATACAGAATTGGAAATCTTCGCAGAACCGGATCCGCCAAAGCGTGTGAATCGTCCGGAGGCATGTGGCCTTCGCCATCTGGCTTTTTGCGTGGAGAGTGTTGAACAGACGGTAAAAGAACTGGCAGAAGTTGGTATTGATTGTGAGCCAATACGTGTAGATGCTTACACAGGCAAGAAAATGACCTTCTTCCAGGATCCGGACGGTCTGCCATTGGAACTGCATGAATAATAAACTAAAACTTCCCACACCTAAACAGGGCTTCGCACCTTGAAAATTCAATATTTCA
>ERZ773186.1933-NODE-1933-length-16356-cov-6.170787_pt1 | contig 16356 bp, 16 predicted proteins | sample MGYA00581000_ERZ773186 | MGnify/ENA primary metagenome ERZ773186 (study PRJEB29015, sample SAMEA2737752) | human gut metagenome | biome: human gut; feature: human-associated habitat; material: faeces | place: China | collected 2012 ...
AAGAATAAATACTACAATATATTGTGTTGATTTTTATTTTTCAAAACAATATATTATGTATAAAAATTTTAGTGCGATAGCCCCATTTGATTTGGAGGAGAACTTTGGATAAGTCATACATGTTTGATAATTATATATCAATAGGTCGTAATTTTATGATTGAAAAAAACTATTTAAAAGCTTTAAAGTTTTTTAAAAAAGCATATAATTGCCCAGAGGGAAAAGAAGATATAGATTTAATTTTAGATTTAGCATTTTTATATGATAAAATTTCACATTTTGATTTAGCAGAAAAGATGTATAAAAGAGTATTAGAAATAGATGATAGCAATGCAATTGCTTATTATGGGTTAGGTATAATTCTTGATGATGATGGTTTATATGAAGAAGCAATTGAATATTATAAAAAGGCAATAGAAAATGATAATAAATATGAAAAAGCATATTTCTTTTTAGCTAATGCTTATGATGAGCTAGGCAATAAAGAAAAAGCAATAAAAAATTATGAAAAGGTATTAAGCTTAAATCCAAGAGATTTATGGGCCAATGCTAATTTGGGATGTATTTATGATGAATTAGGAGATACTAAATTAGCTTTAGAATATATGAAAAAAGCTAATGATATAGATAAAAATCATTTTAGAATATTATTTAATATGGGTGTGTTTAATAAAAATCTAGGGAATCTTGAATTAGCAGAAGAATATTATAAAAAATCAATAGAACAAAATCCATATTATCCGTATAGTTATTTAAATTATGCTGTAATGTATAGAGAAAAGGAAGATTTTAAAAGAGCTATTGAAATAATTAATGAAGGAATAGTAGAAAATGAAGATGAAGGATTTTTATATTATAATAGAGCTTGTTTTTATGTAGGAGTAAATAAATTAGATTTAGCATTAGAAGATGTTCTTAAGGCTATTGAATTAAATGATTTTTTTGAAGATTATATGAAGGAAGATGAAGAACTTAACGATATAAGAACTTTAGAAAAATACAAAAATATATTTGAATAATAGGTATAAGACAAGTTTGAGAAAATAAGAACAAAATATAATTTGTATGGATACAATTGCTATAGTATAGGGTTGTGGTATAAAATGGATTTAATGTTTAAATAGGGGGGATATTGATGAAGAATCAAATAAGATTTAAAAAAATAATTCAAACAGCATTGTTAGCAGCATTATGTTTTGTATCTTTTACTTACTTGCAAATTAAAATTCCAGTGCCAGGTGGAGATGCAACATCATTGCACATTGGAAATACTTTTTGTGTTTTAGCTGCTTTATTACTTGGAGGATGGTATGGAGGATTAGCAGGAGCAATAGGAATGACAATTGCAGATTTGTTAGATCCTGTATATATAGTTGTGGCGCCTAAAACATTTATTTTAAAGTTATTTATGGGTTTAATAACTGGATTAATTGCACATAAAGTTGCAAAAATTAGTGAAAGTAATGATAGTAAATATATATTTAAGTGGAGTTTAATTTCAGCTATAGGAGGACTTGCTTTTAATGTAATTGCAGATCCTATAGTAGGATTTTTCTATAAGCAATATATTCTTGGTCAACCTCAAGATGCAGCTATGATTTTAGCAAAGTTAAGTGCAGTAGCTACATTTGTAAATGCTGTAGTTTCTGTAATATTAGTAGTAATATTATATAATGCATTAAGACCAATATTAAAGAAATCAGGGTTATTGTTACCAGTATAATGTATTATTTTATTTTTAGGATATAAAATTAATTTGAAAAGTTAATAATACAGTTTAAATTTAAAAAAGAAAATGATATAAGTAATAAAAGAAATTTAATAATTAATATGGAAAAATTAATATAATAAAAAATGACATCAGTATTGGCCCTGATGTCATTTTTATTTATTCAATTATAGGATTTAAATTAATAGTTAATTCAACTACTAAAACATCTAGATGACCTTTTGACTTTAATATTTTTTGACATTCTTCTGCTGAATCACTGTTATCAAAAATATGAATTAATGATAAATTAAATTCTCCAAATTTAGGAGTTTTTGAATTTTCTTCAAATCCATAAAAATATTCATCAGATTTCTTTTTTAGTACATAATATTGTTCCATATAAAATCACCTCTATAAAAGTATATAACAATATTTAATGGATGTAAAATTTTAACAAAAGAAGTTGAAAATTTATTTTATTATATTATATACATATTGTTAAAAATTATAATTTGACAATAAATAAGTTTTACAATAAAATAAGTTTTAATATAGTTTACTTTATGAACTATATTAAAATTGTTTATAGGTGGTGAAAATATGCAAAATAATGATTGGATGAATATGATTGAAAATATGAATGGAATAAGATTATTTAGTAGAAGTCTTATTCCTAGGGCTACAAAAGAGCATGAAATATCAAGTCAGCATTTAGATTTGTTATGTCATCTTATAATTAATAATGATGGAATGACTCCATTAAAACTTAGTAAAGTAATGGGAGTAAGCAAAACAATAATAAGCAGATTAATAGATGGATTAAGTAAATCTGGTTATGTAATAAAAAAGCAAGATGATAATGATAAAAGAAGTTATGATGTTTTTATTACAGAATTAGGAGAAAAGAAAGTTGATGAAATATTAAAATTTTATTTAGGTCCAATATATGATTTAAGAAGAAAATTAGGAGAAAAAAATTTTTTGCAACTAATGGATTGTATAAAGATGGCTAATGAAAAAATAAGTGAAGGGGAGAATGGAAAGTAAATGGGATTTTATCAAGCAATGCAGTTAAGTGCAGCTAATTTAAAGCCATTAATAAAAAATGCAGAAAGCAAAGAAATTAAAAATAAATATATAGCAGCACTTATATTAAAATCAATATTATGTCTTTTATTTTGTACTATTGTTGTTATTAGTTTTGGAAAAGTTTTCGGAGAAGAAAATAATGTAGTTGGAGTAGTGACAGTTATTAGTTTATTAAATTTTAGATTTTCAAACTTAGACTTTAAAGTGAGACAAGCAGCATTAACTATAGTGGGTATATTTGGTGTTTTATCAATATCACCATATATAGCATCCATATCAAATCCATTTTTAGGGTTTATAATAAACTTTATTTCTATAATAGGTATATTAATTTTAACATGTCATAATGTAAGGTTATGTAATCATAGTATATTAGTACTATCATATTTTCTTTTATATGGATATAAGGTTGAAAATACTGAAATTCTTATTAATCGTATTATAGGGTTAATTTTTGGTGGAATTTTAGTAGCTTCAATTTTTTATATTAAGCAAAGAAAAATAGAATTTAAAAATACATTTATTGATATTATAAATGATGTTGATTTCAATACAGAAAGAACTAAATGGCAATTAAAGTTTGCATTTGTAACAACTTCAGCAATAATGATTGGTGAGTTTTTACATATTCCAAGAGCAATGTGGATAGGAATTGCATGTATGTCTGTGTTTCATCCTGATAAAAGTCAATTACAAATACGTTATAAACAAAGAATGTTATATATGGTTTTAGGTTGTTTAATGTATATGAGTATATATTTTTTAATTCCACAACAATTTAGAGGTCTTATAGGCTTAATTGGTGGAGTTATGATTGGATTTTCAGGAACATATAAGTGGCAAACTGTATTTAATGCATTTGGAGCATTATCAGCAGCAACGCCTATTTTAGGAGTTGGAGGCGCAATAATATTCCGTATTTTAAACAATGTATTTGGAGCTTTATATAGTAAGGGCTTTGATTATATAATTAATTTTATAGATAATAAAGAATTTGCAAATGTAAATGAAGCATAAAGTTTATTAATAGAATAATATAGAGTAAAGGAAGTTCCGTATATAGAAATGATTAATGTTGATAAGAATAATAAAATTTAGATAGAAGTTAAAAATGAGGATAGCCACTTTACAAACAAAGGATAGGGTTATAGATAGTAAAATTCTTTATTTCATTATTACGTTTCTTTTTTAAGTTATATATGAATTGAATTTATATATATAACAAATAATATTAAGGAAATGAGGTGTATAATATGAAAAAGAAATTATTATATATAAGTGTTAACTCAAAACCAGAAAACTTATCTTCATCTAAAATGGTAGCAAGAAAATTCATCAATAAGTTCTTAGAGAGAAATGGCGATTTTAAGGTAGAAGAGGTAGATTTATATAAAGAACATATCCCAAGATTAGAATATCAATATTTTAAAGATAGAAATTGTGTAATAACTGAAGAGGATGCGAAAAAATTACCAGAAAAGGATCAAAAGGAAATAAGGAAAATAAGGGATTTATGTGATCAATTTATAAGCGCGCAAATGTATGTAATAGCAGCTCCAATGTGGAGTTTATCATTTCCAGCACCGTTAAAAGAATATATTGATTGTATAGTTCAAGAAGAAAAGACTATTTCATTTGAAAAAGGAAAAAAACCAAAGGGGTTATTAGATGATAAAGAGAGAGCGGTAGTGTATATTCAATCTTCAGGTGGAAATATACCTTGGATATTAGATCCTATAATGGATAAGGGAGAAAATTATGTAGCTCAAATAATGAAGGCTATGGGAATTAAGAATGTTCAAGAGCTTAAGGTAGATGCTACAGGAACAACTGAAGAAGAAAGAGAAAATGCTATAAGAGAGGCTGAAGAAAAAATTGATTCGATATTAGATAGAATAAATCTAGAATAATAAATTAATAATATTCTTACTACTAATAAATTTATAAAGGGTTACAATATTGTAAGGTAATTGTAATAAAGTTAAATATAAATTAAGATTAAAATGTATTATAATATGTAATGAAGCTTTGTTTAATAGAAAAAATATTAGCAAAGCTTTTTATTTTGATAAATTACAATATCAAGTGCAATATATCCAGGTATAAAGCAAGTTTATACGGGAGAAATTAATGGAGAAAATAAGGAAGAAAAAGATATAAAATTACTTTTAATATATAGTGATAAGGATGATTTAAATCAAAGTATAAATAATATAGAAAATTGGTTTAAAGCTAGGTTAGATTTAGAAAATATAAAGGTTATAATACAAAAAAATTAAAGTTATATAAAAAGGGTGAAGAAATTTTGAAAATAGGAAATGCTCAATTAACAAGAAATATGGATTCTTACTGTATAAATGAATTAAGTATTCCTTCAATTATTTTAATGGAAAATGCAGCAATAAGTGTAGTTAAAAATATAAATTTTGATAATTTTAAATCATTTACTGTAGTATGTGGAAGTGGAAATAATGGGGGAGATGGACTTGCTATAGCACGTCAAATTTTAGCTATGAATATGAAGATAAATGTATTTATGGTGGGAAATCATTCTATGAGTAAAGATTGTAATATAAATTATGATATTTTAAAAAACATGGGAGTAAAAATTAATCATATTGTTGAAGAGCAAGACATAAAGGAGTTAAGCAAGGCTTTAAATGAAAATGATATGACCATTGATGCAATTTTGGGTATAGGATTAAGTAGAAATGTAGAGGGAATATATAAGAAAGTCATTAATTTAATAAATGAAAATAGTAAATATACACTTGCTGTAGATATACCATCAGGAATGATGTGTGATAAATTTGGAATTCTAGGAACAGCTATTAAAGCACAAACTACTATTTCTTTTGAAACTTATAAGAGGGGATTTTTAGCTAATAATGGTGAAGATTATACAGGGATTATAAAGGTAGAAAAGATAGGCATACCTGATTATGTAGTTAATATGTTTAATCAAAAGGAATATTTAACTGAAATAAATGATATAAAAAATATAATAAAAAAAAGAAATAAATATTCACATAAAGGTGATTTTGGAAGAGTAAGTATTATTGCTGGTTCAGAGAGATTTACAGGGGCAGCATATATTTCAATACAAGCAGCTGTAAGAAGTGGGGCAGGATTAGTTACCTTGTGTACTAAACAATCGATTGCAGATATTTTAAAAGGTAAGCTTGTAGAAGCAATGACTATGACATATGAGGATGAAAATTTTCAAGATTTAATAATGAATAGTGATAGTATTGCAATAGGGCCTGGAATGGGAAATAATGATTTTACATTAAATTTAGTAAGGAAAATTTTATCTAAGGAAGGATGTCCTGTTGTTTTAGATGCAGATGCATTAAATGTAATTAAGGATAATTTAAATATATTAAAAGACAGCAAAAGAAAAATTGTAATAACACCACATATGGGAGAAATGTCTAGACTTACTGGAGTTTCAATTAATGATATTAATGAAGATAAAGTAAATATTGCAGTTAATTTTGCAAATAAATATGGGATAATTGTGTTATTAAAGGGATATAATACAATAATAACAAATGGAATAGAGGTTTATGTAAATCCAACAGGAAATAGTAAGATGGCATCAGGAGGAATGGGAGATACCCTTACTGGAATAATTACTTCTTTTATAGCTCAAGGATATGATGTGTTTAAGGCAACTATTTTAGGAGCTTATATACATGGTTATGTTGGCGATAAGTTATCAAATAAAATGTTTTGTGTTAATGCATCTCATATTATTGAAGAACTTCCATATAGTATTGAAGAAATATTAAGATAAAGTTATGAAATTTAATTATTAATAATATAAATAAAATAATAAATAAAAACTGTAGGTAGAATGGATAAATCTTCTTGCAGTTTTTTGAGATTTTAATTAAACTTTATAAAAATATGAGAGTAATGGGTGGTGAGTAACTTCACTTAGGTATTATAATTATTAAAAAATTATAATATATGAAATGCAACATTAAATAATTAAGTTGTATTAGGAGGTATGAGACATGGAATTATGGGATGGATACAACGAAAATGAAGAAAAGATAGGAATTGATATAGTTAGAGGAAGTAAGATAAAAAAGGGAGTTTTTCATGCTGTAGTTAATGTTATTGTATATCATGATGATGGAACTTATTTATTAATGCAAAGAGATTGGAGTAAGCCTAATAATCCAGGTCTTTGGGAAGCTGGTGCAAGTGGTAGTGTAATTAAGGGAGAGAAATTTTCAGATGCCGCCAAGAGAGAATTGTTTGAAGAAACAGGTATTAAAGCTGATAATTTAGAACTTATTTATACAGTAAAAAAGCCTTATAAAGGTACATTTTATAAAGTTCATATATGTAAATGTAATATAAAAAAGGATTCAATTATATTGCAAGAAGGTGAAACTATTGATTATAAATGGGTTACAAAAGATGAATTTATAAAAACAATTGAATTAGATAATTTTATTACACCAGATAAAGATAAACTTTCCAATTTTATTAAAACTTTATATTATTAATATTAAAAGTTAAAGAAGAAGTGAACAGTTTCTTGTATATTTTACAGGGGCTGTTCAAGGACTATTGAGTTTTTAGTATGTAAAGAATATACAATGTTTTAAAACTATATTAATATAATAATTGAAAATATAATAAAAGATTATATAGTTGTTTTTTCAAGAATTATAGATAATAATTCTGATGCTGTTATTGAATTTATTGAAGATCAATATGGTGATATATTATGTACAAGTGAATACTTACAAAAAATTTGTATGATTTAGTTTAAGATTAATAAGGGAATTTGTTTTTTATCAAAACAAATTCACTTATTAAATTTTTTTAGATATAAATTTAGAATCTTAAAAAATAAAATTACTTTATCATTTTTAATTTAGGCTATTAATACTACATAGAATATTTTAAAGTAATTTAATAATTTTTTCTAACTCTTCACATAAAGATTGAGCTAAAAGGAAGTTATTATCTCTTAAAGCTAATTCAATTTTAGTTTCAACTGATTTTTTCTTTTGTTCAATTTTTAAATAGTCTTTATTAAAGTGATTAGCATAAATTATATCTTTAAAATGATTTATATTGATTTTTCTAATTGTTTTATTTTCAATAAATAAAACATAATCCATGCAATTTGCTATAGTATAGTAATCATGAGATACCATTAAGATAGAACCTTTATAGTTTTTAATTGCCTTTTCTAATGCTATTTGTGAATAAGTATCTAAGTGGCTTGTAGGTTCGTCAAGAAGAAGTAAATCAGCTCCAACTTCTGAAATTTTAGCTAATTGTATTAAGTTCTTTTCACCACCAGATAATGTTCCTATTTTTTGATTAAGTAATTCTTCATCAAAGTTATAACCTTCAAGATATTCCTTAATATCATCATAAGTTTTAAAGCCAATATCAAAGAATTCATCAGCAATTGTATTAGAATAATTTAATGTTTGACCTTGAATCTGAGATAAATAACCTATTTTGATATTTTCATTTATTTCAATAGAAGAATTATTATTGTTAAAAATAGTTTGGAAAAGCGTTGTTTTACCTGCACCATTTGCACCAACAATAGCTACTTTATCAGTTGATTTAATTTCAAAGTTTACATCTTTTAAAAGAACTTCATCAAATGATAATTCATAATCAGTAACTTTTAGCGCTGTTTTTTCTTCCACTTCATCAGTTGTAATAAAAATAATATTAGGTTGTTTAATTTCAACAAATGGAGCTTTAATTCTACGTTTTTCTAATCTTTCTTGGAACTTAACTCTAGCTCTTAAAGTTTTACCTCTAAATTGTTCAGCATTTTCACTTGCAAGTTCTCTTAATCTATCTATTAATATTTCATTTCTTTCAATTTCTTCTGTGTCAGCAGCAGCTAATTCTTGAAGTTCTATTTTGGTTTGAAGTAATGAAAAATTATAATTTATGTAATTTCCATCAAACTCTTGAATTTCCATGTTTTCAAGATGAAGAATTTTATTAAAGCAATGATTTAATAAATATCTATTGTGAGTAATAACTAAAAGTGTTCCCTTATGAGCATTAATTAAGTTTTTAAGGGCATTAAGATTTTTAAAATCTAAAAACACATCTGGTTCATCCATAATAAGTAAATCTGGATTAGTTAACATTGACTTTATTACTTGGATAAGCTTAAATTCTCCACCGCTAAGTTGAGATATGCTTAAATTTTTATATTTAATTAATTCTATAAGGTTTAATTTCTTATCAATGATATTTTCAAAATCATCTCCATTGATTGATTCAAATTCATCTAAGGCATCTTGATATTTTTCAAGTAAAGTTTCGATATCAGAAGATGTTTCCATTTCAGTACATATGGATGTTATTTCATTTTGAAGTTTAATGAAATTTTCAGCTAAGTATTCAAAAACAGTAATATCTTGTGTTTTATCTATTTCTTGAAATTGACATACATATCCAATTCTACAGCTTGGATCAATTTCTAATGAGCCATCAAATAAATATTTTTCAGGGTCCATAAATATATCTATAAGAGTACTTTTTCCACTACCGTTTGTTCCTATAAAAGCACAATGTTGACCATCTTCTAAGGTAAAAGAAATATCATTATATAAATTTTTTTGGGGAAATGAGTAAGATAATTTATCAACTTTTATCATATTAGTACCTCGCTTTACATAAAAAAAGGGCCTATTTTTATAAGCCTTTAATATTATTTTATCACTTGAAGTTTTATACTTAGTTTTAATATTGATAGAATAACACCTTTTTTATAGAAGTTCAACTAAGAGATATTTTCCTTTTAATAAGGAGTTGTTAAGAATAGGAAATTATTACTTATATTTTTTGTGATTAATATTGACACAAAATATAGTATATGATAATATAAACGAAAAATCCCTTTAAATTGATTCGGGAAATCAATAAGGAAGTTATAATATACGTACAAATGACATTTATTATTATAAAAATATAATTAATAATAGTTTATTGATTAAAATTATGTATTAATAAAAAGTTATTTATATTGAATTTATATTAGTCTTCCAGGTTTGGAAGACTTTTTTTACGCTTAGGAAAGTATAAAAATTTTTAAGTCGTAAAGCTAGGTATATGAATGGATTTCAAAATTTAAAATTGTAAGATTTATACCACGAACTTGGCGTGGCGATAGCCACTTTGTCCTAGCATTCAATAAAGGTATATTATCCTTATATAGTTATTTGAATTAGGGGAATAGCTAACAAGGAGAATAAGAAAATGATTAAAAAAATTAATAACAGTAATAAGCTGGCGCTTAAGATGGCAATGGCACTTGCTTTAGGATTAGTATTTGGAGTAGGATTTATAATTCTTAGAGAGAATTTGATAAAAAGTGGAAATGATCATGTTTGGACAAGTATTAATAATATTTTATTTCAAGACATATCACAAAAGGGAGCAACAAATGCAATTGGTATATTTTATATAATAGGGCAGTTGTTTGTAAATTCACTTCAATTAGTAATAGTACCAATGGTATTTACATCAATAGCATTAGCTATGTGTAAAATAAGTGATACTAGAAAACTAGGTCGTATTTCATATAAAACTATATTAGGGTTTTTATCAACTTCAGTTTTTGCATTAACATTAGCTGGAGCAATAGGATTCATAATAAAGAATTTAGGGTTATTTACAGCCAATGTTCAAAATGTAACAGCACAAGAAGGTGTTGTGAGCTCAAATAATCCATTGTTAATAATAATTCAAGCTATACCAAATAATATTTTATCTGCATTTTCAAGCAATAGCAGTATATTAGCAGTTGTTTTTATTGCAGTAGTATTAGGTCTTTGCATTAATTACTTAGGTGATAAAGTAACTGTATTAAAAACTTTATTAGAAGAAATAAATTCAATAATAACAGTATTTTTAAGTTTTATAATAACTAAATTTGGAGCAATATCAATATTTGTTCTTATAACAAGAACATTTGCAATATATGGTGTAGATAATTTAAAACCAGCATTTGTATATGTATTTACAACAATAATAGCATTGTTATTATTTTTAGTTTTTGGGTATTCAATATTTATAGCAATAGGGGCTAGACTTAACCCAATTAAATTTGTAAACAAAATAGGTAAAGTTGCATTATTTGGATTTTCAACTTCATCATCTGCAGCAACATTACCTTTAAATACTAAAACTACAGTTGAAGAATTAGGTGTTAGTAAAGATATAGCATCATTTATATTACCACTTGGAATGACTATAAATATGAATGGAACAGCAATAATGCAAGTTATAGCTGCAATATTTATAGCAACAAGTGCAGGGTATGATGTAACAATAGGAAATATAATAGTTATTGGATTACTTGCATTAATAGCATCAATTGGTACACCAGCTGCACCAGGTGCAGGAGCAATAATACTTTTCACAGTTTTAACTGGAATGGGATATAATAATGATGCGGCAATTCTTGCTTATTCATTAATTCTTGCAATAAATAGACCAATAGAAATGTTAGTAACTTCTTTAAATGTAGTTGGAGATGCAGCAACTAGTGTAGTAGTTGCAAAGTCTGAGGGAATGCTTGATGAAGAAGTTTATAATAGTGAAAATATAATGAAAGTTATAGAAAATTAAAATATATAATTCATATTTAAATAAAGTGTAAGGGAATAAAGATTTTAAAAAACGGCAATTTAGTGGAAGAAGTTCCAGTAGTTGCCGTTTTTGTGTTGAAAATAATTTTAGATATTAAAATACATTCTTAGTAATCCTAATATTAATAGGTGAACTGGATAAAAACAATAATTTAATATTTTAGATTGTTTACCACGTTTTCCGTTATATGTAAGAATGAATCCGAAGCCAAGGGTTGCCCAAACTTCTTTGAATATAGAAAGATATCCAAATATAGATGATAAAATTGGCTTATTATAAAAAATATAAAAGAAATAAACTATTAAAATTGCATGATAATCATAATCCACAGAAAGAAACATAGATATAAAACACATTATGGTAACTATAAATAATGAAATTGTATACCATATAATTCTAGGTGATTTCTTTATTTTTGTTTTAATTATATCAATAATCCAAATAGTTATTAATGCTAGTGAAAGTGAAAAAAGAACATTATTAAATCTAGGATTAAAGAATGTCTTAGTTACAAATAGGTCAAAAGGTACTTCTGAAATTATAGCAAATCCTAAAAGATATAATAAATAATTTTTTCTGTTTTTTGTATTAAAAAAACCTTCTACTAAAAGAAAAGCAAAAATAGGAAATGCTATTCTTCCTAGTACATCAAAAAGATTGCTTATTTTTAGTAATAACCCTTCACCATTTAAGTTTGGGTAAATTAATGCTTTATTTACATGGTCAATTAACATTGATACAAATGCAATGTATTTTAGCTGTGCACCAGATAATATTTTAATTTTATCTAAGGTACATTTTTTGGGGGATGTTTGTATCAAATATCATCATCCTTTCTGTATTTTTATACTTAATAAGTTAATTGTTTTTATATATTCAAATAACTTAATTACTGTTGGAATATATAACATGTTGAAATTATTATATATAAATAGTATTATTTTATCAAGAGAGTTATTTATTCTAATATATAAATCTAATATTAAATATTTAATGGTTACTTTTTAGGGATTAATATAATAATCAAAATAAGTTTTAAAAGTAGACAAACTTATTCTATAATCATATCAAAAATTAAAACTTACCGAAATCTAATATAAGAATTATATATTTACAGAAACTTAAAATTTAAGTATAATTAAAGATAATTTTTAAATTTATATTATTAAATTGTTAATAAAGTAAATTTAATTGGTAAAATGTTAATTATTTAAGGAGGAAATAATATGAGCACAAAAGAAAAAAAGTTAGCAATTGCTTTAGCTGGGGGATTAATAATTTCAAACTTAGGTGTAGTAACTGCTTCCGCTAATACAAATGTATTAAAGGAAGCTTTAGTAGAGCAAAATAAACAAAACAATTTTCCTACTATAACTCAACAGACTATAAAGTTTGATAATAATAACTCTAAAGATTTGGTTATAACTGGGGTTGATTACTTTAACCAAAAATTAACCAAATTTACTATTTCTTATGGTGAAAATAGATACGAACTTAATGTTGATAAGCTTGTATATAATGATAGTGAAAAAACATTAACTATACCATATGAAGAACTAAAAGCATTAAATTTAACTAACGGAATGTATCCTTGTGTATTAATGTTTTCAGATCAGACACTTTCTGTTGGAGCAATAACAATTAATGTAATTAATAGTAATACTTCAATAAATAAACCAAATGTGCCAGAACTACCACCATCAAATGGTGGAGAAGAAGTTAAACCACCATCAAATGGAGGAGAAGAAGTTAAACCACCATCAAATGAAGGAGAAGAGGTTAAACCACCATCAAATGATACTCAATTTGAAGTTACAATTGATAAAAATAACCTTAAAGCAGTAGAAATTCCAAATTTTATTCCAAGTAACTCTAAAGTTGAATATGTTACTATAAATGGTAAAAAGTTACCGGTGATATATAAAAACTTAAGAAGTAAAGAGGATATATCTTCAGCTCCTGCTGTTTATATAATTGATGATAAATTAGTCCTTTCACCTGAGGTTTTAGAATATATAGGATTTGAATCTTCTAATTATGATATAAATCTTGTTTTAGAAGATGGAAGTATAGTTTCAAAAACAATAAAATTAGATATGAAAAACGATACTGAGAAACCAGTAGAGCAACAAAAGCCAGTAGCGCCATCAGAAGATAAAGAAAATGAAAAAAATCCTTCTTCTGATAATAAAAATGAATCCTTAGTAGGATCAAGTAATGATTCTTCAAAATTACCACAGACAGGATATGTTGTAACTAGTGGACTTATAGGAACAATAATTACAGGAATTGGTGCTATTTTAATTAATAAGAAAAAGTAAATTTTTTATAAAGTTTACTTAAAGTAAGTAGCTTAGTGATAGGCTACTTGCTTTCTTTTTTATGTATATGAAATTATAAAAATTTGAATTTGTAAAGCAAGTTATATCAATGGATTTCAATATTTAAAGCTATAAAATTGATACCACGAAGTGGGCATAGTGATAGCCCTTTTGTTCTTGAAAAATTTTTCATCTATAAAGGGAAGTTTCATTCAAGTAGGTGAATTCTAAGTAATAATAGAAAATATAGTAACTGACTTTTATAATAATTTTGTAAAGGTTTCAGGTTTTGGAAGTGTAAGCAAAGATAATATTAAGTAATGCACTAAATTGGCCATGGCTAGCACTTATTTTTATGATGCCATTGCTAGGTATATTAATTTGAATATTATCATTGTTTGGTCAAGAACCGGATAGTGTAATAAAAGCATTTACAGAAACAGCAGACTGGAATTTATCTATAAAGATACTAGCACAAAACCTAAATATGATTGACATTACTATATGAGAAGTGATTGTAATTTTAATTATAAAGAATTAGAATATAAATCATTAATATTTAACGCTGGAAACATGAATGATACTATATCTAAATATATATTGAATAGGATTTTTAGTAGTGAGGGAAAACTAAATATCAAATATAATGTAAAATGTAATATATATTAAAGTAAAAATTTGTATCATAGGTGAATAATATATGAAAAAGGTTATTAATGAAGAGTTAATTTATGAAATACTTTCTGTTGTAGAGGAAATTCCAAAGGGAAAAGTAGCTACATATGGACAAATTGCTAGGCTTATTGGAAGGGATAAAAATGCACGTCTTGTTGGAAAGATTCTTAGTTATTCAGAGTTTTATGGGAAATATCCATGTCATCGTGTAGTTAATTATGCTGGTAGGCTAGCACCAGGATGGAAGGAACAAAAATTTTTACTATTAGATGAAGGTGTATTTTTTAAGAATGAAAATCATGTTGATATGAAGAAAAGCCAGTGGGATTATTATGAGATATAGATGGAAGAAGGATACAGTTAGTTTTGTACTAGCTGTTTTTTCTATATCTTTTCTTTCTACTTCATATAATTGACTTATTTTACCCATTAAAGAATTAGCTCTAATATCGTATAAACATATTTAGTATTTTTATTATTCCTTAATGAGAATTATTAGACATATGATAAAAAATAAATCATAAAATAATATTATTTAAGTAAAGAAAAAGGAAATATCAGTAAAAGTTATTTTTCAATATAGCATATTTTAGGGGGAATTTAAAATTAGTAAAAGTAATTTTGTTATTTGTATATTAATAACGATGTTTTTAGTTGGGATATTAGGATATAAAATAGGTGAAAAAATAAAATTAAATAAGGAATTTGTTGATAGTATTGAAAATTATAATAGTAATGAAGTTAGTGAAGAAAATAAAAATGAACAAACTAATGAAGTAGATGAAAATAAGGAAATTGCTGAAAGATATGATGACAATGAGGAACATGACAAACAAACTTATGAAGAAAGTTATGATATAGAAAATGATTATTTAGAGAAAGAGAAATCTATAGGAAAAGTATTAACAAAAGGACAAGGCTTTTTTAGGTATTATAGTGCCTTAATATCAACATTAAGATCATATGATATAAATAATATTGATAATGCAAGAGTTGTATATAGATTAAGTGATGAATTATTAAATAATATGTATAAAACTTTTAAGAATGATTGGAATAAAGAGGATTTTGATAAATTAACTGAAAGCCAATTAAAATGGATAGAAAAAAAGACAAAGATAGAAGAAGAGTATAAGAATGATGATTTAGTAAGATATCAAACTTTAATAGAGATGACATTGGATAAGTGTGAAGAATGGACAGAATATTATAGATAGTATTTATTTAAGATTAAAATAATGGAAGTAAAGATAGAGATATTTAGATTAAAATAAAGTTAATATATTAAAAATTTAAGGATAGATAAATATGGGGGAGGAAATAGTAAGTTTAGAAGAAATACATTATCAATTTTGGAATGAATTTGTTAATAAAGTGTTTAATGACTCAGAATTTAAAAATGACTTTAATTATAGGAAATGGTGGAATAAGTCATACTATGATTTATTTTGGGGAAATAAAGACCTTCATTTATGTGTAAGACATAATATAAAAGAGAGTTATGTTTCAGTAGAAATATATATAACAGAAAATGAAGAAGTATTTAATTATTTACAAACAAATAAAAATGAAATAGAGAAATTATATGGCAAAAAACTTACATTTACTAAGGCTAAAGGTAAAGTAGGTAAAGCAAAAAAGATATATGATGTATATATGGACGGAGAAACTAGTGAGAAAAATAATTGGAGTAAGTATATAAAATGGATTAGAGATACAGCATTAAAAATGAAAAAAATAGTTGAAATATTTTATAAGAATCTAGATAAAGATATAAATTTTAATGAAATTACATATGAGAGAGAAGTAATATCAATACCAGCAGCTGATACTATTAATTTAATATATGGTGTTAGTATAAAGTAGTGGACACATTAAGACGAACTAAGTTAAAATAAT
>ERZ773186.1935-NODE-1935-length-16338-cov-11.554812_pt1 | contig 16338 bp, 13 predicted proteins | sample MGYA00581000_ERZ773186 | MGnify/ENA primary metagenome ERZ773186 (study PRJEB29015, sample SAMEA2737752) | human gut metagenome | biome: human gut; feature: human-associated habitat; material: faeces | place: China | collected 2012 ...
TGGTGCTGGATATCAAGAAGTACCGCACCATCCCCATGGCGATCCAGTATTTCCGCGGCGGCTATGGCCGTGTGGAGCTGGCTCCCATGATGGCCTGCATCATCATCGCCATCATTCCCATCATCATCCTGTACATGACCTGCCAGAAATACATCATTGAGGGTGTTGTTGCAGGCGCTGTCAAGGGTTAAGGAGGAGTTCACCATGCGAGCATGCGGCATTCTGATGCCCGTTTTTAGTCTGCCGGGGCCCTTTGGCATCGGCACGCTGGGGGAAGAAGCCTTTGCGTTCGTGGATTTTCTGGCCCGTGCAAAGCAGACCTATTGGCAGATCCTGCCCATTGGCCCCACCGGCTACGGTGACAGCCCCTACCAGAGCTTTTCCGCCTTTGCCGGGAACCCCTACTTTATCGATTTCCGTGTCCTGCACGAGCAGGGCTATCTGACCGCTGATGAGATTCCCGCTGAGGTTCCGGTTGGACCGGTGGACTACGGCGTGCTCTACCAGCAGCGCCCGGTGGTGCTGCAAAAAGCCGCTGACCGTCTGCTGGCTGCAGCCAGCGTGGAGTACAAAGACTTCTGCACGGCACAGAGCTTCTGGCTGGACGATTACGCCCTGTTCATGGCCATCAAGGCCGAACAGGGACAGGCAGGCCTGTGTGACTGGCCGGATGACCTGCGCACCCGCCAGCCCGCTGCCGTAGCCGCTGCCAGGGCGCGTCTGGCCGGGCAGGTGGATTATTTCAAGGCGGTGCAGTTCTTCTTCTACACCCAGTGGAACGCCCTGAAAGCCTATGCCAACGGCAAGGGCATTCAGCTGGTGGGAGATATTCCCATCTACGTCAGCCCGGATTCCAGCGATCTGTGGACGCGGCCGGAGCTCTTCCAGACCGATGGCCAGACCCACCTGACGCAGGTGGCAGGCTGTCCCCCGGATGCCTTTGCGGCAGACGGTCAGCTCTGGGGCAATCCGCTCTACGACTGGCCCCGCCACAAGGCCGAGGATTTTGCCTGGTGGAAGCGCCGGATGCAGCACGCTACTTCCATTTATGATGTCGTGCGCATCGACCACTTCCGTGGTTTTGAGAGCTACTACGCCATCCCTGCCGGAAACAAGACAGCGGCAGGCGGCCACTGGGAAAAGGGGCCGGATCGCGCCTTCATCAATGCCATCCACGAGACCCTGGGTCAAGGCGGCATCATTGCGGAGGATCTGGGATACCTGACCCCAGAGGTCAAGACCATGCTGGCTGCCAGCGGCTATCCGGGCATGAAGATCATGCAGTTTGCCTTTGACAGCCGGGAACCGGGCAACTATCTTCCCTACACCTACCCTCACAACAGCGTGGTCTACACCGGCACCCATGACAATGTGACCACCGAAGGCTGGCGGCAGTCTGCCAGCCCCGAGGATGTCCACTATGCCTGCCGTTACCTGCGCTGCCTGCCCGAGGATCTGACAGAGGCCATGATCTGCGCCTGCCTTGCCAGTGTTTCGGATATGGCCATCATCCCCATGGCCGACTGGCTGCATCTGGGCGCGGAGGCCCGCATCAACACCCCCAGCACCCAGGGAGCCAACTGGCAGTGGCGGCTGGATACCCCGCTTACCAGTCTGCTGGCCGAGCACATTGCCGATCTGACAGCACTGTATGACCGGGCTCCGGCTGCGGCAGACCACTAAAACGTTTCCTTCTTCTTTTCTCCCCATACAAAGACGGCAGGCCCCAGCCTCCTCCTTTCCGGAGGAACTGGTGCCCGCCGTCTCTTTTTGCATTATTTTTCAATTTTCACACAACATTTTTTCGCCGCATCCCGCACAGGGTGTTCCAGATATTTCCGCGCAGAACCGTTTCTTTTTTACAAATCAGCCACAGTATCTTCACAATTCTTTCGCATTTCGGGTTTCATCGCTCTCTTGTTGTTTTTGGGCAATTATGCTATAATCCAATTAGCTTCATATCCGCCTTTGCGCGGATTTTACGAACGAAAGGAGTTTTCCACCATGGAATTTACCTATCAGAGCACGATGCAGCTGCCCGCGTCCTATGCGGTTCTCTCCGAAGATGAAATGGTCTACACCGTTGGCGGCGCTTTTGAGCTGAATATTGATCGGGCTGCCGTTGCGCAATTTGTTACCAATGTGATTTCAAACAGCATCCGTCTTGCAGGACAGTATACTTTTCAGATGGCTTTTGATGGTTTAACCAATATGCGCAATGACGGCTTGACCATTCCTGGTGCTGTTCATCATTATTGGTCAAATCAAACGACAGTTGGCAAGGTCGGTACTGTTGTAGGTGCAGCATGTGTTGGTTATGCTGTTTATATTCAGGCTGTAACTCTCTTTAACACATTCTTGTCTATCTATAATGATATGCGCGACATTTACAATGGGACTAACACCCAGACGGAGACTGCTACAATTGCGAATGCTGCCTTAGCTGCCGCTTAATTTATAAGCACCTGAAAGGAGCCTTTTATGGAAAAATTGCGTATGCCTGCATCTTATGCAACGCTTCCGGAAGAAGAGCTGCCGGAGATCTTTGGCGGCGGAGAACTGGGAGATGCATTGGACAGCTTTACGGATAACCTCCACCTGGATGATTTTTTCCTTCAGGGGGGGATCCTCTCCATCTCCATCTCGTTTGTGCCTCTGCTCCTGTTCAATGTTGTTGTTTCCGGCTACCGGTTTGTAGAAAACATTTACAAGAACCTGTCCAACTGGTTCGGTTATCACGATGATACCTTCTCTGCCGTTTCTAGTTTCACGGATGAAATGCGCCAAAAACAGCAGCAACGCGGTATCTGAGTCCTTTTCCCTAATGTAAAACGCCGATTGGAAGTCATCTTCCAGTCGGCGTTTGTTGTATAATGAAAAGGGGCTATTATGCAACAGCCCCCTTTTTTAGTTTCTATCATTACCCTTCCGCTCCGGAGGCCTACCTTATTGCAGCATTTACCCGGGCAACAAAAATGTAAAAACAAGAATGGGCGAAAAAACATTGACCGCAGCATGGATTACCCAGCCATACAAAATGCTTCCACGGGCTCTTTTTAACGAAAGCCATCCTAAGGCATAGCCTATTCCGCCCGTCAGGGATACGATGAGGAACATGGCGAGGAGGTTCTTGTCTGGCAACGCAGCGATGTGAACCATGCCAAAAATGAGAGCTTGCAGGGCGTTTCCTATGGTTTCTCCCCATTTATTGCACAACCGTTTGCAGAGAAACCCACGAAAGAGAATTTCTTCCGATAAGGAAGTCTGCACGACAGCCCAGATCAAGATGACAGTAAATGTTTCGATGCTCCACCCGGTTTGTCGAAATGCGTCCACTGTAAATCCTTGATAATTCAAATTGCCAGATCGATAGAGCCACAGATAGGGTAAAAATAGTACCACTAAAAATCCCACAAGGATACAAAACATGATCTTCAAAGGTGGGGTAGGAGCAGTTTTGAGCCCCAGCCATTTGAAAAAACCGGTGGCCCTTTTCTGTGTCAGAAGATACCACACAAAAGGAATACTTAGAAAAATCAAAAGCTGTAAAACTGCACTTATGATCTGGTTAAGCAAAATCATACCATTCCTCCGTCATTGGGCTTTGTTTCCTCATCCATCCGGAAAATGCAGCCGGGTGGTCAACGCTATTATACTACGACGTCCATGGAAAGTATACACCGGTTCAAAATTGAATAATTAAGCTTCCATCCTGGATGCTTCCCTGAATTTAGAGGGAGGCATCCATTTTGTTTTCGCTTGGGTCCTGCTGTTATTGTAATAGTTGATATAATCAGCCCTTGGGTTGACGGAAACCGTTTAAACGCTTTATTCAGCATATCTTTAATTTGTGCCATGTTCGGGCTGGTGGAGAGATTGTAAGAAACAATCTCATTTGTTTTCATATTTGCGGAGTTCTTGGACGAGCGCAGCTTTTTCGCCTTGAGTTGCGTTGCGCATCGCTCTTCTCTCAAGGCAATCTCTTTTTTTACGACAGCAATCTCCGCTCTCAGACGCTCATTCTCTGCTCTGAGCCGAATCATTTCTTTGCGCTCTGAAGGGGTCAGTTCTGCTGGTACTATTTGCTTCTTCATAGCAGGCTCCTTGGGCGACCGTCCTTTTCGTTGTGCGGCCAATCCCTGATACCCTTTCATTTTGTATTCATAACTGTATCGCATAAAAATACCCCCAACATTGGATGTCCAGTATTGGGGGTACATATCACCGGAGTGTGAAGCTCTTTTTGTTTGGCCGGATCCAGATGTTCAAATGACCCGCAGGGCCCCCTGCTCCCGCAGACGGAGCAGATAGCAGCTGCCCGCACCGAACACCTTTTCTATCGCGTCGTGATATTTTGCAGTCAGCATACCGGGTACAAACGCCTGAATGGTCCCTGCAAAGCCGCCGCCCTGCATCCGCCAGGCTCCCCCCTGCCCCTCCAGCAGAGTCTGACTGAGGGCAAGCGCCACCGAGAGCCCCTGATGCCGTACGTCTGTGGAGCAGTAAACGTTCTGGCACAGGGCAAAAGAGGCGTGTCCACTTTCCAGAATCAGCTGCAGGAGTGCATTGAAATCCCCGCTGACCAGGGCATTCCGCTGGGCCAATGCGCGGGCATTCTCCTCAAAATAATGGACCGCACGCAGAACAGCACGATCCCCGCAGGCTTTTCGCAGGCGTGGCAGAGCTTTCCAGAACTCCTGCTCCTTGACCTGCCCCAACACCACCTTACCGCCCAGACAGGCCGCCACCGATTCCATTTCATGCCGGATGGCCGCAAATTCACCGGTCAGCTCGCTGTGACTGCCCCGGGTATCGGTCACGCAAAGGGTCATGTCTGCCGGAAGCAACCCTGCCGTGTGGATCTTTTCTATCCGGGGCTTCTTTGGATCGGCAAAATCCGCAAAGATGACCCCTCCCACGGCGCTGGTCAGCTGATCCAACATGCCGCTGGGTTTTCCGAAATATGTATTTTCCGCATACTGGCAGATCTTCGCCAGCTCCGGCGCTGTCAGACCACAGCCATATTCCCCGTTCAGGATGGCCGCCATCCCCATCTCAAAAGCCGCCGAACTGGAAAGCCCGCTGCCTCGGAGTACGTCGCTGGCGGTATAGGCATCGAAGCCCCCCACCGTCTTTCCCTGTGCCCGGAAACCTTCCGCAATGCCCCGGATCAGGCTGGCCGAATGGGTGCTCTCGCCCTGCTGGGGCTCGGCCTCGCTCAGATCAATGACATCCAGCTTGTTGAAGCCCCGGGATTTGACCCGGATAAAACCGTCGTCACTGGGGGATGCCACTGCGACCAGATCCAGCGTCACCGCTGCCGCAAGACCATACCCGTGCTGATGATCGGTATGGTTGCCGCCCAGCTCCGCCCGGCCCGGAGCCGAGTAGACATGCACCTGCCGCCCGGGGCCATAGTACAGCTCAAACTGTTCCAGCGCGGCGGCATACCGCTGCCGCTGGCGGGCCAGCACCGCCGGTTCTGTGCCATAGAGCGCGCAGAGCGCTTCGTCCCACTGCCCCGCAAGGATCTCCCGTCTGAGTTGTGTACTGGTCGCCATGGCCGTTCCTCCTCCACAAACGTTCTCCGCAAAGTCCGTGCATGAAGGGTCCATGCACTTGGGTTAGCCTTATTGTACTTCATTCCGCCCCCTTTTGCAATTTGAATCCGCAAAAAATCCAATTTCAGCGCGAAAAACAAAGTTTCGGATGTACTTTTGTTGAATTTGCAGATACAGTTATGATATACTGGGAATAAGAATGCGGTCAACTGGAGGAAACGATCATGGCAGATGTCTACAAGCAGTCCTTCAAGCAGAATTACACCAATAATATTGAATTATCCATCTTCAACTGTGGTCTGGAGCGCTGTGCCCCGGGCCAAACCTGGGGCCCCGGTATCCGGGATCACTACCTGATCCATCTGGTGGTCTCGGGCAAGGGCACCTTTGAAGTGGGCGGCAAGACCTTTGAGGTCGTGCCGGGGGATCTGTTCTTTGCCCGGCCCAGTCAGCTCATCCGCTACTCTGCCGATGAGCAGCAGCCCTGGGAGTACAGCTGGGTCGGCTTCAACGGTGCCTGCGCTCACAAACTGGCGGCACAGCTGCCCTTTACCGACACTGCTCCTGTGCACCACACGCAGGACCCGGAGGGAATGCGGGCAGCTCTGACCAACATCTATTCTTCCCGTGGGTTAGAGCCTCAGGATGAGGCTGCCATGGTGGGGTACCTCTACCTGTTCATCTCTGCCCTGATGAAGGAGACCAGCGAGACGCGCCCCCACAACGCTTCCTCCTCCAATCAATATGTGCTGAATGCCATCAAATACATCCAGTTCAACTATTCGCACGACATCTCCATCGACGATGTCGCTAAGAGCGTGGGCGTTTCCCGCAGTCATCTGTACCGGGTGTTTATGCTCAATGTGGGCAAGAGCCCCATCGATTATCTGACCGAATACCGCATCAACGAAGCCTGCAAGCTACTGAGGGCCGGCAACCTTTCCATTGCAGAGGTTGCCATCTCGGTGGGCTTCTTTGACCAGTTCTATTTTTCCCGGGTCTTCAAGCGGGCCAAGGGGATGCCACCCAGCAAATACATTGCCGCCCAGAGCGAAAATGCAGATGCCCCCGCTTCGGAAGAAGCCTGACCCAATCCCATTCCAAAGGAGAATTTCCATGCCCTTACAAAAAAATCAGGTGCTGACCCTGACCATTGAGCGCCTGTCCAACGATGGCAGCGGCGTTGCTCACAGCCCGGACGGCGAGGCTGTGTTCATACCCGGCACCGCCCCCGGTGACGTTGCCGCCATCCGCATCGTTAAAGATTGCGGCCGCTACGCTTTCGGTATTCTGGATGCCATTCAGACTCCCTCGCCTGACCGTATCCCGGTAGATTGTGCAGTGGCCGGCCCCTGCGGTGGCTGCAGCCTGCGGCATCTGGATTATGCCGCTGAACTGCGCGCCAAGGGCGAAAGCGTTACTGATGCTTTCCGCCGCATTGGCGGGCTGGATGTACCCGTGCTGCCGCCCCTCCCCTCCCCCGAGATCGACCGCTACCGCAATAAGGTTCAATTCCCGGTGGGCCGTGATAAGAATGGCAAGCCCTGCATCGGTTTCTACGCCGGGCGCACCCACCGCATTGTTCCCTGCCCCGACTGCAAGCTGCAGCCGGATGTGCTGAACGAGATCAGCAATACCCTCTGCGATTTCTTTGCCGCCCACAACATTCAGCCCTACGACGAGCAGACGGGCAAGGGGCTGGTGCGTCATGTATTTCTGCGCCGGGGTGTTCACAGCGGCCAGATCATGGTCTGTCTGGTCTGCACCCGGGCAAAGCTGCCCCAAGCAGAGGAGCTTTGCCGCGCACTGACTGCGCAGTTTTCCGATATCGCCACCATCCTGATCAATGTCAACGCCAGAAACACCAATGTGATCCTGGGCAGCGAGACCCACACCCTATACGGCCCCGGGTTCATTGAGGACACCCTCTGCGGTGTTCCGGTGCAGCTGGGCCCCTTGTCGTTCTATCAGGTCAACACCCTGGCCGCTGAGCAGCTCTATGGCATTGCCGCAGAATATGCTCAGTTGACCCCGGATGACCTGCTGCTGGACCTCTACTGCGGCATGGGCACCATTGGCCTGTCCATGGCAGACCATTGCCGGGAGCTCATCGGCGTGGAGATCGTACCTGAGGCCATCGAAAGCGCCAAGGCCAATGCTGCCCGCATGGGTGATGCCATAGCCGCAAAGAGCCGTTTCTTCTGCGCCGATGCTGGTAAGGCGGCCTCTCAACTTGCCGCCGAGGGACTGCACCCGGATGTTGTGATGCTGGACCCGCCCCGCAAAGGCTGTGACGAAGCAACCCTTTCCGCTGTCGTCACCATGTCCCCCCGCCGGGTGGTCTATGTCAGCTGCAACCCCTCCACCGCCGCCCGGGATGCCAAGTGGCTGGAAGAGCATGGGTATCGGGCAGAAAAGGTGCAGCCCGTGGACCTTTTCCCGAGGACGAAGCATTGCGAAGCGGTTCTCCTTTTGACCAAACTCAATGTCGAGCGACACATCGAAGTGGACGTTAACATAGAGGAACTGGATGTGACTGCTGCGGAGAGCAAGGCGACTTACGATCAGATTCGGGATTATGTGTGGGAGCACTATCAACTCAAGGTTTCTAATCTCTATATCGCACAGGTGAAGCAGAAACACGGCATTATTGAGCGAGAGAATCACCATAAAGCGAAAAATGAAAATGCGAAGCAGCCCAAGTGTCCGAAGGAGAAAGAGGATGCAATTGTGGAAGCATTAAAGCATTTTCAGATGATTTGATACGCAATCACCCCAGAGAGAATAGCCTCTTGTGCGTTCTCTCTGGGGTGATTTTTGCGTTATGCTACTTCCGGGTAGCGCATATATACATATTCGTAGATTTTCTTCTGGTAGGTCTGGATATCGCTTACATCATAGCTATTGGGAAGTTCTTGCCAAAGGGTATTACGAATCAGGTTATCCACAATTGCCTTAGTTTCCTGCTTGTCCGTCCAATGGTCGAGTTTGGCAATCTGCTGTTTGATTTTTGTCAACAAGTCCACAGACACCTTCTTGATCGTTTCAATTTCCTGCTTCGTGAGGTTCTCCGAAAACAGCAAATCGTACACCGAAAGCTCCTCATCGCTGGAAAAGCCCTCACGTACATAGCGCTGCTGCTCCGTGTCCAGTGAATTTGCAAGTTCCATCAGATCCATGAAGGTTTTCTCAATGGTTGCCCGGTTCTGCTCTGCATTATAGGCATCTATGATCTCCTGATAGCGGTCATAATAATCCATGCGGTGCGGGTTTGCAAACAGCATTTTCGCCAATTGCTGATTCACCAGTTCATCCAGATCGCGCAGCAAGAGATTCTTCCGCCAGGTGTGGGCAAACTCCCGGCTCAGCAGGTCAAAGTCAATTTTGCTGATGTCAAACTGCCGGGAAGGTGCAGCCTCCCGGTCAGGTTTTTCCACATGAATGTACTCGTTGACGATGCCGTTGATCTGCACCATCAGGTCGGTATTGTCCGCGTGTTTCCGCTTCTGCTGCAAGCCCTCGTAGATGGCGAGAATTGCGTTTTTCCGGGCGCGCACGGTATCGTCCACATCGTCACGGTCTGCGTAGCGGAACAGCCGCGCCAGTTCAGACGCATAGGTCTGGAAGGTTTTTTTGGTTTCCAACGTCTCGCACATCACGTTGACTGCATCCTGTACAAGGTTCATCTTTTCAAAGTCCTGTGCGTCCACCAATTCCTGCAGCCGGAACCCGTGTTCTGCCAGAAAGCCGTCCGTTTTTCCGATGACCGTGCAAATACGCTGAATCAGCTCCGTTTTGTCCACCGTTGGGTCAATGCCCGCCGGGCTGTTCTTGCTGACCGTATAATCTGCCAGGGCCTTGCGCAGTGCCTTTACGATACCAATATAGTCCACGATCAGGCCGTTGCTCTTACCCTCCGAAACACGGTTTGCACGAGCAATAGTCTGCATCAGGGTATGGGCTTTCAACGGCTTGTCCAGATACAGACAGGACAGACACTTTACATCAAAGCCCGTCAGCCACATGGCACAGACGAACACCACCCGGAACGGATTCTTACTGTCCTTGAATTCTTTATCCAGCTCCCGCTTTTCCATTTTGGCACGGTGCGGCAGAATATCCAGCCCCCACTTTTTGAAGGTCTGCACCTCGTTCTGCTCCTGACTGATCACCACTGCCATTTCGGTTTCTTTCATCCATGCCAGTTTGCGGGCAAGTTCCTGTGCTTCCTGCTGGGTCGCTGTACCCTGCCGGGCTTCCAGTTCCCCGATCTTTGCCCGCCAGCATTCCTGCACATAGTTATACATCCGCACACAGGTGACCTTATTCAGGCAGACAAACATCGCCTTGCCGCTGGTCCAAAGGTCAGAGTAATGCTCCACAAAATCCTTTGCAATGGAGCGCAGCCGTTCATCTGCGGTGAGAATATGGATTTCCTTTGCAAACTCGCGTTCCAGCTTTTCCTCCTGCGAAGGATCAAGGTCGGCTGCTTCAATGGCATCCAGGATCCGCCCGGTGATTTCCGGCTTGTCCAACTGGGCGATCTTATCCGCACGGTTTTCATAATACAGCGGCACCGTTGCGCCGTCCTCCACCGCCCGCTTGAAATCATACACCGACAGATACCCGCCAAAGGTTCGCTCGGTGATATGGTCATCTGCCAGAAGCGGCGTACCGGTAAAGCCGATGCGGGACGCCGTGGGCAGCAGGTGCATCATGTTGTCTGCAAAAACGCCGTACTGGCTACGGTGGGCTTCATCCGACAAAATCAGAATGTCGTGATCCGGGTAGATGGGCGGCTCCTTGGGCAGATTGAACTTCTGGATCAGGGTAAACACAAAGCTGGGGTTGCCCTGCAGCTTTTTTACAAGGTCTGCACCGCTGGATGCAATGAACTGCGAAGCCTTGGTTTTGCCTAGCAGACCGCAGTTTTCAAAGGTATCGCTGATCTGCCGGTTCAGCTCGTCACGGTCGGTCAGTACCACAATGGTGGGCGAGCCTGCAAACTTGCGCCGGATCTTCTGCGCCAGAAAGACCATCGAATAACTCTTGCCAGACCCCTGCGTGTGCCAGAACACACCCAGCCTGCCGTCTTTCAGCTTGCGGTTCTCGTAAGCACTGACGGCCTCGTTGACGCCGAGGTACTGGTGGTTGCGGGCCAGAATCTTGGTGGTGCGCCCACCGGAATGGTCGTAAAGAATGAAGTTTTCCAGCAGATCGAGGAAGGTCTTTTTCTCGCAGATGCCCCGCAGCATGGTTTCCAGTTCCACTCTGCCCGCATCGCTTTCCTTCAGACGCTTCCACTCGTGGAAGAACTCGTACTTGCTGCCAAGCGTGCCCACCTTGGCTTCCAATCCATTGGACAGCATAAGGAAGGCATTGTAATAGAACAGCTGCGGAATGGTATCGAGATAATTTCGGTAATTGTCTATGTAGGCGTTCTGCACATCCACGGTAGGCTTTTTCAGCTCGATGAACAGCAGCGGAATGCCATTGACAAAGCCCACGATGTCCGTTCTGCAGCGGTACAGCTGCGAGTGGATCTTCATTTCTTTTACGGCGAGGAAGTGGTTGTTTTCCGGGTTTTTGAAGTCGATCACCGCCGCACTCCGCGTTTCAGTGCGGCCATCCGGCCGCTTGACCGTCACCGGGATGCCATCCCGCAGCAGAAAATACTTTTCCTCATTGATCTGCATCAGGGATGCGGTGGAAACATGCGCCGTGAATTTCTTCTGTACCTCGTCCAGCTGGTTCGGGGTGAGCCACGAGTTCAGCCGCAAAAGCGCCTGCCGAAAATACCGGGTCAGCAGCACTTCCCCATAGCTGGTGCGGCCTAACGTCCCATCCGGCCCCAGCTTTTCGGAGTTGTAAGCCAGCACAACCTCCCAGCCCAGAACATTTTGCAGCAAGTTGCCTGCACTGTTCTGAACAAGGACATTTTCGGAGTATTCGCGGCTCATAGGATCACCTCATTTTATCCCACAATGTCAATAAACTTTTGACCAGTTTCTGTTATAGAATATGGTACATTGAAATTCTCATTTTTCTTCATACCGTCATTGAAGCGCATAACCCATTGTTCATATACAAATCCGGCAGACAGTAATCTTAACCACCCAGCACTTTCCATTTGCATGCAAACCAATGGACTCTCCTTAAAATTATGACTTGTAAGGAGTTTAATATCTTGTAGAAGAAGTGTTTTTAATAGCGCTGCATACATTGAAAATTGCGTCCAGTCAATCCGTTGTTCCAAATATGCCATATACAGTTTTGCAAGCATCTTCGGCTTTTCATATTCAAGATAACTGTCCAGCACAACCAGAATATATTCAATTTCCTGTTTACTCTTCCGTGTATCACTATTCAGTTTTTCAAGCAGTTGCTTTCTTTTGCTTTCGTCTGTGCAGCCTCTATTCAGTTCTGCCACAAACAATGCAAGTTGTTTGATTTCATGTCTCTCTCGAATCGTGTAACCAATCCTATAAAGTCCAACTACAGTTGAAAGAATTGGAATATCCTTTAGTATTCCATCATCCATTACAGCATCAAGTCCAACTTCTGCTAAATCTCCCACAGTATCGCAAATATCACTTGAGAGCGAATTTTCAAGCGAGACCACTAATTCTTCTGTATTTTCTCCCATAAAATCACGCCCTTGTTTTTTTCTCCAAGATACCTTTTATTTTCCAAAGCTCGCCTTCAGTTGGGCCACTTTCTTTGTTCTTTCCACATTGTCCAATTCCAAAAATGCCAGCAGACACATCTGGTATGTTTCATCATACCAACCTTCCAATTCATCCTGTGTCATTTTTGCAACTATATCTTTATAATTTTTATCTCCCTCCATACAATTATTATGACGAATATTCAAATTATTTAACAAAGTAAAAACATCATCTTCTAATTTACTGTTTATACCTTTAAGTTGCTTTCTCTGTGGTTCTAATTTATCTGCTAAAATCCGAAGAATATCTCTTTTTCGTGCAACATCTCCCTTCAAGCTATAATGATTATATTCCAAAGCCCTATATGATACGTCATCTTCTACAATTTCAGAAACCGCCATCGCCGCCGGGTCTTTAGGAACAAATATTTCTATATTCCCCTGATTTACTTTCGTATATCCTATTTTTTCAACAACTAGAAGAACCTGTTTCACATATTCTTGACTCGGCGCTCCAATATGATTTATACTTGGATTTTCAGGGTATAGCCACCATGCCAAATTATAAGAGTATTCACAGAACAAAAGCAAATAATTCAAATTGAATTTTCTTGGATGACGTTCAAAATAGAGGTTTTTAGATTCCTCAAAATCATCCAGTGACAAGCATGTTCCACGGAACGGGATCTGCATAAAATTTCCAGCACAAAATTCTCTGAGTGTAAAGTAATATCTTGCTTGAGCATCTGGATATTTTTCAGTATAAAATAAATGATATAATCTCTCATATTCTCTTTTTAAATCAACCTTTTCCTCTTTTAAAATCTGCTCAAGGTTTTTCCGTTTCATATTCACACCTCCACTTCTCCGCTCATCAATTTGGGCAGCAATCTATCCCGTGCCTCTCGCAGTTTACGATTTTGATTCATTAGTAACAGTCGTTTATCAAAAAACGTTTTGAATGGCTCATAGAATTCTTCCGGTGAAGTCAAAAGATAAATTGAATCCAAATGTTTTTTTCCCAAATGCGCTACCGTTGCACCTACAACTGTCCGCTCAAAAAATTTGATTGGCTCATAGATTGCCTGCAACAGCCAGCCTTTTATCTCTGTGTTTTTAGGTCGTATACAACACACTCGCTGAACGAGATATGCCGTATTACCCGCCCAAGCATTGATATGAAATTCTCCATCCATTCCAACAATAATTTCGCCGTTTTGAACTAAGTAATTTTCACTCACATGCTCTGTCGTGTAATCCATTGTTTCTGCTTGTGGAATGTTGCGAATACGAATTATTGGTGTTCCATTTTTGTCCGCATTAAACAATGTACCATCAAAAGCATACCCATACTGAATCTCTGCTATATCCACCAACCGCTCTTTTTTCCACCCCTCCGGCACACCATCCACAATTTCCATGTTTTCATGCCCCGGAAAGCGCAGATCCACAAACCACTCTTTATAAAGCCGCTGGGCGGCTTCTTCCAGCAGTTTGATTTGTTTCTGGTTGTTTTCAATTAGGTCATCGTAAGCAGAGAGAATATCTGCGATGCGATGTTGAGTTTCCAACGGAGGCAATTCAACCGGGAAATCCGGGAATTTAATCAGCGGAATTCTATCAACTGTTGCCCCTAGAACAATGTTTTCATTAACTGTTGCTCTCCAAGCATCCGAGTAAAAATAGTAGTATAAAAATTTGTAATCCGCTTTTGTTTCGTCCACACGTAAAAGCGCCATTCTGCGCCCAAGACATCCACGAAATCCTTCTGGAATAATTGCATAAAGATTCAGTGTCGCTTCATACGAGAAAACAATATCATTTTTCTGAGGTATAACTCTTTTTGTCCACTTTGGCAAATCATCCTCTGAAATATATCGTATATCAGAGAAATCCAGTCGGCCATTATTAAAGTTTGATATTCCTAGAAAGATTGCACCTGTATCGCTTAATGGTGGTGTTGCATGAGGGCCGTCATAAATACCTGTACAAATATCTTTAATTGCGACTTTTTCCCACTTCATACCCCCATCTCCTCCAGATTCTTCGAGATGGTTTCCATCAGGCGGTTGGACTCTGCCTGTAACTCCAGCAGTTCTTTGTGAATCTCTTTCATCCGCTGGGCAAAATCCACGCCGTCATCCTCCACGGGTGCAACACCCACATAGGCACCGGGTGTCAGGGATGCGCCTTTCTCGTTGAGGATGGTGTCTCGGCTTGCCACCTTGCACAGACCGGGAATGTCCTGATAAACGCCCTCGCCAAACTTTTCGGTGAGCCAGACGGCCTCCTTGGCAACGGTCAGCTTCTCGCTGAGGACTTCCAGCGCCTTGTCGAACTTTTCCTGCGTAGCTTTGCGCTCTTTGCGGGGTGCTGCCTCCACAGCGGCTTTGGCTTCTTCCCGCTTGGCCTGCACGTTTTGTTCCAGTGCGGCCTGAATCTCTGCAAAGGGGCGGTCGTCTGCCAGCTCTGCGTGATACTCCGCCAGAAGCACCTTGTACTTGTCCTCTTCACCGCGATAGAGCCAGACAATGGCGTTGAGGTTCTTCAGCTGCCAGTCGCTCCACTCGTTCTGAGTGCGGTCCACCACGGTATAATAGTTGCGGGCGTCGATGAACAATACGGTGTCCAGCAGATGTTCCGGTTTGCCCTTATCCAGAAACCACAGCGAACAGGGCAGGCTCTTGGTGTAGAAGAAGTTGTTGCCCACGCTCATCATCACGTCCACATGGCCGGTCTGGATAAGCTTTTCACGGATGTCCTTGTCTTTGCCCTGACTGTCGGTAGCCGAGGACGCCATCACAAAACCCGCACGGCCATGCTCGTTCAGGTAGGAGTAGAAATAGGACACCCACAGATAATTTGCGTTGCCGATCTCCTTGGCCTTGTTCACGCCGGGCAGGCCAAAGGGCAACCGCCCGGCACTCTGCGCCGACTCCGACTTGACCTTATCCACGTTAAACGGCGGATTTGCCATCACATAGTCGCAGCAGCCGTTCAGGTTGTGGGCATCATGATAGAAGGTATTGGCTTCATCGCCGGACTTGATCACGCCGGTCAGGCCATGCACGGCCATGTTCATCAGGCAGAGCTTGGCATTGTACTCCACCTTTTCCTGTCCGTAGAAGGTCATGGTGTTGTTGGCGATCATGCCCGCATGGTTTACAAAGTCGCCGGTCTGCACAAACATACCGCCGCTGCCGCAAGCCGGGTCCAACAGAACGCCGTGGGCAGGCTCCAGCACATTGACGATCATCTTCACCAGCGATTTCGGCGTAAAGAACACGCCGTCATCCTGTGCCACGTTCTTGGCAAACTTATTCAGAAAATATTCGTAGATACGGCCGATCACATCGCCGCCCACATCGTCCAACGCATCATTGTTGAAGATACGCAGCAGTTCCCCCAGCAGTTCATCCGAGAAGATGGTGTAGTCCTTCGGCAGAACGCCCTGCAGCTGCTCGCTCTGCTGCTCCACCAGTTCCATGGCGTTGTTCACCACTTCGCCCAGACTGTTCAGCGGGTTACCCTCAATGCCGGTCAGCCCCTGCTCCGGGATGTTGGCGGGCAAATTGACTAAGTAATTGTACTGCGCCTCCTTGGGCAGAAACAGTGCACTCTTTTCGGCAAAGTCGCTTTGCTCCACCGGCAGCACCCGACCGCCGCGCATGGGACGGTCTTTCAGGATCTCCTGCTCTACCAGTTTGAAGCGGCTGTACGCATACCGCAGAAAAATCAGTCCCAACACCGGCATACAGTATTGGTTCGAGGTGAGTTTAGAGCCTGCACGCAGCAGATCTGCCGACTCCCACAGGTCAGCTTCCAGTTTTTTGACGTTCACGTTGTTGGCCACGAGGGGATTCCTCCTGTTGTTTGGATTTTCATTTTCTATTGTATCACATTTTTCTGCAATGTTCATCTTTAATCATCGCTATTTTCTTTTTTGACTGGAAAAAGTTGTTTATCAATGGCTGACAATGTGTTAGAGCCATAAACTTTCTCATTTGGAGACGCTAATCCTGCATCCATCGGATGCAGTTCAAGGGTTTGGGTGCTCCCAACAAGTATTTTGCAGAGCAAAATTCGCGTTTGCGGAGCGCAGCGCAGCAA
>ERZ773186.1936-NODE-1936-length-16338-cov-6.985445_pt1 | contig 16338 bp, 15 predicted proteins | sample MGYA00581000_ERZ773186 | MGnify/ENA primary metagenome ERZ773186 (study PRJEB29015, sample SAMEA2737752) | human gut metagenome | biome: human gut; feature: human-associated habitat; material: faeces | place: China | collected 2012 ...
GTCTGGCAAATCCATTTGAGGATGGGATGTCAGCATGGTCCTGGATATCAGAAGATAAGAAAACCATATTGGTTCAGGGTGTATTGTTCCGTGCGAAACCAAATGTATTAAGAAAGACTCTGCGCCTGATGGGCTTAGAAGCTAAGAAAAATTATAAGAAATTGAAAAATACCAGATTTTTTATGAAAGAGGGTTGACAAAAGCCTCCATATGTAGTAAAGTAAATGTGAGGGGTAAGAAAAGCATCTCCCCCATCTAAATAATCAAATCACAATACACTGCACTTTGAGCCGTCAGGCTGCAAGGTGTGTTTTTCTTTTATTTGAATAAGGAATTACAAAAATGAAATGGTTTACACCAAATGACATTGTTTCTGCGTATCTCGCTGGTGAGATGACCCGCTACCAGGTTCGCCAGAATCGTAATACAGCCCGTCGCCGTGGCTACCCAGAGCGTGAAAAATGCTTTGACGACGCACTAAAAATTATTGATGAACTGCGTAAGGCAGAAGCAGAGAAAGAATAATAACAGGAGAAGGAGAAAACTATGAGCGAAACTAAGAAACCAATTCCGCGCACTTACCTACACGTTGACCCTGAAATCTTCAAGGTTTTATTTGCTGAAGCCAAGAAAAGGCAAATTATGGTCAGTGATTTGATGTTAGAAATCATTACAGAAGCAGCAGAGAACATCAAACAAAAAAGGGTAAGTGATCCTCATTCACTTTAGTAGCGCATTAAGCGTGATTTATAAGGAGATAATTCTAATGTCTAAAATTAAATTGATTCGTGAAAAATACCAGTATGTTGATAAACAAACAGGAGAAATTAAAGACCGAACTTTGAATATACCGCATTACTTTTGTGAGATTGAATTCATCTACTCCTCAAATATTGAGGATGGAAAAGCGAAGTTTAGTGCAGAAATGCAAAAATTATATTGCTATGTTTCAGATTGGGAGAAATCAGGGGGGATATGTTTTGAAACACAAACGAAGTTAAGTAAAGTTTGTGGCTGTAGCCGTAAGACAGTTAATGAATTGATTGGTCTTATGATTAAAATCGGTCTTTTAGAAGAGGTCGGAGAACGAATCCCAAAACGTCCATTAAAATTACGTGCGCTACCTCTCACAGATGCACATATTACTCCCCCTGGAGAGTCATCACTACCTGATCCTTCTGAGAAAGAAGACGAATCTAATGAAATATTGAATGTTTCCGAAATCATCGTTGAAGAAGAAACACAAGAGCCAGAGTTCCCTGAGCGGCCCGAAATTTTTACTTGGCTTCTTTCCCTTGATAAGAAGAAACCACCGCACGAAGAAACAGAAGATTTTGTAAAACGTGCATTAGATTCAAAGAATATCTATCTTGAGAAACAGGCTTTTCACGATCTGATAATATCTCTAAGAGAAAAAAGTGAAATATACGATTCGATACCATTCTAAGGAGAATAAATGACTTATAACATCACAAACAATCAATAACAACAGATTGGCAATACATATGGCAAATGCATTTATGGCGATATTCATCGTAACAATGGCATTCAGTTTTATAATCCATATCCTGTGCAGGATGGTAATGATGTATCTGATAATGTCAGGATCAAGAATAATAAACTTATGCTTTCAGGCATTATTACAGAAACACCATTAGCATTACGTGGTGATATGCTATCAAGTGCAGGGGTGAACGGTAACAGGTGTTCACAGGCTATTGCTTATCTTGATGAAATAATGAATGCCAGACAGCCTATTATTGTAAGCACAGAGCATAAGACGTTTGATAATATGATTCTGACAGGCATTGACTACGAATATAAAACAGAATCAGCTTTACAGTTTGATTTGCAGTTCGAACAGATAAGATTAGTGAGTTATGCAACTACTAACGCTATTGCTGTAAAGACCGCATCACCTAAGAGCACAGGCGGACAGGTAAAAAGCCGAGTGCCAACCAATGCAGGAACAGCCAGCACCACTAAAGACACCCTTCCGACGTATGACGGAGAAGTGAAATAATCCCTATAAAGAACGATGTAGCGAGATAATCATAAAAGAGGCTACCAATCTATGTTGAAGCCTCCTTATTACGTCTATGGCGTTGTTTTACGCCCTAAAATCAATATTTAATTCATATCTTACTAATTCTACATATTCAGCTAATTCTGGAATGCTTGCCCCTTGTGAGTAGGTGCGAAAGGCTTCTGTTTTGGCTTTTTGCTCAGTGTGGCCCGTAATACTGCCGATCCTGGTCTCGCTAACTCCAGCACGATCAAGACAAGTGATGAACATCCCGCGCAAGCTGTGAAAGCATTGTCTATCTGTAGCGATTGGCAAGACGCTACGACGTAAACGTGAGAATGCTTGAGAATAGAACGGGCCTTTCTTGCCGTCGATCCTTTTTACTTTGTTCGAGTGAGGGAACAAATATTCACCATAATTATGATTTAAATATTCATCGACAATAATCGATAGTCTCGAATGTATCGGAACGTGTCTGATCCCTGCTTTAGTCTTACTCTTGCTGATATAAAAACAGCGTATTCCTTCCACAGTTACAACCTCTGACTTTTTCAGGCTTGCCAGTTCGTCTAATCTGCATCCTGAAAACAAGCTCATTAAAATAATATTTCTGATCTCCGGCTCCGCTGCATCCAGTAGCTTTTGCATTTGTTCAGGTGTAAACGGTTGATAACTCTCGATTGTGCGACGTGCTTCGAGGTTATGACCGTGAAAAGGGTTACTGTCTGGTATTCCGTCATAACGGCGTTTAGCAAATTCATAGAGCGATCCTAAGCATGTAAGCCAGTTTTGACGAGATTGATCGGCTGCTCCTCGTTGCTTCTGGTCATCTAAGAATACTGTTACAAGCCGTCTGCCTATTTTCTCAATATGAATATCATCTTTCTGAATGCTTTGTAAAAATAGCTCAACGGCCCTTGCTGATTTCTGTAGTGTTGAGTATGAACGACGCTCTCTGTAGCATTCGGCGTATTCGTCACGTATTAAGCATAGGGAAGGCGATGCATAACCGCGTTTTACGGCTCTTTGCGTGTTTTTATTGGCCCTTGCCTCTGAATGTAAGGATTCAATAGCTTTTTGTAACCTCCTTTCGGGGTTATCAGGATTATGTTTCCGCTTTAGTTCCTCCCATTCTAATAATAGATGGTTTCTGAATCTTCTCGCCTCATTCAGATCTCGTGTAGATGTGCTTTTTCTCCACAACTTGTAAGGGTAAAGATGGCGTAAGTATTTAGGAACAAAAATCTGAAACATCCAGATCCCATCTTTTCTCTTAAATAAGTATGCTTGGCTCTTGATCGACACGATAATGATCCTCTATTATCACGTAATCAGTTACCTATGATTGATCACAAAATCTTTATTTTACAGCAGGTTATTATGGGTTTCCTCGATTCCCTTCGCCCGCTCCAGTTTCTTAATTTTTATCTTTCTCTGTTCTTCTTCGTTGTAACCGAATTCTTCCATTAATGTTGATACGATTACGTCAGATGTAGCTGAAGCCAACATCACCAACAAAATAGAGTTTATAGCTCAAAATATAGAGCACTATTCTTCTTATGATATTTATTAAATTAAATGATGAGAGAAAGAGCTGCCTTGTCTGTGAGTATTGACGATACTTATCATGTCATAATAAATGATTATATTCATCTAATATGAGATATATCATCATTACGTATTAAACAGAAATAAGCATAGCTTGTACGTTTTCACGACAATAGCAGCGATAAGTGAATATTCGTTTTGTGTTTTTATAAAGGTGGTTGCATATCATAATGCCTACGGATATTTATTACAGCTCAGGCAACCTCATATTGAGCATTAAAATCAATAATGCTGTTGGTTTTTGTCAACTGCTTCAGTTTTTGGATGCTATTGATAATAATTAAATGATATTCTTTCTCAGTTCCGTGATAAGAAAATGCGTTTCTTTCATTTGGGGGTGTAGAAACGTATACATCAATACATTTTTTTATTACAGCTGTTTTATTTCTTTTGGGGTCAAGTAACAGTGACTGGTCTATACAAGCGATAGCATCTTCAATTCTTTCATTATATATGTTTACCAGCGTCTTATAGTAATATAAGGAGGCTACATCTAATACTTGTGTCTGAGCATGGTCAAAAAAATGCGTGATGCAGTCGTTTGTCCGGAAAGACCGGTTATCAGTCCCATAATTCCTAAAATATTCCCATCAAAAATATTTTTGTCAGATACCTTATCTATTAATGCCAAAGATTTTTGAGTTGCATGTTTAAGTTCATATAGACCGTGAAGTGCCATAGACATATGGCATTCAGCTAACATGCAATAGCATTCATTGATTATTAACTGTGCATTTGATTTATTTTTAACACTTTCAAATATAGTTATTGCATTGGCAATAATTTCAGGCGTGAACTTATTTAGCTCATTTTTCCCAGCAGACATTTCAGCTGATAAAATATTTTCATCAGAAGGTACATGTCGGGTCATAAATCCTTGTTCGGTTTTAGGTTTCTTCATGGCCAGATATAAGCTATTTATTATAAATTGTGAGATTTTTTGTACGTCATCTGCTTGAAGATGTGTGCTGGCAATAAGATAAAAACTTTTTGCATCGATTACTTCAATGTATAAACTATATGAAGCTTCATATTGACTGATTCTTCCTGTTACAAAATAATCGGGTTTGAATCTGGCCAGGGAGGCTGTCTGAGATTTATTATCTATGCAATACTGGGTTGCAGCCATTGGATATATGTATAGATCATCGCTTTTTTTATTTGAGATTAATTGCACAAGTTCCTGATTAAGTGTTAATGGATCTTGATTGCTGTGAGTTAATGTAAATGGAAATAAAGCAATGGCGCTGCCTATATCGTTATCTTGATTTTCTTTTATCTTGAATACTTGTCCACTGAAACGATAACCTTTTCTATATATGGTTTCAATGCAACGGTTTTGACCAATTCTTTCAAAAATACATCTTAAGGAATATATGCATCGTGTAAGGGACTCATCACTTACAATCACATTTTTCCATACTGATTCGATAATCATATCTTTGGATACAACATTTCCCGCCGATTCAAGCAATATAAATAATACACCGAGTTCTTTCGGCGGGATGTAAAATTCCTCATTCCCTTTTGTAAGAATGCCATCTTCTGTAAGTATAATTCCATCAGGGAAATGATATGAGAACTTATTTTCTAAATCCATTATCTCACCTCTATTAAGTTTGTGGTTTTTTGCGTCCAGCATGAGTAACAGATATAACTGTTATCATATATTTCATTTAATATTTCTATTTACGAGATTCATCATGATTGTTTAGGTTAATTTATATTAGCTTGTTGTGATTGTAATCTGAAATATTCTTAATTAATTCTGGTTAATCATGTAAGTGTATAAGCTGCTGAAAAATATCAAAAAAATTATGATTATCGCATTTCTTAATTTAATGTGATTGTTCATTTAAGGTAAAATAATATGCTATGAGTGATAGTTATATGTCGAATGACAATTTGATTTGCAAGAAATAGTGATTTTGGTTATTAATGACTATTGTACTCACGTGCTCTCTTAAATATCTCTGTGTGAAGCAGTGGCTATTTTTGTACCATTGCCTTCGTTGTGGAGCACGGAATGAGTGTTTAATGGCGGAGGTGATTTGGTTGGGGGAAGGGATAGCTGTATGATCTGTCAGATATGAAGATGGATATCAAAACACATAAAGATTATATTCCAGTGTCTGAAATATCACATTTGTTTTTTGCCATTTAATTACAGATGGAGCATCAAGTTGCTGTGTTACCTTGCACAATACATAATTGCTCTATTGCCAATGCTAAAAAGAAAATCATGATTGTTCTGTTTTTGAATGTTATAGCTTATCATTTTCCCAGGGAATATATAGAAATCAGGCAGAAGTTGTGCCAGGTTATCATCTGAAATTTGATCAATAATATCAAACTTATTTATTTTGGTAGAGGTAAGATGCAAAGTGTCATAATTTTCAATCCATGTATACTCAATATCTCTGCGAAATGATTTATAAGTATTAGTGTTTTGTTTCCAGGTGCCGCTAAGTGCAACAGTTCCTGTCTTTTTATTTTTATTATACATAAAGTCAATCGTGAGATTAGCCCTTCCCTGGTCATTAAAAATAACCCAGTTAGCCGTGCATTTCTCATTGTATACCATTTGCTCTTTGGAATAATGATAGGCAATAAAAAAATGAAGCCACTGAAAAAACATAACATGAAAAACAGCATTTTTTTATAATGAATCATGGTTAACCCCGCGATATGATAGGGTTAAACAGTTTGCTGTAGTGTTATTAAGATGGTTTTTTTGCATGCCATAACAATTAATCCAGGAGACGACTTATCGAGAGGGAAATATAACCAGGGATACTTTTTACAATCAATTCCAGACCCTAATATACGGTTCTTGTATTTATCGAGGTCTTTCAACCCATCAATGCTATCTTCTGTTACATTAAAATGACAACCATTTATTTGTGCAACAGTTTTGTAATCTTTAAAGAATGATCCGGGTTGACTATTGTGCCACACTAAAAATGCGGTAAGCAAACCTACACTAAATGCACTTAGCATGGGTAAATAATTTTTAGATAACCTGAGTATATTCCTGAGATAATTTTTTTTGACGAGCATTTATATTTTTACGCTCATCTTTAACGTTCAATAATTGGGGGGGGCAGGGACTTTTGAGCTTCTACAGAAGGGATTGTTACATGATTTTCTATGTTTATATCATTATTGATCTTAAACCCTTTTCTCGGCACGGTTGCAATAAGTGAATGGTTGGTTTCACCAACTGTGCGAAACCCGCGTCTGATAATCGATATATTTTGATATAACGTGTTGACCGGTACTCGCATGCCTTCTTCTTCCCAGACTCTGGAGAAAAAATCCTGTTGTGCAACCACATCAGGAAAGGCTTCGAGTAGCAGTGATAAACATCTGCTTGCTGGCGTTGTCAGAACGGCGTTAAGCTCGGCGTCATGTACCGAAATTAATTTTCTGTGTTCTGGCCAGAACTCAATATTATCGTTAATAATCCAGTACATACGTCAATGAAACACAAAATTAAGCAAATTGAAATTATATAGTTTGATAAGTATATTAGTATTCATGAAATAAATATATATTAATTTTATATTTATCATTCAAAGTATAATTATAATATATCAATGCAACTTAAATTCCCATGCGTATTAACAAATTTAACACTTCTTACGGTTTTCTTTATGTCTTTTTCTATCGCAATATCTCTTCATTTTGCGGTAGTATGTAAAGGTTATATGATTAAATAAGAACTGTAATAAATTTAATTAAAAGTTCATGTGAGAAATACGGGCATCTCTATAAGTGCCCGTATATACAATGCTTATTATTATCGATAGTTACGTTTCAGTGCTGAATGGAGTGTGAGCGGATAAATAATTCGTTGATTTTACCACCCATCCTTTTTTCAATTCTTTGCTTGTAGGCGTAGATGCTACGGATATCCATATCAAGAACTTCTGCAATCTGATATGGGTTATAACCAGAAACCATATGTCCCATTATGGTGAATTCCATTTGAGTTAACGTATTGCCTCTGGTAAATGACAAATAACGACCAATGAATAGTTGCCTGATCTTTTCGTTGGCAACATCCAGTCCGTCGTCATTATAAATAATGGCTGATATTGCAGAGTTATGTTTTCTCCAGTAATTAGCCAGAGATTGCATATTTCGATCGTTTACTAATACAATTCCCATCTCAGTACTCGTAAGATAGTCGATCCAGTCACTCTCTAAAAAAAGACGTAAAAAGCTTACTGAAAAATCTACAAAAATATATCCGCTTAATCGAGCATTATGGTTTTTACTTAATATACCTTCAACCACGCCACGATTAAAATACGAACTGTCTTCAGGCCACATACAAAAACATGCATTTGCACAATACTGCAAACGTGGTGATTTTTCTGGCATTATTTGGCAATGCATTGAGCAACTATTGCATGTAAGACTTTTATAGCGACTACAAAGCCTCATGTTAATAACCTCCCTATTCATAGATAATTGCATAATTTCATTGGTTATTGATGATGTCAATACACTCTGATTTAGTAAGCTTTTTATAAAAAATTGCGTTTAATCCGTATTTGTCATTATTCTTAATGGTGTATTTAATCGTGCATCATTAAGCTTTAAATGTAATTGGATTTCACTCAGTTAATCATTTCAACCTTATTGCAAATCAGACAAGTACCTAATGTATTAAGAATATCTATACTGCAAATTGTTTTCGAATGACCAGAAGATATCTTGTAAATCTGAGTGATGCATCTTAAATAGTCTTAATTAAGATGTTCAGATTTTTATTTAGGATAACAGCTTGATAATGCTTGTTTAAGTTATGGAGCGTTTGGGAGGGTGAACAATGCAAGATGCGCGTTGTAAGAATTGGAATGGTTCAAAATAGGGGTTATTTTGAACCATTCACATCAGTGATTAGCTAAAGAACATTACCGATACGCACAGGATACCGACGATCAACGTAATTAGGTTTCCGATGGAGCGCCAGGGCTTAAGTGTCGGGATGAGATATGTTGACAGCGTTGGCATGATAAAAAGAATCATGGCAATAAGCGGACCGCTGATTGCGTAAATCATCGAAATTGCGTTAGGGTTAATGCAGCAAACGATGAAAGTAATCAGTGATACTAACATAATTGACAGCGCGCGGTTAAATGCACGGCTTTTTTTAACCCCTGCCTGCTGTAGCGTTGTTTTGACTACTTCGGTTGCACCTTCAATAACACCAAAGTAGGTGCCTAAAAACGATTTAGACATTGCTACAACCGCGACAATAATTCCGGAAATTGACAACCATGCAGGGGCATTTGGCAGCATAGAAAGTGCCGATAAAATGGTAACTCCCTCCTCTTTAGCTGTTTCAATATAAGAAGGTGGTATTGATAACAGGCAGCTAAAGACGAAGAACAGTACGCTCACGCAGATGATGAGATAAGCGACTTTCATAATTTTTTTGCATTTATCCATAGCGTGTTCGCCATATTTTTCACGTCTGTCTATGGCAAACGTAGAAATAATGGGCGTATGGCTAAAGGCGAAAACCATCACGGGAATCGATATCCATATCTGGTGAAGGGTATTCTGATTGAACTCTACTTGGGTAGTTAATAGCGCTGGCTGCCAGCTACCGACGAGGTAGAAAGAAAGAAATAAGAAATAGGCAATCAGTGGAAATACCAAAAATCCCATTACCCGAATTGTGGCATGGCGGCCCATCAGAAAAATGAGATTCAGAATTAACACAACGCCCAGACTCACAAGCATACGAATGCCCAGGTCGATGACCATATGCTTTGCTAACTGTTCTGTCAGCGAATTGGTGATTGCCACTGCATAGATCAACACGACGACAAAAAAAGCAATGAAGTAGAGAGTGGTAATCAGATTGCCGATCTTCTTGCCATAGTAATGAGTTACTGCGCCAGTAATCCCTTCGCCTGCCGATGTCTTTGAAGAAAGGATGAACTGGCACAGGGCCTTATGTGGCCAATATGTTAAAGGCCATGCGACCAGTGCTGTAATAAACAGGACTACCGCTCCCGCTGAACCTAGTTGGATAGGGAGAAAGAGCGTGCCTGCGCCAACGGCTGTGCCGTAAAGTGCGAAGCTCCAGAGAGTTTCTTCTTTTGACCAAATTTTAGACATTATTTGAACGTATCATCTACAAATTAAGAAAAATGGAGGGCAATTTACCATAAACCAGGTCAAATATGGGAGATTAACGCCATTTCACCTCATTGATTCATGTGTTAGTAGATGCAAACCTTGCGTGCCAACTGGGTACCCATCCCTCATTTCGGTGAATTTCCTTTGTGATAAAAATCACCATTTTTAAACATTTAAGATAATTTTTATTAACAGTCATTTACTATTGCACTGTTAATTTGTGCGAGGTTGTGATGAAAGACGTTGTGATTGTCGGTGCGTTACGAACACCTATCGGCTGTTTTCGTGGCGCGTTGGCTGGCCATTCTGCTGTTGAACTAGGTAGCCTGGTCGTGAAAGCGTTATTAGAACGCACAGGCGTTGCTGCAAATGCGGTGGATGAAGTGATTCTGGGGCAGGTTCTGACCGCAGGGGCAGGGCAGAATCCAGCACGGCAATCGGCTATTAAAGGTGGTCTACCCAACAGTGTTTCGGCAATTACGATTAACGATGTTTGTGGTTCCGGGCTAAAAGCACTGCATCTTGCCACACAAGCGATCCAGTGTGGCGAGGCTGATATTGTCATCGCCGGTGGTCAAGAAAACATGAGTCGCGCACCACATGTCCTGACTGATAGCCGTACTGGTGCACAGCTTGGCGATAGCCAACTGGTTGATAGCCTGGTGCATGATGGCTTATGGGACGCATTCAATGATTACCATATTGGTGTCACGGCTGAAAATCTGGCGCGTGAATATGGTATCAGCCGTCAATTACAAGATGCCTATGCCCTTAGTTCACAACAAAAAGCGCGGGCAGCCATCGACTCTGGACGATTCAAAGATGAGATTGTTCCGGTGAGAACGCAAAACAATGAGCAGCTACTGATTGTTGATACCGATGAGCAGCCGCGTACGGATGCCAGTGCTGAAGGGCTGGCTAGCTTAAATCCGTCATTTGATAGCCACGGCTCTGTTACTGCGGGTAATGCCTCATCTATTAATGATGGTGCTGCTGCGGTAATGATGATGAGCGAAGCCAAAGCGCGAGCGTTGAATTTACCCGTACTGGCACGTATTCGCGCCTTTGCCAGCGTTGGTGTAGATCCGGCATTGATGGGTATTGCCCCGGTATATGCAACTCGCCGTTGCCTTGAGCGTGTGGGTTGGCAGCTTTCCGATGTCGATCTGATTGAGGCTAATGAAGCGTTTGCTGCACAGGCGCTTTCGGTTGGCAAAATGCTCGAATGGGATGAACGTCGGGTCAATGTTAACGGTGGCGCAATTGCGTTGGGTCACCCGATTGGCGCATCCGGTTGCCGCATTCTGGTTTCATTGGTCCATGAAATGGTAAAACGCAACGCGCGTAAAGGACTGGCTACACTTTGTATTGGTGGTGGCCAGGGCGTGGCGTTAACTATTGAGCGTGACGACCAGATCTAAATTTCTTTCTTTTTCGTTAAACATCTGCCGCTATCAAGCCATTTCATGATGATGGTTGGCACGTCTGCGCACATACCCTATAGACTCTCAATTTTCCTTCACCTGACTTATTCGTGATCGACGCGACACTTTTCTCAATCTCTTATTAAAAAATGAAACAATGTTTTATTTTTGATTGAAAAGCTCACTGTGCAGGCATATCATCCTTTAAAGAATAAAACGAAACGATGTTTCACAATCGTTGTGATTTTACAGTTCAATGATTATCGGAGGTTGATGTGGACGTAAGACAGAGCATCCACAGTGCGCATGCAAAAACGCTGGACACCCAGGGGCTGCGTAATGAGTTTTTGGTTGAAAAGGTATTCGTCGCGGATGAGTACACGATGGTTTACAGCCACATTGACCGCATTATTGTTGGCGGCATTATGCCGGTAGCAAAAACGGTTTCCGTTGGCGGAGAAGTTGGAAAACAACTGGGCGTGAGCTACTTTCTGGAGCGTCGCGAGCTGGGCGTTATCAATATTGGTGGTGCTGGTACGATTACCGTCGATGGTCAATGCTATGAAATCGGTCACCGCGACGCTCTCTATGTTGGCAAAGGTGCAAAAGAAGTTGTCTTTGCCAGCATTGATAGCGCCACTCCGGCGAAGTTTTATTACAACTGCGCACCTGCCCATACGACGTATCCCACTAAAAAAGTAACCCCGGCTGAGGTCGCTCCGGTTACTCTGGGCGATAACATCACCAGTAACCGTCGCACAATTAACAAATACTTTGTGCCAGATGTGCTGGAAACCTGCCAGTTGAGTATGGGGCTGACAGAGCTGGCTCCGGGCAACCTGTGGAATACAATGCCGTGCCACACTCACGAGCGTCGGATGGAAGTTTACTTCTATTTCAACATGGATGATGACGCCTGCGTTTTCCACATGATGGGGCAACCGCAAGAAACGCGTCACATTGTGATGCATAACGAGCAGGCGGTGATCTCCCCGAGCTGGTCGATCCATTCCGGTGTCGGAACCAAAGCTTATACCTTTATCTGGGGCATGGTCGGTGAAAACCAGGTCTTTGATGATATGGACCACGTTGCCGTTAAAGACCTGCGCTAGTTGCAGGCAAAATGAATAAGGTATTATCATGATTTTAAAAGAATTTGCTCTTGAAGGTAAAGTCGCGGTAGTCACGGGGTGTGACACTGGACTGGGGCAGGGGATGGCGCTGGGACTCGCGCAAGCGGGCTGTGATATCGTCGGTATTAATATCGTTGAACCGACCGAAACCATTGAACAGGTCACCGCGCTGGGCCGTCGTTTTTTAAGCCTGACCGCCGATCTGCGTCAGATTGATGGCATTCCTGCATTGCTGGATCGTGCGGTAGCAGAGTTCGGCCATATTGATATCCTGGTGAATAACGCTGGATTGATTCGCCGTGAAGATGCTCTCGATTTCAGTGAAAAAGACTGGGACGATGTGATGAACCTGAACATCAAAAGTGTATTCTTCATGTCCCAGGCGGCGGCGAAACACTTCATCGCCCAGGGTAACGGCGGCAAGATTATCAATATCGCATCGATGCTCTCATTTCAGGGCGGGATCCGCGTACCTTCGTATACCGCATCAAAAAGCGGCGTGATGGGCGTGACGCGCCTGATGGCGAACGAATGGGCAAAACATAACATCAACGTTAATGCGATAGCTCCGGGCTATATGGCGACCAACAATACCCAACAACTGCGGGCTGATGAACAGCGTAGTGCGGAAATTCTTGACCGCATCCCGGCAGGGCGTTGGGGATTGCCGAGCGATCTAATGGGACCAGTGGTGTTCCTTGCCTCCAGCGCCTCAGACTATGTGAATGGTTATACCATCGCTGTAGATGGCGGCTGGCTGGCGCGTTAATTTATTCAATCCATTTTTATGACCCTGCCTAATGGCAGGGTTTTTTATACCTGTAGATCATTATAATCCATATCTCGGTTATGAAATAATCCATATCAATTATCAATTAATAAACTTTTTTATTTTTATCTTTTTTAAAATTATATAGTTAACAATAATGCTAATAATTTTACTTAATTTAAAAATTGGAATGTCCATCACATAACCGTATAACGCAGCAATTTAATCCATATTTATGCTGATTCAGACCTGACATCTGTATGCGTTGTTCACGTATTTTTTCACTATGTCTTATTCTCTGCAGGCAGGAAAAAATGGTTACTATCAATACGGAATCTGCTTTAACGCCGCGTTCTCTGCGAGATACGCGTCGTATGAATATGTTTGTTTCGGTAGCTGCTGCGGTCGCAGGATTGTTATTCGGCCTTGATATCGGGGTCATCGCCGGCGCGTTGCCGTTCATTACCGATCACTTTGTTCTGACCAGTCGATTGCAGGAATGGGTGGTCAGTAGCATGATGCTCGGCGCAGCCATTGGTGCGCTGTTCAATGGTTGGCTGTCGTTCCGTCTGGGGCGTAAATACAGTCTGATGGCAGGGGCTATCCTGTTTGTGCTTGGTTCGATAGGGTCGGCTTTTGCGACCAGCGTAGAGATGTTAATCGCAGCTCGTGTGGTGCTTGGGATTGCCGTGGGGATTGCCTCGTATACAGCTCCACTGTACCTCTCTGAAATGGCGAGTGAAAACGTACGTGGCAAGATGATCAGTATGTACCAGTTGATGGTAACGCTGGGCATCGTACTGGCGTTTTTATCCGATACGGCATTCAGCTATAGCGGTAACTGGCGTGCAATGTTAGGTGTGCTTGCCTTACCGGCAGTCCTGTTGATTATTCTGGTCGTTTTCTTGCCGAATAGCCCTCGCTGGCTGGCGGAGAAAGGGCGTCATATCGAGGCGGAAGAAGTGCTGCGTATGCTGCGCGATACATCAGAAAAAGCGCGAGAAGAACTGAACGAAATTCGTGAAAGCCTGAAATTAAAACAGGGCGGTTGGGCGCTGTTTAAAATCAACCGTAACGTCCGTCGTGCGGTGTTCCTCGGTATGTTGTTACAGGCGATGCAACAATTTACCGGTATGAACATCATCATGTACTACGCGCCGCGAATCTTCAAAATGGCGGGCTTTACGACAACTGAACAGCAGATGATTGCGACTCTGGTCGTGGGGCTGACCTTTATGTTTGCCACTTTTATTGCGGTGTTTACGGTAGATAAAGCGGGGCGTAAACCGGCACTGAAAATTGGTTTCAGCGTGATGGCGTTGGGGACTCTGGTACTGGGTTATTGCCTGATGCAGTTTGATAACGGTACGGCTTCCAGTGGCTTGTCCTGGCTCTCTGTTGGCATGACGATGATGTGCATTGCCGGTTACGCGATGAGCGCCGCGCCAGTAGTGTGGATCCTGTGCTCTGAAATTCAACCGCTGAAATGCCGCGATTTTGGTATTACCTGTTCGACCACCACGAATTGGGTGTCGAACATGATTATCGGGGCGACCTTCCTGACTCTGCTCGACAGTATTGGCGCTGCCGGTACGTTCTGGCTCTACACCGCGCTGAATATTGCGTTTGTGGGCATTACCTTCTGGCTCATTCCGGAAACCAAGAATGTCACGCTGGAGCATATCGAACGCAAACTGATGGCAGGCGAGAAGTTGCGAAATATCGGCATCTGATGTCACGGGCCGGATGTGCTGTACATCTGGCCTTTTTTTCGCTAATAGAGATCGGGCGCCAGGCCGTTGAGACATTAGTCTCGTTCCTTATTCAGCCTTGCTGCATTAACTCACAAGTCAGGAGAAAGGAATGAAAACAATTGGTCTGCTAGGTGGTATGAGCTGGGAATCCACTATTCCTTACTATCGTCTGATAAATGAAGGCATTAAACAGCGACTTGGTGGGCTTCACTCTGCGCAATTGCTGCTACATAGCGTTGATTTTCATGAAATAGAAGAGTGTCAGCGTCGCGGTGAATGGGACAAAGCAGGGAAGATACTGGCAGAGGCGGCGCTTGGCTTACAGCGGGCGGGTGCAGAAGGCATTCTCTTATGTACCAATACGATGCATAAAGTGGCAGATGCCATTGAGTCTCGTTGCTCACTGCCTTTCATACACATTGCGGATGCCACCGGACGTGCAATTACTCGTGCCGGAATGACTCGCGTGGCGCTGCTGGGTACGCGTTACACCATGGAACAGAATTTTTATCGTGGGCGGTTGGGGGAGCAATTTTCTATCGACTGTCTGATCCCTGAAGCAGATGAACGGGCGAAAATTAATCAGATTATTTTTGAAGAACTGTGTCTGGGGCAATTTAGCGAAACATCACGCGCTTATTATGCGCAAGTGATTGCTCGCCTCGCAGAACAAGGCGCGCAGGGTGTCATTTTTGGTTGTACTGAAATTGGCTTACTGGTGCCAGAAGAGCGCAGCGTTCTGCCTGTGTTTGATACTGCGGCTATCCATGCTGAGGATGCAGTAGCCTTTATGCTGTCGTAATTCGCTACAAAATAGCCTCAAGAGCGGCAACCAGTTTTGGTAAACCGGTCTGTAAATGCTCGCTGAATGCCTGCACCAGCGCTGATGACGGGCGATGCAGAGGGCGAATCAGGCTGACGGTGAAGGGAACCGCAATACTGAACCGCCGAACCACTAATCCGCTTGCCGCATAATCCAGAGCGGTGAGCGGATTAACCACTGACACTCCCGCACCCGCCCGTACCATCGCGCAGACTGACGCGGCGCTGTGGGTTTCTACTATCATGCGTCGTTTAACCTGATTCTCTGCAAACAACAGATCCAGCAACTGGCGATAGCTGTCACTACGGGAAAGGCTGATGTAGTTCTCACCCTGAAAATCTTCCGGCGTTAATACCTTTTTTACCGCCAGCGGATGACCCGGCGGTAAAACACATACTTCATCTAAAGAGAGTAATTCGGTGCGCTCCGTACCCGCTGGCGTATGCAGTGTTTCGGTGAGTCCTAAATCATGACGCTGGGCCGAAAGCCACTCTTCGAGTAGCGGCGATTCCTGCGGCACAATGTTTAAGCTGACTTCAGGATAACGGGCCAGAAAGGGTTGCAGCAGCGGCGGCAAAAAAGACTGCGAAAAGACCGGCAGGCAGGCAATAGACAGTTCTCCCTGGCGAAACTCGCGCA
>ERZ773186.1941-NODE-1941-length-16306-cov-12.300105_pt1 | contig 16306 bp, 10 predicted proteins | sample MGYA00581000_ERZ773186 | MGnify/ENA primary metagenome ERZ773186 (study PRJEB29015, sample SAMEA2737752) | human gut metagenome | biome: human gut; feature: human-associated habitat; material: faeces | place: China | collected 2012 ...
CAAACGTCACGTCCTTGATTACCAACTCGTCTTCAAACAGTCCGTTGAGGAATGTTATCAGACATTCTTTAGTGTCCTCGCTTCCAAAGATTCGCTTGAAAGCCCAATCGACACGTGGGTCTATAAATCTTGCCATCTTCTTATGTTTTATAAGGTCGTGGACGCAATATTGCATTTCTGCTGCGAAGATACACTTTTTTATTGAAAACGCAAAGAAAATCAAGGATTTTCTTCAAAAAAGGGACAAGAAAAGAGGGACACCTTGCGATGCCCCTCTTAAATTTATACTTTTTTTCTTACTATTACACCTATCAGAAGATAGGGGAAGTCACTCGTACTACTTCACTACCTTAATAGCCTTACCATTTCTAACAACGATATTCACACCCTTAGCAGCCTTGTTCAAACGAACACCACCAATAGAGTAAACAGTCTCAGCATTCTGACCCTCAGCCTCTACACCGTTGATGCCAGTAGCTATTTTTTTCTTAACATCAATAGTACCCTTCATATAAATACTATGCATCTCTGTACCATGATCACTAAAACCAGAGAACTTAGTATCAATATACTGAATCTGAGCATTATCAGCTAAATTTTCATCAGCCTTTACCTTAAACTTGCAAAGAGTTCCGTTCTTCAAAGCCTTCATTTTCAAATTATAGACTATAAAGAACAAATTACCTTTTACAAGTGAGATATCAGAAGAATGACTTGCCAAGCAAGCATTTCCGAGAGTACCAAAAACTGTAGTAGTTTCACCATCCTCATCTACAATTTCACTTCCTACATAAGAAAGTCCTTCAGGTAAAACAACTCGTAACTGATAAGCTGTGAAAGGTTCTGTAGATTCGTAACCGATGGCAACTTCAGCTTCTTCACCAATAGCAATTTCAACAGGTGCTGCTGTTAAAGTAGGACTTGTTCTTATATCTTCTTCAGCCTTAACTACAGAAGTTGCACCTAACAACATAAATATAAGAATGCCAAACTTGGCAAGTAAAAGATTTCTTTTCATAATAGTCAAATATTAAATTTATTTCATCTTCAAAACAACTACATTGATATCAGAAATATCAACATTGCCATCATTATTTACATCAGCAGATGAGTTCTCTACCTTACCAGTCATAACAGTTATAACCTCATTTACATCACTAATATCCCATTTACCATCACCAGTAGGATCAGTGAACTGGGTAAGAGCGCAAGTGAGATTATCCTTTACAGGATATGCATTACCACGTACTGTAGAAACCTTGATGTCAGAGATTACAACATTACCCTTCTGGAATGTCTTATCAGCTGCAACGTTCAAGCCAAAGAGAACACCCTCAGTACCCTCAAATTCATCATTAGTAAGAGATGAAATGAGAAGCTGATAAGTATTAGGCTTAGATGCAATCGGCTCCAACAATGCAGAAATATTGGCAGTAAGGCGATTTGTGTAATCTACAAACTCACCATCCTTGCCCTCTACAAAGTGAACACCCTCTGGAAGAGTAACGGTAGCCTGCAAACCAACAAGAGGCATGTGGTTAGCCAAAGTTACATTCACGATACCAGACTTACCAGGAGTCAATGTGATAGCCTCAGCAGCCAAACCCGCATCGGCTGCGCAAACATTAGCATTGATAGTCTGATCCTCCATGTCAACATTCTGGTGTCCAAGATCAGTACCATTACTACCGATTACATTAGTAACCTTGATTTTATCACCCATATAGTCGATATCAGCCTTTACTAAGAAAGTGATAATAGCACCGCTGTTGCCCTTAATAACGGAATTCTCCATTGTAGAACCGCTACCCAAAAGACCAAAGCGATAAGCACCAGTTGGCTGCTTAACAGCTAAAAGCTGATGACTAGAACGGGTTACACGCGCAGTTACCTTCTTCTGACTGTTCTCCACGAAGGTCAACCCATCAGGAAGAGTAACATCAAATTGTAATGATGTCACTGGAACATCATTATCCAAAACAACCTCTAAAAGGTTTTCCTCTCCAGGGATGATCTGTACATCCGTACCGCCAGCACCTGCAAGCTTCAAGACATTAGCTGCAAATGACGAGACGCATCCGATGATGAGGAACATCAGTGTATAAAATATTTTTTTCATAAATTTTTATTTGTTTATTACTGAATGAACAGAAACACTCACTAAATAGGTATCAGCTGTTGCCTTGACAGCAGGTCTTTGGCAACAGCCAATACATCTATTTATTTATCTTAGTTATTTCTTGATAACCTTGCGAGTAGTACCATCCTCACCAACGATGATATTGATACCCTTCTGTACAGACTTCTTCACCATACCACCAATAGAGAAGATGCGCTCCTTCATTGTAGGTGCAGTGATTGAGTCGATACCAGTTGTCTCACCAGTACTATCACCGATACCTCTTGTGATAACGTAAGAACGTCCATCAGCATCAGAGAAAATAGCATTGTTAACCTCAACTGTACCACCTGTATAGTCGCTACCAACCTCAACGTTGAGAACAACGAGAGCACCTTCGTGACCTACAAATGCTGTATTCTCGATAGTAGCAGCCAAGATGCGATACTTACCCTCAGACAACTCGCTACCAAAGATCTCATGACCATTAGAACGGCCTGTAAGTTCCTGACCAACGAGCTTCATGCCTGCAGGCAATGTAACGTCGAACTGACCAGCGGTGAAGCTAGCATTGTTAGTTACGTTAACTGCAATCTGAACAGTCTTACCGAATACAGTTGTCTCCTCTGCCTGCTTAGCAATGGTAATCTGGTCACCCTCAACGCTTCTAGTTGCTCTAGCACGTGTAGTAGTTTCACCATTCTCACTTCCGCGGAAGATGAGGTTAGAGATACGTGTCATATCGCCAACATCGAATGTCTTGTCTTCGTTCATATCACCACCGTAAGCCGCACCTTCACCAAACTCATTAACAACTGAATCGAATGACTTAGCCTTCAAAATCCAAGAACGTACGAGGTCGAAGTCATTAACGTTAACATTTCCGTCGTGACAAGCATCACCCTTGATGTAAGCAGCCTCATCTGTTCTCTCAGCAAATGCCTTCGTAGCCTTAGCCAAAGTATTGATTTGCTCTACCATAAGTGGCCATGCCTGCTTCAAGTAGTCAATCTTTTCAGCCTTATTCAAAGGCTTACCCTCTATATCCTTGGCAATTATACCATCTACAGCATCGTCATTGTAGCTATTAACTGCATAGAGAAGATCTGTAATATCTCCATAAGTCTTATTCAACTCAGCCTTTGTTGATGGAGAATAGTTCTTACCAGTCATAGAGGTATGAGCTGCATCAAGATCTGTCAAAACTGCAAAGAGTCTTACAGGAACTTCACTGTTGGTCCAGCTCTTCTGGATAGTAAGAATACTATTCTTTACCCATGCTACATCATCTGTCAAAGTTGAACTTGGCAAAGCAACAGCCTTATGTGCAGCCTCAATGTCAGCCTTAGTTGCTGCAATAGAACGAGCCTGGCGAGCAATCTCAGCTGCCTTATCTGCCTCCTCTACTGAAACGAAGTCCTTAATATGCTCCTGGAATGCAGCATGCAAAGTATTCAACTCTACAAGACCTTCATTCAACTTCTCGAGTGCCAAGTCATTGTTATGATACAAGTTGTAATCTGCTACCAAAGCAGCAACACGTGCACCATCAAGAGCCTCATTAACTACACCGAAGTCGAATGCGAAGTTCTCCTTGAAGAACAAGAGATGATTCTCTTTCTGCTTAGCCTCATAGTTAGCAACAGTGCTGTTGTACTTAGTACGGAGAAGCTCAACCAGCTTATGATACTTTCCGGTCAGAATCTCATTGTAAGCAGCCTTTGTCTCAGCCTCAGTCAACTTCTTATCTACAGTAGCCTTCAATGCGTCTATGTCAGCTGTTGTCTCAGCAACCTTGGTATTGTCATACAAACCATTGAGAGTCTTGTACATATTAGCAACAGTAGCCTCGTGACCAAGCAACTCGTTCAAGATTGTATCATAAGACTTCTTTTTCTTATCGCTTGCAGGCAAGTTCCAGTTGTCCTCAATACCCTTCAAAGACGTGTACAATGCCTCAACATTGTATTGAGTAACATTACCCAAACCAAGTTTAGCGGCAGCAAGGTTGTACTCCTCCTTCACCTGGTCAATCTTTGTACGAACGTCAGCAATCTCAACATCGATAAGACTGTTCTTCATTCCGTCAACCTTAGTCTGGAATTTCTTATCCAAGTCCTTGAAATCATTCTTGTAAGCAACACAAGCCTGACTCTCATTGTAGTTATTAGCCAATGTTACCTGAGCATAGTAGTCAAGTTCAATCTGTCTAAGAGCATCAGTAGCAATATTCTTCATGTGGAGAGAATAGAGCTGGCTGAAGTTCTTGTAAGCCTTAGCCAATACAGCATCTGCAGCCTTAAGGTTCTTGGTAATCTCTTCATAAGCCTTATTGTTAGCAACGATATCCTTAGAAGCCTGAACTGCATTAGCGTAAACATCTGAATGGTTAGCCAAAATTGTACCAATGTAAGCACCACAGTTTCTATTGATAGTAGGTACAGTTGCAAGAGAAGGAACAATATCCTTGTTCACATCAATAGTACCTGCCTTATGAACATCAAGATCCTTCAAGATCTGGTCGGTATCAATTTCTGACAATTCACCGATCTTCACCTTTTCATCCTCATATATCTTAGTAACAGCAGCAACCAAAGAAGCCTTTTCTTCGATACATGCAGCAATGATATCATCATCGTACATCTTGTCAACGTTAGCCTTAGCCAAATCGCCTAACCACTGCTTATCTACCTGAACAGCGAAGGTACCACCATTGCTCTTACCTGTATTGATCTGAGCAATCAATGTTGCGAGATCCTCGAATGCCTTGCTCTTACCTATATATGTAAAGGCGGCAATTGCAGTGTTACCAGCATTAAGCTTGTTCTGAGCATAAGTCAAATCTGCAGAGATAAGACCCTCAGCATAAGCATTAACCTTATCTTCGTAGTCCTTCAACAACTTCTCGATTTCAGTCTTATACATCTTAGCTTCCTTAATATAAGAATCTGAATCGAAGAATACATTGTCAGCACCATAAGCCTTATCCATTGCTACGAAGCCATTGTACTTATCAAGCTCTTTCTTCTGCAGCTGGCGTAACTTCTCTGCGTAAGCATAGATATTCTCATGAACCTTAACAAGCTGGTTGGTCTCAAGAGCATTTTCACGGAGATCCTCACGCTGAATGGTTCTGAACTGGTTCAACTCAGTAACAGACTTGCTGAATGCACCACTAGAGAGGTCGAATTCAGTCAAGAACAAAGCGTGTTGAGCAGCATTCTGAGCATTAACGTTCTCAGCATAGTCGGTCTTAGACTTACCAGTAATCTCATCCAACTTTGCACGGATGCCCATGATAACATCATTAAATGCAGTCTGATTTTCAACAGCAGCACCCTTACCGAACTCAGTCTCTGCATCCTTAGCAAGCTTATTGATAACCTCCTGCTGCTTAGCCAACTGACTCAAGTACTCAGGTCCCTTATCAGACAAGTCATTATTAGATACCTTGTCATAAGCAATCTGCCATTCGTTCTTCACTGCGGTGATAGTTCCAGTCTGAGCTGTATATGCATTCTGGTTAGGCAATACCTTTTCAGCCAATTTCTCTGCATTAGCAATAATTACATCCTTCTTACCAAGCAGATTATCCTTATCAGCTACAGATGTATGAGCAGCATAGGCATCCTCTGTCTTTTGAGCAACCTTAGCCAAATCAAAGATGTACTTAGCCATTTCATTATCGTAATATGTCCATGCAGGATCCACTGTAATGCTCAAACCTGCACGAAGTGCATCAAGTTTAGTCCGTGCAGTTGAAGTAGCATTAACCTCCTTGATTGTCTCCTTATAAGCGGTAACATTAGCAGCAGCTGCTGTAGCTTTGTCATTAAGCTTCTTAACATCACTCTGCAAATCATTCAATCCCTTATTGGTTTCAGCCAATACACTAATAGCCTTAGCTGCAGCATCCAGCAACTTAGCCTCATCTGTACCAGCAGCAGACTTATCAGAATTGTAATCAGATTCTGCCTTTGCCTTAGCAGCCTCAAGCTTGGCAAGTACACCCTGGTAAGTAGTCAAATCAGTCTTGATATCATCAGCCTGATTTCCATACTTCGCAGCAAACTCAGGTGTAGTAGGATCACCAATTGCCTTCAAGACTTTACTTTCAGCATTAATCAAATCCTGAGCAGACTGAATATGTGCCTGGGCAGACTTCTCAGCATTGATCTTATCGAATGAAAGCTTGTTAGCATCATAATCAGCTGTCAGCTTAGCAATATCCTCGCTAATGGTCTTCTTAGCTGCATTTTCCATTGCCTGACGATGTGCATCGTCCTTCTTGGTCATTGCAGCAGTAACAGCCTTATTGATTGCATCAATTTCACCCTTTATAGTAGCAATCTTACCACCATAAGTAGTAGCATCAACAGTAACAGTAGTATCCTTAGCCTTCTCTATCAACTTATCCAACAAAGCCTTAGCATCTTTTGCTGTCTTAACAGCCTTGTTATAAGCTACGAGCGACTTATCGGTACGTGTACCGTAATCAGTAATACCCTTATTAATAGCATTCTTCAAGTTTTTATAAGCTGCAGAACTCTTATAAGCAACAGCCTCCTTAATGCCAAACTGGTATTCTATACCTTTCTTTGCATTATCAATATTCTTACCAATAGCATCTTCAGAAGCCTTGAAATAAGTAGCAGCATTATACTTTGCATCATCAGAAGCTGTATTTGCCTTCTCGACAGCAGCAGTCTTAGCATGTTCCAAAGCCTCAACTTCAGCATCCATAGCTATCTGAGCTTCCTTATTAGCTACAACCTCATCAACAGACTTCTTGTACTGATCATCAGATTTGATGCTACCAATAGCTGTATTGATTGTACCCTCCATGGCAACATAGTTCTGCTTAGAAACATTATTCTGACCATTAGCATAATGCTTATCAATATCAGCCTGCATATTATTGATCTGCTTCTGAACTTCAGCTATAGCAGCATCACAGTCGGTCAACTTATACTTAGCTAACTTAGCCTTTTCGCCATCAAGCTTAGTCTGCAAGCTCTTAACTTTAGCATCAGCAGTAGCCTTAGCAGCATCCTCAACCTCAGCCAGTGCCGTCTTATTTTTAACAAGGTTCTGAATTTCAGCCTCAGCATTTGCAATATCAGCATTAGCTTTTTCAATAACAGCCTTAAAATCAACTTGCTTATTAGCTTTAACTTCAGCATAAGCAGCTTCTACATTCTTCTTTGCAGTAAGGAGCAAACGATACTCCGCATTCAAGTTTGTTACAACCTCCTTCTGCCAATCCGCATAGGTAGGAGTAGGGAGAGCCTTGATAACATCCTGAAGCTGTTCATCATATTCAGCCTTTGCTTTATTAAAGGCAGCAATTACGCTATTATAGCTAGCCTCATTATTATTATAATCAATTTCAGCCTGCTCAATACCTTCCATCAAATTCTTAATATTTGATGAAAGCGTATTTATTTTACCTTCAATCTCTTTCTGAGTAGATTGTGAAATCTCATTCTTTGCGTATGCAGCATCAATTTTAGCCTTAACATCCTCTACAGCAAGTTTCTCCAACTCTGCCTTACGACCAGGACCTACGTTAGGGTACTTGCCTGTCTCATCAATCGCAGCATCATACTCTCCCTTGAGAGTAAGATACTTACCATCCAAAGTAGCCTTTGCTTTTTCCAAATTCTGCTTGGCAATAGCCTCCTCCTTAACCTTACGAATCTCACCATTGTAATAAGCCTGCTTTTCTTTGCTGAACTCAAGTTTTTCATCATCATTGTAAATGTCGTTCAACTCCTTAGTAAGGTTACTAAGTTTCAAAAGGAAAGAATCCTTAAAATCAGGACATTTCTCCTCAATCTCAATAGATGCAGCATTGAGAACTTTACGTACTTCATCTATCGCAGCCTTCTTGGCCTGGATAGCTTGAGCTTTTTGCTCCTCCGGTGTTAAATCAGCAGCCTGCACCTGTGCAGCTCCGCCTAAAGTTGCTAATGCAACGAGTGATAGAGTAACTTTATTCATACGTTGTAAGTTTTAAAAGTTAAATTTATGTTCCTAGAAATAGGGAGAGTACTTTGTGCTCAAAATGTAAGTCCTTAAATATCTAAAACTTTTTTATCGATGTTTTTAGTTCGCTTCTTATTAGTTCGTATTTCCTTTTTCGTCGTTAGTTTTGTCATTTTCAGACTTTAGTTTTTGTTCCTAGATACGTCCCAGTTTCTTTTATTCGACGGCAAATTTAAAACAATTATTTGAAACTAACAAAACTTTTAGCGTTAAAAAGTGTAAATCGCTTAAAATTTAACAATAAATTGTAGCCTTTTTCGCTAACTTTTCGTTGTTTGCGCAAACAAAAATAAACACAAAACTACGAAACCAGCAAAAAGGGGAAAGAAAAACCGCAGACTTGATATAGGTCAAGACTGCGGTTTTTCATCACTTATCACCATAATGGGAGTCTAAATCCAAGACCAGAACCCTTATGCTTTCTTCATATATATCATAGTGAAATCAAATAATGTCGAAGATCATCAGCTGTAGAACAGCTGATAAAATTTCCTTTTCGATATTCTTCTCTTGCACTATCTATCTTTGCCTGAAGTTCTGGAGTAATCACATTATCACTCTTTTTGTTCATCTGTTCCATATCACTATCTCCTTTTAATACAGTTGCACTCATACCATTTTCCAATCCAAGATACCCTTACCTAGATCATCGAGTTCCAAAGCCAAGCCTATCACTTGACGGGAATCTGCCTTAAACGGCTCCAAATAGTTGTTGCTCTTGATTTGGCTGGCAGCAGCTTTCTTACCACCATTGTTCTTCAACTTCAACTCTAATACATAAATGTATCGGGAAGTCTTCACTACCATATCAATCCTTCCAGTCGCAAGCATGTGCTCAACTTCCACGCTAAAGCCTATAGCATGGAATATCGTGCTCATCAAAAGACGATAACGCTCCTCCATATCCATCGAAGCCATCTTCTTGTTACTATACGGCACATCAGCAATCAAAGACTGAAGGCACTTCATCGCCTCATCAACATTTCCTATATTCATATAGCGAGTCAGCATATTCTGCGTGGAAATCACCTGTTCTCCATTTCGCAAGGTAAGTGCTGGCATCACTATCCTATTCAATGCCTGCTTCACTTCCTCATTTGGAAAGCCAAGGTGATACATACCATCCTCATAGCCCTTCATCGTCAGGTAACCCGACTGATAAAGGAAGAGCTCGGCACCGCCGCCTACTACATCAGAAGTCTCTAAAGTGAAGGAATCGATATAGCAATCATCAAAATAATCTAAGCGCATCTCCAAGTTGGTTACAAACTTCGAAAGCAGCGAGGTGGCACCGGAAGAAGCCCAGAAATTACGAATCTGCTGTGCTCCCAAGGCATTCACAAGACTATACGGATTATAAATATCCACAGAATTTCGCTTGCAGAAATGGTATCCATCATAGAATTCCTTTAAGCGAGCATGCGTTTCCTCTACCGTCCAACCATTCACATCCGCCATTTTCTTTACTTCATATCCAAAATTGGCAGCAATTTCCTCTTCCGTTATACCACAAATGGCGGCATATTCAGGTTCAAAACTGATGTTGGTTAAGTTGTTGAGCACAGAGAAGAGGGAGATTTGCGTAAACTTGGTGATGCCGGTGATGAACACGAAACGCTCATATTCATCATCTGCCTTTAAGATAGCAAACACCTCACGATAGGTTTCCGTGCAGCCTTCATGAGCATCGGTTTTCCAGGAATGCTGAAGAGGGGCATCATACTCATCTATGAGCACAGCCACCGGCTGACCGGTCTGCTTATATGCCGACACGATGATAGCATCGAAACGATCGGCAAGCTGGGCTGTTGGATCCACATCTATTCCATACTTCTCCTCATAATACTTGAATCGTATATTGAGGTAAGAACGGATGGTCTCTGACGTAGCCCCACCCCTGCTCATGTCAAGACGAATTACGGGATGATGCTTCCATTCCTTCTCCAACTCCATGATTTTCAATCCCTCAAAGAGTTCTTTATTGCCTTCGAGATAGTGCTGGAGGGTATCTACAAGCACAGATTTGCCAAATCGACGAGGACGACTCAAGTAGTTGTACTGGTCACCATAGTTCACCAAATACCACACCAAGTCGCTCTTGTCAACATACACGAAGTTACCCTCCCTGATTTTCTTAAACGACTGAATGCCTACAGGCAATCGTCTTCTATTCAAGTCCAACATATCTTATTCCTCCTTTTTTTTAAAGTATAATACAAAAAAGTCTCCTACCTCATCCTCCATTCGCCATGCCCTTATGCTCCTGCTGCTCCACATACATTTGGGCATTCATCTTTCAATTCTTCGCACACCACCATATCTACCCCTCGATAAACAACCACGAGTTTATGAAGCATAGTGGTCTTCACCAACTCTTTCACCATGTTGCTCTCGGCATAACGGGAAACTTGGGCAGCAGCATCCCTGAAAAGTTGCTGCACTTGAGAATCACTAGTGTTCGACTTGCAGTACTTCAGTTCTACAATATAAGAATCGGTCATATCCTTATAAATATCACAAAGAGGCGAAAGGAAGATATCTGCATATCCATCCTCATTGTCCAACTCGGATATAGGACGATAGAACTTGCACTGGCTGGTCATTGCCAGAGTGAAACCATGCACATAGGCTTCACCTTTTTGTCTGTCACGCTGCGAAGAAAACTTCTTCAAGCTATCTGCTATATAAGTAAAGTAAGGCTTGAAGTCACCCTCGTATGCCATTTTACTTGCCAACTTATCCTTATCAAATTCCTCGAATGTCAAGTCATTCTCCTTATAAGTATCCAAAAGATAGGTGTATATCTGGTCACGCACCACCTCGTTCGGAATAATGAACCGGGTGTATCCCTGATAACTGCCATCTACCGTTACCAAACCAAAATAGAAGAGTAAGCTCAGGAAATTATCCGGGTCGTTGATGCGCTCCGCAGGAAAATTCTCTACGAGATTACCCATAACATAACCCTTGGTAACCAGTTCCTGAATGATGCTGGCATCATGGTCGAAGTTCTTGTCATGACGAATCAGCATGCGAATCTTATCGTAGTCAATACGGATATTGGTCTCTATCATGGATTTAGGAATCTGATAGCCCGACCGGATATACCTATCCAGGAAGTTGAGCACCATCACAGAATTATACATGGTGGTCTTGCCATACTCCTCCACAGAGAAACAATAGTTGTCAAACCATGGCTTCATGTTACGAATCAGCTCTTCTACCGTATGATTGAACGGGCATACTGCTGCATAATCCGTAAGCAGCGTCCGCACCTCTTCCTCTGTAAATCCAACCAGTTCATTAAACTCATAACTCAGAGAATAATTGGTGCCTATATTGAAACCGCTTGTCAAATCATCCATCGTTACGGGACTCACACCTGTTACGAAGACACGTGTCAACGAAGAAGATGTGGCATCCTTTACTGCATCGAAGAACATTCGAAGATAACCTTCGCCATGAGTCTGCTCACGATACCTGACCATGTGCTTCGGCTCGGCAAGAATCTTGTTGGTGAAATGGTCATACTCATCAATGAAAAGATAGATATGCTGGTTCACATTCTCACATTCTGCTGCCAGAAACTTCAACTGATCCACGCATCCCTGGCATTCCTCCTTCATTCTCACGATGATATCATCGGGCAGATACTGCTTGTATCTGTCGCAGAAATTCAAAATGCCGATATTGACACAGTTGTCCAGGCCAGCCCGATAGTTATCAAGTCCGGCATCCACTGTGGCAAAGTTGAGGGGAAGAACCAGATAGGAGTTGCGCTCAGGCGTAGGATTCTCACCGATATACAGTCCGCCAAAGAGCTTATCAAACTGCTCCTTCTTATTGATATCGTAATAATTCTGGAGCATAGAGATGGTAAGGCTCTTGCCGAAGCGGCGAGGGCGAATGAAGAAGAAGAACATATTGGCTTCCTCTATAGATTCGATAAAACGGGTTTTGTCCACATAGTAACAGTTTCTTTCCCTTAAAGTCATGAAATTCATCAAGCCATAAGGAATGCGTTTTCTTTTGGCTGCCGTAGGCATACCATCATGTCTGTTCATCTGTTCCATATCACTATCTCCTTTTAATCATGTTATTACTCTTATCTCATCTTCCACTCGCCTTTCACCTCCACCATCGGCACCACAATCTGCTCCTTGGTGCTGTCGCCGAAGGCTACTTGCAGGAAGACATCGGCCACATGGCGGGCGGTATCTGCCTTGGCATTCAATACATCTACCTTCGCCATGCCCTTGTGTTCCTCCTGCTGCTGCTCCACATACATCTGTGCATTGAGCAGCAGCTGCTCGTGGTAACCCTTCGGGATGCGGTAGGGTTGGTTGAAACCGGCCACATACTCCTCGTACTTGCCCTCCAGGAGCAAGTCGTAGTATCCCTTTGCGGCGATACCCGCAAAGTAAGAAGGGTCAGGACGCTCCTCCTTGCAGGAAGAAAGTCCCAACCCCATACTTATTATCATAAAAATCAAAAGTTTCTTCATCTTTATACATTTTGATTCTTCACTCTTCACTCTTCGTTCTTCACTCTTCACTTCCCCCTACTTCTGACGAATGAAGACGTTGATTGGACAACCATGCAGCGACCAGTTCTCACGAATCTTGTTCTCCAGGAAGCGACGATAGTTTTCCTTTACATACTGTGGCAAGTTGGCATAGAACACAAACGATGGAATCGTGGTGTTTGGCAACTGGGTACAGTACTTGATCTTGATATACTTACCCTTCACGCTCTGTGGTGGATAAGCCTCGATGATAGGCAACATCACCTCGTTGAGCTTAGAGGTTCCGATATGAGCCTTGCGGTTCTGGTAAACATCCTTGGCAGTTTCCAACACGCGGAAGATGCGCTGCTTGGTCAGTGCCGATGCAAAGATGATAGGGAAATCAACGAACGGAGCCATGCGCTTGCGGATGGCAGCCTCGAAGGTATCAATCACCTTCTGGTTCTTCTCCTCTACCAAGTCCCACTTGTTCACTACCACCACCAGACTCTTGTTGTTCTTCTGAATCAGCTGGAAGATGTTCATATCCTGGGTCTCGATACCACGGGTAGCGTCGAGCATCAGGATGCAGACATCACTATTCTCGATGGCACGGATGGAACGCATCACAGAATAGAACTCCAAGTCCTCGCTCACCTTGTTCTTGCGGCGGATACCGGCGGTATCAACCAGATAGAAGTCGAAGCCGAACTTGTCGTAACGGGTATAGATACTGTCGCGGGTGGTACCAGCAATCTCGGTAACGATGTTTCTGTCTTCACCGATGAAGGCATTGATGATACTGCTCTTACCGGCGTTAGGACGACCTACCACGGCGAAACGAGGAATGTCTTCCTCGATGGCTTCCTCTGGATTGTCCTGAAGTTTGTCTAATATGATGTCGAGCAAGTCACCCGTACCGCCACCTGTTGCGGCACTGATACACTGAGGGTCGCCCAAGCCCAACTTATAGAACTCGGCAGCCTGATAGTATTCAGCACTGTTATCTACCTTGTTTGCCACAAGGATAACAGGCAGTTTGGCACGACGCAAGATCAGGGCCACGTCCTCATCCCAGTCGGTCAAACCGGTGTTAACATCTACCAGGAAGAGTACCAGGTCGGCCTCCTCGGTAGCTACCAACACCTGCTTGCGGATAGCATCCTCGAAAATGTCATCTGATTTTACGACCCATCCACCGGTATCAACCACAGAGAATTCTCTGCCGTTCCAGCTGCACTTGCCATACTGGCGGTCGCGGGTGGTACCAGCTGTATCGCTCACGATGGCGCGGCGAGATTGAGTCAAACGATTGAATAAAGTAGATTTACCCACGTTAGGGCGACCTACGATTGCTACTAAATTTGCCATAATTAGTCATTCACCCTCCTTCCTTTGAGGAGGTATCATGGATGTGGTCTCTGCATCCAAGTTAATAATTTGCCGAAGCTGACCTTGCTCCGGCCCTCGCCCCTCTGGCGAGAGTCACTCCCTCGATTACATTCAGGGAGGGGAAGTTGATATTACTATCAATTATTCCGGATTGTATCCGAAGGCATCGAGTTCACGCTGCGAACTGCGCCAGTCTTTGTCAACCTTCACGAAGGTTTCCAGGAATATCTTCTTTCCGAAGAACTTCTCAAGTGCCTTTCTACTCTCGGTGTTCACCTTCTTGAGCGCCACGCCCTGGTGACCGATGATGATGCCCTTTTGGGAATCACGCTCCACGTAGATGACGGCATTGATGTGGATGCGGGTGTCGTCTTCCTTGAATCGCTCCACCCTCACCTCTACGGCATAAGGAATCTCCTTGTCGTAGTAGAGCAGAATCTTCTCGCGGATAATCTCAGATACGAAGAAGCGGGCTGGCTTGTCGGTAAGCTGGTCCTTGTCGAAGAACGCAGGCGACTCAGGCAGCAGTTCCTTGATGCGCTTGAGGAGCATATCCACGCCAAACTTGTTTTTCGCAGAGATAGGCAGAATCTCGGCATTCGGCAGCAGCGAGTGCCATTTCTCCACGATGTCACCCAGCTTGTTAGGATCGCTCTGGTCAATCTTGTTGATGAGCAGGAGCACCGGAATCTTCATCTTCTTCACCTTTTCCAGGAAGTCGATGTTCTTCTCAGGGTTCTCAATCACATCGGTCACATAAAGCAACACATCGGCATCCGCCAGTGCACTCTCCGAGAAGGCGAGCATCATCTCCTGCATCTTGTAGTTTGGCTTCAAGACGCCCGGGGTATCGGAAAACACGATCTGCATGTCATCGGTATTCACGATACCCATGATACGATGACGGGTGGTCTGCGCCTTGAAGGTAGCGATGCTGATACGCTCGCCCACCAGTTGATTCATCAGCGTACTCTTTCCCACATTAGGGTTGCCCACGATATTTACGAAACCTGCTTTATGCATACGATAAAAAACTTGATTGAAACTAAATGTTTAAATGAGTTTGCCAAACCTGGCATAAGCTAAAGAAACGCATCCTTGCTTAGTTCACTTTTGTTGAGATGAAATAAGAAAGATGCGTTTCCTTATATAGATAATTATTCTATCCTATTTTAATATGTCTTACTTGCCGAAAGCGGCACCATCGTAAGCCCACTTATAGAATGATGCACCGTGTACGAATCCTGCACCGAATGCTGTGAAGATGACGTTGTCGCCCTTCTTCAACTGGCTCTCAGCATCCCAGAGTGCCAATGGGATTGTTGCCGCACTGGTATTTCCATAATGGTCGATGTTTACTACCACCTTGTCAAGTGGAATTCCTGCACGCTTGGTCACAGCCTCGATGATACGGAGGTTGGCCTCGTGAGGAATCACCCAGTTCACATCATCAGCCTTGAGATTGTTCATCTCCATGATCTTCATCACGTCGTTGCTCATGTCGGTTACTGCGTAACGGAACACGGTGCGACCTTCCTGATAAAGATAATGCAGACGATGATCTACGGTGAAGTGTGAAGGAGGGCACACAGAACCACCAGCCTTCATGTGGAGGAAAGGCAAGCCTTGTCCGTCGGTACGAAGGTATGAGTTCTGAACACCTACATTTTCCTCTTCTGTTGCCTCCACGAGCACAGCACCTGCACCGTCGCCGAAAAGCACACAGGTAGCACGGTCTGTGTAATCTACAAGTGAAGACATCTTGTCTGCACCGATTACGATGATTTTCTTGTATCTGCCACTCTGAATCATGCTGGCTGCAACATCGAGGGTGTACAAGAATCCACAGCAAGCTGCAGAGAAGTCGAACGCAAAGGCATTCTTCAGTCCGAGCTTACCGAGGACGATAGATGCTGTAGAAGGGAATTTGTAGTCAGGTGTAGTGGTTGTCACAATCAGTGCATCGATTGTGTCTGGATCCACGCCAGTCTTCTGAATCAGCTGTTTGGCTGCCTTACGCGCCAGGTAGCTGGTTCCGAGACCTTCCTCTGTAAGGATGCGGCGTTCCTTAATACCTACACGGGTAGTAATCCACTCGTCTGTGGTATCTACCATGCGCGACAACTCCTCGTTGTTGAGGATATAGTCTGGCACGTATCCACCTACACCTGTGATTACAGCATTGATGTTACCCATTATTCAGCTGCTTCCTTAACGATTGCAACCTTACCACGATAGTAACC
>ERZ773186.1944-NODE-1944-length-16281-cov-18.084802_pt1 | contig 16281 bp, 18 predicted proteins | sample MGYA00581000_ERZ773186 | MGnify/ENA primary metagenome ERZ773186 (study PRJEB29015, sample SAMEA2737752) | human gut metagenome | biome: human gut; feature: human-associated habitat; material: faeces | place: China | collected 2012 ...
TTTGTCGCTTTGCAAGCAAAATCCCACTAAACCCTATAGGTTGCGGATTTGAGGAGATTAATACATTAATGATTCCTTTGGTCTTTTGCTCAATACCTGCATTTATATTAAGCTTGTATAATCATGGTTATATTGTTACGTTTAAACGAATTGTTTTTCCATATGAATGTATTAATCCATGTTCTTGGTTTTTAATATGTATGTTCTTTTGTTATGTAATTTATTGGCTTATCAATAAAATCGCAAGAGAAAGTAAACGAAGAATAGTGTTATCTTTAATAGTTTCTTTGATAGGCTTTTATTCAAGTCAAATGCATGTATTTGGACATAGATTAGTATTGCCGTTCTTTATAAGTACAGCATTAACAATGATGTTTATAATAGAGACAGGAAGATCTTTTAGAAACTATATAATGGACTATAGATGGGGGGGAATTTACATGTTTATACACTTAACGATCATATTCGTTATATTAACATTATTCTTTACTCCAATGCCTCAAAATATGATATGGAGTGAGTATGGCACCAAAAACTATTTATGTTATACTATATATAGTATAGTTGGTTCTATCTGGATAATACATTTATGTCATTATATACAACCTGTACTTACTTGGATAGCAGTCATTGGAAGATATTCTTTGTTACTATTAGTACTTCATTCTTATATCCATTCTGTATTACAGTTATTTGTAAAGAATAGTATATATGACTATTTGTTGACGATTCTTTTTACTGTATTTATTTCTTTTTTAATGGATAGATACTTTCCTATTATAACAGGAAAAAAACAAATATTTAAGCATATATAAAATGATATCTCATAGGTTGCAATATATTGATATAGCTAAAGGAATCTGTATTCTTTTAGTTATTACTGGACATATTCTACAATTTAACTGCTGTGGATATGGGAGCGATACTGCTTTTAACTTTATATATAGTTTTCATATGCCTGTCTTTATGCTACTAAGTGGTTATGTGGCCGCATTATCACAAAGAAGAATAGATGCAGGTGTAGCCATTGACTTTATCAAAAAGAAGTTCAAGTCTTTAGTGCCTCCTTTTTTGTATGGGGACTATTTATATCACCATTTATAATAAAACAACAGGGGATTGAATCTATAATATCAACAACCAAAGATCTGATTTTAAATCCGAGTACTGGAGCTTGGTTTATTATCGTGTTGTTCTTTATACAACTATATTTTTTATTATTTAGGTTACTTTCGGAACGATTGGATAAATATGGCAAGTTCTTAGGTGATGTTATTGCTTTTTTTATTGTAATGGGACTGTTAGTAATATCTACAAAACTCGTAGATAATTGTAATGAATCGATATGGGGGATTAAACAGTATCTTTCAATTTGATATTTCGTTTGTTTTATACTTGGATATTACTATCAGAAATTTGGTCAATCAATTGTATTTAATAAATGGATATTTTTTATTTCTATATTGGTTTTTTCTTTATTAGTAAAGGATTTTGTTTTTAATAAAAGTCCGCTTTACTTACAAATGGCTATAAGTATTTGTGCCTCAGTCGTAATACTTAATGTCTCTAAACAGATTGAGACTACATCATGCTTGAATTGTAAAAAGCAATATGAATGGCTTAAAAGAATAGGTCAAAGCTCTTTAGTTATTTATTTGACTCATTTTGCAATTATTACAGTGATACCTTCTGCTGTTCTAAACACAAATTGTATAAAGGCGATACCTTTGTTCTTATTGTGTTTTACTATCTCCTGACTTTGACATTTTCTGATGCAACCTTTGTAACTTGCTGATAATCAGGCTTGGTATTCTTTGCATGGGTGACGCAGATAAAATGATATCAAAATAGAATATCGTACTACCCTACGAGAGTGCGTCAAAATACGAGATTCTCATGATAATATTCTTTCCGTTGGGTGACGCATAGTCAAAGTCAAGAAATTGTATAAAGGCGATACCTTTGTTCTTATTGTGTTTTACTATCTCAATACCAATTAGCATGCTATGCGTAAAATGGGGCGATTTAATTAAAGAATATCCAATTATAGATTTTGTTATGTATGGTCATAGTAAAAAACAAAATAATAAATAAATATTATGTTACAGATTATCATTTTTTCATTTAATCGAGCTATTCAGCTCGACACGCTTTTAAGTTCGTTTTTAGATTATTGGAAAAATCCATCTTATCAGGTGGATATTATTTATAATACATCTGATAATTTCTTCCAGAAAGGGTATGAACTCTTGATGAGTAAGTTCGAGAGCAACAATTGTATCCATTTTCACAAAGAAGGTAAGGGTTGCCGTTCTTATACAGCAAAAGAAATTTTTGGAAGTGCAGGAAATTTGAAACATTATTTTAAGTATCCTGCAATTAAACATCCTCGTAGTAATTTTCGTCCATTGATGATTAAATTAATGGAAGAAAGTGAAGCTCGTGAGATAATGTTTATGACAGATGATGCTATGTATATTCGTCCTGTTGATATTCCTACAGAAGTTTTTGACTGGATTGATGAGAACCCGAAGCATCGTCAGTTCTCTTTGCGATTGGGAATTGGTATGAATGCGCAACCAGCTGCTATTAAAGAGTTGGATGAGTATTTGGAATGGAAACTTAAGGATGTACCTCATATGAACAATTGGGGATATTATTTCTCAGTTGATGCTCATATATATAATAAGGCACTTATCTTGGATTTCTACAAACGTTATATATTTGTTAACCCTAATACATTGGAGGGATATATTGAAGCAAAATTAAAAAGACGTGGATATGTGAATGAAGAGCGTAGCTTTAAAGAAGCAAAATTATTGAGCTTCCCTATCAATATGGTGCAGACTTTCAGTGACAATGAGTCATTAGGTGTCAGTACAGAAAAGCTTAATCAGTTTTATTTAGATGGTTATACATTGAAGTATCCTATTCCAGCAAAAATAGATATTTTCCAGGTGTATCCGGACCATTTGTTAATAGAAAAGAGCAATGATGTAAAAATTATAAAGATTAAAAGTCTTCAATAGTATGAAACCATATATAACTGTATTTACTCCTGCATATAATAAAGGAGATACAATTTCACGTACATTTCAAAGCTTGTTATCTCAAACTTGTTTTGATTTTGAATGGCTAATTATCAATGATGGAAGTACTGATAATACAGATGAAATTGTAAGAGGGTTTAAAACTGATAAATTTTTAATTCGCTATATCTCTAAAGGTAACGAGGGGCTTGGTAGAACTTTTAATGAAGGTGTCCAACAAGCTAACGGTGATTTGATTTTCAGATTAGATCCTGATGACTATTTGGCACATAATGCTATAGAACAAATTATAAACTATAGAAATTTATTAAATGACGACCAAATTTGTGCATTAGTATTTCTTACCAAATTTGATAATGGTGAAAATGTTGGTTATCATCCATATGAGGATGAATGTTTTAGAAGTAATTTTGTAAAGTATAGATTGCTTGATAATGCAACAGGTGATAGGGCTGAAGTTGTAAAAACAAAAGTTTTTAAAGAATTTCCATGGCCTACATTTGAAAATGAAAAGTTTTGTTTAGAGACTCTTATTTGGCACCCTATGGGGCATAAATATGATGCTTTTTATATAAAAAAAGCAATCTATATTCGTGAATATAATCAAAATAGTATTACTGCTGCAGGTTCAAAAACTTACATTAATAATCCGGTAGGTACTATGGCTGTTACTTCTTATTTGGTGAAAGAACTTTTGGAATATAATAATTTTACCAAGTTTGGATATGCTGTTCTAAAGAATGCAATTACTTATTGGAGATATGGACTTAATGCAAAGAAGTATCAAAAACAAATGTGGACTTCTTTACCTTTTTGGATTAACATTATCGCATTCATTCCTGGATGGTGTCTTTTTAGTATAGATAAAATAAATCCTAGAATAATTAATAAACTGACAAAGAGATTAAAGAGTTTTCGAAATAAGGATAATTTTTCTAATCTAATAATCAAAAAATAATCATTAGAGGCTGTAAAACGATGAATATAGTTCATATAACTTTTGGCTTCGGACTCGGTGGCATTGAGACGATGCTTCATAATATAGCTAATGAGCAAGTGCAACTTGGGCATGTAATTCATATAGTGGTTATTAATGATATAGTCAATGATGAGCTAAAGAATACTTTAGACCCAAGAATACATTTTCATTGCTTGAAGAGAAAGGTAGGAAGCAAGAATCCTTTCTTCCTATTTTCTTTGAATACTTTGTTATTTAACATTCATCCAGATGTGATTCATTTGCATTATTCATCAATTGCTCGATATATGTTGTTGGGGCACTTGAAAAAAAAGTTATGTGTGACCCAGCATGATGTTTGCAATAAACAAAATTCAGAATATTTGTATCTGTCTAAAAAGATTTTTGCGATTTCAAATATAGTTAAAGAGGACATTTTAAAGTGGACGGGGCTAGAATCTGAAGTTGTCTTAAATGGTATTGAACCTGACTTAATTAAAACCTCATGTAGAAAACAGCATAGTAAGTTTAGAATAGTTCAAGTGAGTCGTCTTATGCATGAAAAAAAAGGTCAACATATTCTAATTGAGGCTGTGGGGCATCTTATACGAAAAGGATACTCAGAGATAAGTCTAGACCTTATTGGCGATGGAGAATCTATGGGTTACTTGAAACAGTTAGTAAGTGATTTGAGAATAGAAGACTATGTGAATTTTTTAGGGGCAAAAGACCAATCGTACATATTTAAGCATCTCTGTGAATATGATTTGTATGTACAACCTTCTATATATGAAGGCTTTGGACTGACAGTTGCAGAAGGCATGGCGGCAAAGGTTCCAGTATTGGTATCAGATAACCAAGGTCCTTTGGAGATAATTGACAATGGTAAATATGGCTATAGTTTCAAAAATCAAGACAGTGATGATTGTGCTTCAAAAATAGAAATGTTCTTGAAGCATCAGAATGCTACTGATATGGTAAACCAAGGCTATGAGCGAGTCTTATCTCTATATAACGTAAAAAATACTGCGAAAAAGTATTTGGAATTATATAAAACATTGTAAACGAATATAATAATGGGATATTCATTTGAAAGAATCAAACGTATTATCTGCTTACGTTTAGTTGAACATTTTCCTTTGTTAAATGGCAAAAAAAGAGCAGTTCTTGCCAAAATGGGGGGAATAAAAGTGAAGGATGTAAATTGCACTTTTATTGGTGAGGGGGTCATCTTTGACAGTTTATATCCAGCCAATATAGAAATCGGTGCTCACGTACATGTGATTGGGTTGCATATTCCTGACACATTCGCTTGATACATCTATATCTCATGGTATTGTATGGAAGCAAAGTCGAATTAAAATCGGGGAATATGCTTTCATCGGTGCAAGGACTATAATATGCAGTAATGTAGAGATTGGTGAAAACTCTATTATTGGTGCAGGTTCTGTCGTAACAAAGAATATTCCACCTAATGAAATATGGGCTGGTAATCCAGCAAGATTCATAAAGAAAAGAAAGTGATATTATGCTGACGTTTGAAAATAATAAGATAACATATAATTATTCACAATGCCAACAATGTGGAGTTTGTGAGGCTGTATGCCCTAAATGTGCAATCACGATGAAGTTTATATCAAATGGAACTCATGAGGTGCTTGTGGATAATGACATCTGTATTAAGTGTCAAAAATGCGTGAAATGTTGTCCTGCAAATAAAACAATGCAGAAAGATGACTATTTTAAAGATTTTACAAATAATGCATATTTCCTTGGTTATAATGCAAATCTAGAAATTAGACGAGCTAGTTCTTCTGGGGGTGTATGTAAAACTTTAGTTATTGACTCTTTAAAACAGGGGCTGGTAGATGGTGTATATACATTAAAAAGACTAGATCATTATCCTGGTGGAGAAGGGATGTTTTATACAATAGATAACATTCCTTCTTATAATGATTTAGCTAACTCCGTTTATCATTCTGTAATGATCGGAACTAATTTGAATAAGGTGAAGAAATGTAATCGCTTGATGATAGTTGGAACGGCTTGCCAGTTACGTGCTCTAGAAAAAGCATTAAAGGGAAAATATAATGAATTAGTAAAGATATGTATTTTTTGTAAGCAGCAGAAAACTTTGGAATCTACTCGTTTCTTAGCTAAGATGATGGGAGCGAAGATACCCGAGAATCTAAATTTTTCGACCCGCTATCGCGGGGATGGCTGGCAGGGAATCGTTCACATCGGGGAAGCACAGCTGCCCTATTCCAGGGCAGCTGTGCTTCCCTTCGGGCGTAGATTGTGGACTGTTCCAGGTTGTGATTGCTGTGGTGATCCTTTCGGTGTAGAAGTTGAGTGTGATATGTCTCTTATGGATCCATGGTGTATTAGACAACCAAATGAATTGGGCGAGACGTTAGTAAAAGTTAATACAGTGAAAGGTCTCGAATTATTAAACCAGTTGAACAATATTGTTTTAGAACACAAAACTTATAGCGAGGTTTATCCTGCTTTAGGTATTAGCGATGTAATAAGGAAGAGAGCTACTGTTCCATATTTTAGAAAGACAAATGGAAATACTCTTGCCGTAAAAGCAGGAAAAGCAGAGGTAAGGCAAAGAAAAATCATGCAAACTTTGGTGTCGGTTCTTCCTAGAATGCCTTATGTTTTTTATTATTCAATTGCTAGGTTTTTCCCTGATTTTAGAAATAAGATATTAAGAGGTTTATGACAATGAATGTAAAAGTAATAACGAGACATGCACCTGTAAATTATGGCTCTTTGTTGCAATCAATAGCAACAGTAAAAGCGTTAGAGAATTTAGGTGCTCAATGTGAAATAATAGATTATCAGCGACCTGATGAAATGGGGCTTTTAGCAGTTTTGACAGATCTGCATAAAAAAGCCAATTGGAATAGCTGTTTTTGGAAACGTCTTGCCTATATAGTTTTACGTTATCCTGAGGGAAAGTTAGGTGAATTGTTTTTTAAAAAGATGCGTAATAAGTATCTCAAAAAAACTCAATTGATAACAAACTATGAAGACTTAAAAAAGTTGGAAGCTGATGTATTTCTTACAGGTAGCGATCAAGTTTGGGGACCCATGCAGAATGGAAAATACGATCAAGCTTATTTTTTGGCATTTGTTCCACATAATATTAAAAAGGTAGCTTATGCCGCCAGTTTTGGTAAAGCGAATTTTGAACAAGATGTTGTTGATACATATAAAAAGATGTTGTCCTCATATGCAGGCATAACTGTTAGAGAGAATCGTGCAGATGACTTGTTGCATGAATGGAATATTCCTAGTCTAGGTCAGGTTTTAGATCCTACACTTTTATTAAAAGGAGACGTATGGTCTAAATTCATAAAAAAAGAAATCAAAGGTCGATTTGTCTTGGTTTATGAAATTCATAATAATCATATACTTGATGATTATGCTTTGCGCTTTTCAAAACATATAGGATTACCATTGATTAGAATTTCTGCTATATTGCATCAGATAAATCGTGGTGGAAGATTTATCTATATGCCTGATGTTAGCGAATTTCTTGCTTATGTGAAAAATTGTAGTTACTTAATAACAGACTCATTTCATGGTACAGCTTTCGGTCTGAATTTTAATAAGCAAATAATAGAAATAATGCCTAATAATGCCACGGGTAGTCGAAACTTGAGTATTTTGCAGTTGACAAAACTGACAGATAGAATAGTAACAGATTATTCTGATTTTTCTTTGGCAGATAAAGCTATTGACTATTCTAAAGTAAATGCTATCTTGGATCAAGAACGAGAAAAGTCTATTTTAAAATTAAAGCAACTGTTGGAATTATGAATGAAGGTAAGAAAAATATAATTCTTGTTGATTATGATGTAGATAATGATAAATGGAAATTCAAGAAGATTTTGGAAAGTGTAACCCGTGATAGATGGGTAGTTAAGCGACATGTTACGAATCATCTTCATGGAGGTTTGTTACCTAATCTCTTACGCTTCTTTTGGTATTTCTTTTTTCCACTTATCATTTTGATTCGAAGAAAACAATACGATAAGGTAATTGGCTGGCAGCAATTCTATGGCTTGAATTTTGCTTTTTGGTCTCGTTTTCTAGGCTTGAAGAAAGTTAATGATTTGACGGTTATGACTTTTATCTATAAAAAGAAAGGTGGGCTGAAAGGAAAACTCTATCATAAATATATGTCATATATTGTGACAAGTAAATATATTGATAGATTTATTTGTTTTGCTAAGGAGGAATGCCATTATTATTCTGATATTTTTGGAATAGATGAGAGTAAATTTATCTATGTACCTTTAGGTCATCCTATGGTAACAGATATCCAGATTGCTGATGATGGATATATCTTCTCAACAGGAAGAAGTAATCGTGATTATGACTTCTTGGTTAATTCATTGAAAAATACAAATTTCAAATTGATTATAGCATGTGATACTTATTATGCTAGTCATGGAAATGCGGAAAATATCAATGTTTTGAACAAATGTCATGGAAATGATATGCTTAGTCTAATGGCAAAGTGTCATTGTGTAGTCGTGCCATTGAAAAATCTGAAAATGTCATCTGGACAATTAGTGGTTCTGCAGGCAATGTCTTTAGGTAAACCAGTGATATGTACAGATGCTGATGGCATTCGTGATTATGTTATAAATGGTAGTACTGGTTTTTTGATAGATAATGTTGAAGAACAATTGTTGACAGTTTTGAATGAATTGTATGTTGATGTAAAAAAATATACAGAACTGTCTAATAATGCAAAGGAATGTTATTTGTCTCATTTTACAGAAGATGCAATGTATGAGCGAATCGCAAATAAGCTAAAATGTTAGATTATGAAAGAATTTATTAAGAGCTTTTTAGGATATATTTACTGTTGTTTTTATGGTGTAAAATATTATCGTGGTATTTATGTAGGATTGGGGGCTAAGCTTATGGGGGGGCAAGAATACACCTTTCTGACAGCGTAAAAATTATGCCTCAAGCCATGTTGGTTTCTTTACGAGGAAATATTGAAATTGGTGAAAAAACAGAAGTCAGTATGTATTCAAGAGTAGCTAGTATGGGACTTGTGAAGATTGGTAGTCATGTATTGATGGGACCTCACGTTTTCATTGCTGATTATAATCATGAGTATCATGATCCGACTATACCAGTTATGTATCAAGGTAATAGTTTCACACCAAAAGCTGACGGCTCACCAAATTTGGTGATAGGTGATGGAACTTGGATTGGTACCAACGTTGTGATAGTTGGTAATATTCATATTGGTAAGAATTGTGTTATAGGTGCTAATTCTGTTGTTACAAAAGACATACCTGATTATTCTGTCGCAGCTGGTATTCCTGCTAAGGTCATTAAAAAATATGACTTCGAGAAGAAAGAGTGGGTAAGGGTGTGATTGATAAAAGCCATATGATAATGTAACTTTAATGTGAATTTGAACATTTTTATAAAGAAATGGTATTGAGTATAATAAGTTATTTGGGTAAATCAGAGTCAAAGTATGTAGTTGTGCCCTTAATTACAATTATCCTTGGCTTGGTTTTGAGACTTATATGCCAGAATGATAAGTTTGTATATTCTCATCGCGAATATTTTTATTGGGCTCCAAATTTGCTAACCTCAGCTTTATTGGTTATTTTTCTTGATTATTGTAATCATAGTCAAGTTATGATACCAAATAAAGATGCGTATGTAGATGGTGTAATGACTGCATTTATTGTTTGGTTTTGCACATTGTTTATAGTAATTGAGGTGATTCGGAAATGGGGCTGGTCTATTGTCGCAGGTAGACCGAGACCTACGCTATTAGGTGGAATAATTGTTCCTGATGCAATAGGTATTATGTTGTTGTATTCTGTTCTTTTAATAATGGAGTCATGAGAAAACTAAATTCCCGTTTTTATATGCTGGTAGCTATAACTATAATTTATGGCTTATGTCTTTGGATGCTTATCAAAAGAGTATCTAATGGTAATGATATAAATGAATTTATAACATATATCAGTACAATTATAGCAATCATTGTTTGTTTGACTACCATGTTGAGATTACGTAAAAAACGTTATGTGTATGTTTCGTATTCAAAAACAGAAACAACTCAAGGTGCTTTTGAAAAATTAAAAGCAATTTATCGAAAGCGAATATTCGTAACTATTTTGGATGATGTAGAACCAGGAGATAGTTTAACGGATAGTATGATGATTAAAATTCATGAGAGTAGTTTTTGTATTGTGCTTATAGATAAGGAATTATCTCCTTTTCAGAAGAAAGAGATTAAAGAAATGAAGAGGCAAAATAAAAGAATTGTTCCTATATTGGTGACAAAGGATACGAAAATACCAACATCGTTATCTAATATTTCTTTTATAACTTTAGGCTGATTAGTAAAGAATGTCTCAAAAAGAATAAGAAGTTATTATAAACAATGAAGATTTTATTAGCAAATAAGTTTTATTACCGCCGTGGCGGTGATTGTATTTATATGCTCAATTTGGAAAAGCTGCTGAAGGCGCATGGGCATGAGGTGGCGGTATTCGCCATGGACTATCCAGAAAATCTGGATACGCCTTGGAAGAAATACTTTCCAAAGAATATGAGCAAATTGATGGCTTTTACCCGTCCGTTTGGTGATGGTGAAGTGAAGAGCAAGTTCTCGCAACTGCTGAATGACTTCAAGCCTGATGTGGTGCATCTGAACAATATCCATACGCAGCTTTCTCCGCTGATTGCTAAGTTGGCGCATGAATACGGAGCAAAGGTGGTTTGGACATTGCATGATACCAAACTCGTTTGTCCTTGCTATACCTGCATGAGAGATGGCAAGTGGTGCGAGGAGTGCTTTACGGATAAACTGGCTGTGGTGAAGCATCGCTGTATGCCGGGAAGTATCCCTGGGGCTATCGTGGGTTATCTGGAAGCTAAGAAATGGAACAAGGAGGTGCTGCAGAAGTATGTGAACTGTTTTCTACCTCCATCGAAGTTTATGATGGATACCTGTGTGCAGGGTGGATATTCTCCATCGAAGTTCAGAGTACTTTGCAACTTCATCGATGTGGCGAAGCTTCCGGAGGTTTCTTCAAAGACTCAGGTAAAGGATGATTACTATGTATATCTGGGACGAGTGAATGAGGTGAAGGGTGTTAGAACCTTGTGTAAGGCGGCTGCCCAGCTCGACAAGAAATTGGTCGTGATTGGTGATGGTGAACTGCTTCCGGAACTGAAGGAAACCTATAAGAACTGCTCTCATATCGAGTTCAAGGGACTGATGCAATGGGAGGAGTTTATGCCTATCCTCCAGAAGGCTCGCATGATGGTGCTTCCTGCTGAATGGAGCGAGAACAATCCTCTCACCGTGATTGAATCACAGAGCCTTGGCACGCCTGTTTTAGGTGCAAATATTGGTGGTATTCCGGAACTGATTGTTGAGGGCGGTAAATCTGCTGCGGAAATGGTTCCTAATGGTATGACCTTTACATCGGGTGATGTGGAGGATTTGAAAGACAAAATAGAAAAGATGTTTGCGTATGACTTTGATTATCAGGTCATCGCAAAAGATGCCATCGAAAGATATTCTTCCGAGGCTTATTATCATAAATTAATGGAATATTATAAATAAATATACTATGTCAGAAAAGAAATTAAATGGTACTGTCATTGTAACTTATCGTTGCAATGCGCGTTGTTCTATGTGTAATCGTTACAAGGCTCCTTCTAAGCCAGAGGAGGAAATCTCTATTGAGACTATCAAGAAACTTCCTAAGATGTACTTTACCAACATCACGGGTGGTGAGCCTTTCATCCGTACGGACTTGAAGGATATCGTACGTGAGCTTTATAAGAAGAGCGACCGTATCGTAATCTCTACCAACGGCTTCTTCACCGACCGTATCATCGACCTGGCGAAGGAGTTCCCACAGATTGGTATCCGTATCTCTATCGAGGGTTTGGAGAAGACCAACAATGAGATCCGTGGTCTGAACAATGGTTTCAACCGTGGCTATACTACCCTGAAGAAGCTCTGCGAGATGGGACTGAAGGATGTGGGCTTCGGTATGACCGTTCAGGACAAGAACGCTCCAGACCTCGTGCCTCTCTATGAGTTGAGCAACAAGATGGGTATGGAGTTCGCTACCGCATCGCTCCATAACTCTTTCTATTTCGTTGAGGCTAAGAACATCATCCACGACCGTCCGATGGTGGCTAAGAACTTCGAGAACCTGGTGAACGAACTGTTGAAGTCTAACTCTCCAAAGAAGTGGTTCCGTGCTTATTTCAACCATGGACTCATCAACTATATCTATGGTCAGAAGCGTCTCTTGCCTTGTGATATGAGTTTCGACACCTTCTTCATCGACCCATACGGTGATGTGATGCCATGTAATGGTACCAAGGATAAGGAGGTGATGGGTAACCTGAATCGCCAGACCTGGGATGAGCTTTGGAGTTCTCCAGAGGCAGAGCAGGTTCGTAAGAAGGTAAGACATTGCGACAGAAACTGCTGGATGATCGGTTCTGTTTCTCCAGCCATGCACAAGTATATCAAGACTCCTGCCCTGTGGGTGGCTAAGCACAAGCTGAAGAGCCTGCTCGGTATGAAGTACTCTATGTATGAGAATCCTATCTGCTGCGAGTATCGTGATGGTAAGGTAACCAAGGAACAGCTTGACAAGCTTTCTACCTGCGATATGAATGCCGTGGTGAATAATGGTCTTTCTGCCGATTCAAAGGAGGCTTTGAAGGGCAAGCGTGGCGAGGATATCGTGAACGCTGACGTGGCTAGCCAGGGTTATGAGGCTACCAAGAAGGAAACAGATAGAAATATCGAAATCAAGTAATCACTTGATTCTCTTATGATTGATAAGAAGCCATAGTGCGGAGAGCATCGACACCAAGATGATGCCGAAGTACTGTATGGCTTCTTTGATATAGTTTGAAATCTTATTCATGCCTGCAAAGGTAATACTTTTATTTTGAAAATCTCTAGTTTTTATGAAAATAGTTGTAACAGGTACTCGTGGTATCCCGAATATCATGGGTGGCGTGGAGACGCATTGTGAGGAATTGTTCCCTAGAATGGTGGAGCGTGGGTATGACGTAACGCTGATTCGTCGCTCGAACTATGTGAAGGATGACTTGCATGAATGGAAGGGAGTGAAACTGGTAACGATTCCTTCTCCTAAAAAGAAGAGTTTCGAGGCCATCATCCATACTTTCCGTGCTATCAATGAGGCGAAGAAGTTGGGCGCTGATGTATTGCATATCCATGCCATCGGTCCTGCGCTGCTGGTTCCATACGCCAAATTGCTGGGCATGAAGGTGGTATTTACACATCATGGTCCTGATTATGACAGGGACAAGTGGGGATTTGCTGCCAAGACTATCCTGAAGATGGGTGAGCGTATGGGCTGCATGTTTGCCGATGATGTCATCGTCATCTCGAACGTCATCAAGAACCTCATTGCCCGTAAATATGGGAGAACCAAGAATGTTCACCTTATATATAATGGTGTCTCTGAGCCTGAGATCTGTGACTATCCTGAATATTTCAAAGAATTAGGGATAGAGAAGGGAAAGTATATCCTGGGTATGTGCAGATTTGTGCCTGAGAAGAACCTGCATCATCTGGTGGAAGCGTATAGACAGTTGATAGTTAAGAATGAAAAGTTAATAGAGCAGGGCTACAAGTTGGTGCTGGCTGGTGATACGGATTTCGAGGATGAGTACTCATTGGGATTGAAGCAGATGGCAAGGGAGAATGGTGTGGTGCTTACTGGCTTTATCAAAGGCAGAAAGCTTCATTCGCTGTTAACGAATTGCTGCTGCTATTGTCTTCCATCTTCGCACGAAGGTTTGCCGATAGCTCTGTTGGAGGCGATGAGCTATGGAGTAAAGGTGGTAGTGAGTGATATTCCTGCGAATCTGGAGGTTGGCTTGCCAAAGGATGATTACTTCCATTGTGGTAACGTGGATGAACTTTCAAAGAAGCTCGGAAAAATTATCGAGGCTCCATTGCAGCATGTGGATTACGACATGAGCAAATATGATTGGGACCAGATTGCTGATGAAGTAGGAGGAGTGTATCAAGGGTTGAAGAAATGATGGTTGTATCAAAGCAACATCAGATTTTCTTTGAATTCCTAAGGTTCAGCATAGGCTCGAAGCATGATATTCCTTCTTCCTTGAAGGAGGCGGATTGGAAGGAGCTATATCGTATCGCCCAAAAGCAATGCCTGGTGGGTGTTCTCTTTGATGGTATCCAGAAGTTGCCGCCGGCTGAGGTGGGGATGAGCAAGGACTTGCTTCTGCAATGGATGATGCAATGCCAAATGCTGGAGAAGGCGAATGTGCGGCTGAACGATGCTGTCACCCAGGTTTCTGAGTGGTTCAGGAAAAAGGGATTCAGAACCTGCATCCTGAAAGGACAGGGGAATGCATTGATGTATCCGAATCCTTATTCCCGTACGCCTGGTGATATTGATATCTGGGTGGAAGGGGGTGACAAGCGGGTCATCTCCTTTGTACGCTCTATCTCGCCTCATGAAAAGGCGTGCTATCACCACATCGAGTTCCCATCGTATAAGGGTGTGGAGGTTGAAGTGCATTATCGGCCTAGCTTCCTGTTGTGCTTCTGGCATGACAGAAAGCTTCAGAAATATTATGAGAGGGTGAAGGAGGAACAGTTCTCGCATCGGGTGATGTTGGGAGAGCAGGGGGAGATTGCGATTCCGACAGTGGAATTCAATCTCATCTTCCAGTTGACTCATATCTATGCTCATCTGATGAATGAGGGGATTGGGCTGAGGCAGCTGCTGGATTACTACTTTGTATTGATTAGTGATGATTTATCATTGATTAGGGATAGAGTGCAAAAGGAATTGAAGGAGTTGGGATTGTGGAAGTTTGCCGGTGCCATTATGTATATCATGCAGGAGGTGTTCGGTATGCCTGCCTCTCGGCTTATCGTTCCTCCGAATGAGAAGTATGGTAGGTTTGTGCTGAATGAGGTGCTGGAAGCCGGGAACTTCGGAAAGCATGATGAAAGGAATCGATTTGGGAGATCAAAGCTGGGGCATAATCTTCAAAGGGTGTATAGGGATATGAGGCTCGTGAGGTATTTCCCTGCTGAGGCTTTGAGTGAGCCATTCTTTAGGGTATGGCACTTCTTCTGGAGACTTAAACACAGGAGGTAATCTCTCGGAAGCTTCTTTTTTTGAAGCCCTATTTGGGCTGGAGTTTGGTCCCACAGATTTCACAGAATTCCACAGATTTTTGCCCTATGCGGGCTGGGATTTCGCTAGTAACTTGCAGATTTCTTGTTATTTCCTTGGTGGTTTCGAGAAAAAAGCGTATTTTTGCGGCAGAATTAAACGTTTAAAATAAAAGGTTATGGCAACATTAACTATACAAGTGGAGGACAGAAGTGTAATGGCGGGACTTAAGAAGGTACTTGAGTCAATGAAAGGTGTCGTGATAGTTCCTAATCACCAGAAAAAAACTGGGATAGAGGAAGCTATGGATGATATTCGCCATGGTAGAGTGACAGAATATAAGAGTGCTGATGACATGTTTGAAAAGTTAGGAATATGAAATACAGACTCATACTGACAAAACGCTTTGAAAAAGATGTGAAGCGTTGCGTAAAACGTGGTCTCCCTATGGAAAAATTCAAGAAGGTAATTCGACTGCTTGAAGAAACAGGCAAATTACCTTCTGAATATAGACCGCATAAATTGTCAGGACAATATGCTGGAAAATGGGAATGCCATATTTTGCCTGACTGGTTGTTGATTTGGGAACAGCATGATGATGAACTTGTATTAATTATGACTAATACTGGTTCTCATAATGATGTCTTTTAAATGTGGAAGTTAACTTCTTTCAGCCACTTCTTGACATCATAGCCGGGACAGGATTTTCTGACCCATGGGAGGTCTCTGTGACCGATGACTTCGGCATCGGGATAGTCGAGGCAGAGGCTCTTCAGAAGCTCTATCATCGAGCGCTTTTGGGCTTCTGTTCGGGTATCGGCGGGATTGCCGTTGGCATCCAAACCGCCCTCGTAACAGATTCCTATTGAGTGGGCGTTGTAATGATTGGCATGGGCACCGATCATCTCCTCGGGACGGCATGGGTAGATTTCGCCATCCTTGGTGATGTAGTAGTTCTTACCTTGATACACCCATAATTTACCTGGAGTAAAGAGTTTCTCTTTACAGAACTGCAGATACTTGGCATACATGGCTGGATATCTCATGA
>ERZ773186.1950-NODE-1950-length-16236-cov-21.261480_pt1 | contig 16236 bp, 14 predicted proteins | sample MGYA00581000_ERZ773186 | MGnify/ENA primary metagenome ERZ773186 (study PRJEB29015, sample SAMEA2737752) | human gut metagenome | biome: human gut; feature: human-associated habitat; material: faeces | place: China | collected 2012 ...
ATGCTCCTATCAACGAGAAGGAGATTGACCTCATCCAGAAGATGAACGACTTCGCTGCTGCCGTAGCCGATGCCGGCAACAACTACAACCCTGGCGGCATTGCCAACTACTGCTACGAGTTGACCAAGGAGTTCAACCAGTTCTACCACGACTACAGCATCCTGAATGCTGAGAGCGAGGCAGAGAAGATTACCCGTCTGGTTCTTGCAGCCAATGTTGCCAAGATTCTGAAGAACGGTATGGCTCTGCTCGGTATCGAGGTTCCAGAAAGAATGTAATATTTACATAAGATATAATAACCTACAATTGAATATTGACTATTGACAAATAATGAGCACCCCCAGAGCCAGACTCTGGGGTTTGCTCATTTCGTTTTTATAGGGGTTAGGACTCTTTATAATAAAGGTCTGTATTCTTTATAAAGGTCATTATTCTAAGTTTTTATCAATCAATTCTATTTCCTATTTCTATAGGATAGGATTCTAAAACAATGATCAACAGAAAATAAAAGAATAGAAAAAAAATGAATAAGATGCCCGTAAATCCTCCTTCATGGAGAAACGATACCGTGTTGCCTTTGCCCAACGAGGTAAAGGCGAATGCCTGGGCTGTGGATGCTGCCTGTTCCGGCAATCCGGGTCCGATGGAATACCAATGCATTGATCTCCAGACTGGTGAGCAGGTTTTCCACTATGGTCCCATTCACGGCACCAACAACATCGGCGAGTTCCTTGCCATCGTCCACGCTCTAGCCCTGATGGCCCAGCGAGGCATCACCGACAAGGTAATCTATAGCGACAGCGTAAATGCCCAGCTCTGGGTAAACAAGAAGCAATGCAAGACCAAGCTGGAGCGCACTCCTCAAACCGAGCAGCTCTATCAGGTCATCGCCCGTGCCGAAAATTGGCTCCGCACCCACCCCATCACCGTGCCTATCTTTAAATGGGAAACAAAGAAGTGGGGCGAGATTCCAGCCGATTTCGGAAGAAAAGGATAAGATTCTTCTTCTAAAATTTCACTATTTTGCGCGAAGTAGGATTTTTACCCCATTTCGCGCAGAATAGCGTATCACTATTTTGCGCGAAATGGTAGTTTCAGTACCATAGCAGCAAAATAAGGCTAATAGAAAAGATTAGCGCACAACACTTTTATGTTTTTTAACTCCATCAGCACACGAAAGTTCGGTAATTATTTGGAAGTTTCAGGAATTAATCGTAATTTTGCACCAAATCTAAATAGATTCATAACTAGCTAACTTGTAATTATTAATAATTCAACTAAACAATGAAACAAAAACATTTATTTTGGGGAACTGCGGTTGCACTGACCTTCCTCTTCAGCGCATCAGCTGTTGCACAACCTAGACACACCAAGAAAAAGGTGAAGAAAGTGGTTGAGGCAAAGGTTGACGTATGTCCGTTTACGGACAAATGGGTAGAAGACGAGACTAAGTTTGAGGATCGCAAAGAAAAAGCCCATGCTACTTTCGTTCCATATTCTTCTACTGCTTCCATGCAGCAGGACGACTACTACAAATTCCCATGGCTCACGCCTAAGCACGCCAACTACCTTCTGCTCAACGGCAAGTGGAAGTTCCACTATACTGCCGACTGGAAACAGGGCAAGCCAGAGAAGGATGATTTCTGGGCAGACAACGCCGATGTTTCTTCATGGAAGGAACTCCAGGTGCCTCTGAACTGGGAAATGGCAGGATATGATGTGCCTGTATATAATAATGTGGGCTATCCTTTCGAGAACAAACCGCCATTCATCACAGCCTTCAAGGATAACTTCGACAAGAATCCGGTAGGTTCTTATCGCCGTAACTTCAATCTGCCTGAAGGTTGGGAAACAGGAAAGCGTGTGTTCCTGCACTTCGACGGTGCCTGCAGCGCCATCGTGGTTTGGGTAAACGGTAAGTATGCCGGCTATTCACAGGGGGCCAATACAGATGCTGACTTCGATGTTACCAACCTGGTTCGCAAGGGCGACAACAACGTATCTGTACGCGTTTACCGCTGGAGCGACGGCTCTTATCTGGAGGGACAGGATATGTGGCACCTGGGTGGTATCCACCGCGATGTTTATCTCGTAGCCACTCCTAAGACCTTCGTATCAGACCATTACATCACTTCTGCCCTGAACAGCGATTATGCATCAGGCAACCTGAATGTTGACCTGACTATCAATAACGCTGCCAAGGAGAAATCTGAGAAGACGCTGGAGATCGAGCTCCTCGACCCTCAGGGAAAATCTGTTGGCAAGCAGTCGGCACAGGTTGCCATGACTGCTAAGGACGGCGAGAAGAACTGCCGCCTTACCATCGACAACCTGACCGGGCTGAAGGCCTGGACCTCAGAGCAGCCTAACCTCTATACCGTTATCGTCCGCCAGAAGGCAGGCGACCAGGAAGAGATGGTATTCTCTACCAAATACGGTTTCAGAGATGTTGCCATCAAGGGCAAACTGGTTTATGTAAACGGCAAGCGAGTATTCTTCAAGGGTGTCAACACCCAGGATATTCACCCACTCTATGGCCACGCCATCGACGTGGAGACCATGCTTCGCGACGTAATCCTGATGAAGCAGGCCAATGTGAACACCGTTCGTACCAGTCACTATCCTCGTCAGGCTAAGATGTATGCCATGTTCGACTACTACGGATTGTACTGCATGAACGAGGCTGACGTAGAGTGCCACAACAACCACTCACTTTCCAACAACCCTACCTGGCGCGCTGCTTATGTTGACCGCACAGAGCGCATGGTATTGAGAGACCGCAACCACCCTAGCGTGGTATTCTGGTCACTCGGTAACGAGTCGGGCGGTGGCGACAACTTCCAGGCTACCTACGATAAGGTGAAGGAGCTTTTGCCTGGTCGCGACGCTTGGGTTCACTACGAGGGTTACAATCACGGTGCCAAGTACTCTGACTTCGGTTCAGACATGTATCCAAGAATCGAGGTAGTGAAGAAGCAGATGAACGGCCTCAACGACAAGCCTTACTTTATCTGTGAGTATGCTCATGCCATGGGTCAGGCTGTAGGTAACCTGCAGGAATACTGGGATCTCATCGAGGCAAGTACAGGTATTACCGGTGGCTGCATCTGGGACTGGGTTGACCAGGGAATCTACGATACACGCCGCATCCGCAAGGGACTTCCTTTGAAGGATCCTAAGACCGGACTCCACTACTACACATCCGGTTACGACTACACCAAGATGAACAACGGTTACAGAGGATTCCAGGGCGACTTCATGAGCAATGGTATCATTACTCCAGGAAGAGAGTGGACAGCTAAGCTCACCGAGGTGAAGTATGTTTATAGAGATGTGAACTTCGAATCTTTCTACAGCCGCGTGCTCACCCTGAAGAACAAGTGCGCATTCACCAACCTGGCTGATGTCTATGATCTCAGCTACGAGGTGCTCCGCAATGGCGTTTCTGTAGAGAAAAACCAGGTGGCTATCCCATCTGTATTGCCAGGCAAGACCTGCGACATCAACATCCCATACACCACCGCTGTAGATGATAAGGCGGAGTATGTCATCACCTTCAGCCTCGTTCTGAAGAAGTCAACTTCCTGGAGCAAGCAGGGTTATATGATGGCTCAGCAGCAGTTCAAGCTTTCTGCAGAGAATGTAGCAGGCACATCTGTAGCCGACCCTACCTTCGTGCAGAAAGACCATGGCAAATTGCCAGCTATCGAGGAGAAGGGCAAGCTGAAGGTGAAGGATAACACCATCACCGGCAACGACTTCAGCATCACATTCGCAGAGGATGGAACCCTCGCCAACTGGACTTATCGCAATACTCAGCTCGTTCAGCCTAACGCAGGTCCTGACTTCAACGGTTTCCGCCGCATTGCCAACGATAACGTGAACCTGGGTGCTACAGGTGGTGTTGCCGAGAACGAGAATAAGGAAGAGGGTGCACTCACCGGCAAGAAGATGATGGTGAAGGCTCCTAAGAAGCAGGGCAAGAACGTGGTTGTGGAAACTGCCGTTACCAACGGTAAGGATACTCACCAGATTGCTTACATCATCTATCCTAACGGAACCGTGGATATGAAGGTAACAACCAACAATTCTTCTGAGGAAACCCGAAAAATTGGTATTGCCATGCAGTTTGCTCCTGGTTTCGAGAACGTGGAGTATTATGCCAAGGGTCCTTGGAGCAACTACATCGACCGCCAGAGAGGTTCGCTGTTAGGTTTGTACAAGACCACCGTGGATGGCATGTTCGAAGAGCAGAGTGCTCCTCAGACCATGGGCGACCGCCAGGGCCTGCGCCAGTTGACATTGGACAACAACAGCACGAAGTTGCAGATTACCACCGAGGGCATGGTAGCCTTCTCGTTGTCTCACTTCGATGATGCCCAGTTCAACTACGACGTATTCTATGGTGGCAAGCATCCTTACGACCTGGTACGCTCTAACCAGATTTTCGCTCACTTCGATTTCTGGCAGCGTGGCATTGGTAACCGCAGCTGTGGTGGTGATTCTTGTCTGCCACAGTACATGACTCCAACAGGAGCTCATGAGTTCACCTTGCGCTTCACTCCGATGGCGAAATAAGGAAATAGAATAAGATATAAAAAAAGGTGGGTGCTACACAAATTGTTGTAGCACCCACCTTTTTTTATATCTTGTCTTATTCTTATGTTTGAATGTTTAGTAATCCTGGATGTAGCCCTTGGTAAACATGTCATACGACAGGGCTTCCAGTTCAGCGAGCGTCATGTGCTCCACGGCATGCTCTATCTTGCGAATCAACTCGTCTCGCTTGAAATCGTCGTTATCGCTCAGGCGCGATGTAAATCTATTGCTCATACTCGTTCGTAATTATTTATAATATTATTATCATACGCCTCATGGCTCACTAACCGGATGTTATGAGGAAGCTTTGGTGCTGCAGTTCCGGCAGTTACCACGTTTTCCACAGATGTGGATAAAGATGTTTCTACCCTGATTTCATCCCATAATCCGGCATTGAGGAAAGCCTGATGGGTGATGGCTCCACCTTCTACTATCAGCGACTGCACCTTATTGTTATATAGGTACTGCATCATCTGCTTCAACACCTCTTCCTTACCTTTGGAGAAATCCAAGCCCTCGAAACAAGGATGATGGCGGTCGATGACCAGTCGCATCGGATCCTTTCCGCTCCAGTCTCTTACGTTAAGCTGGCTATGGTCACGCTCGTCGGTGATTCTACCCACCAGGATGGCATCGTTCTCGGCACGGAGCTTGTGCGAAAGCATCTTGGTGAATGGCGAAGAAATCGCCATGCCCTGATAATTATTATCCAGAAAGCCATTCGCCGTCTGCGCCCATTTCAGGATGATGTATGGTCGCTGATGGGTATTGAAGGTGATGAATCGCTTGTTCAGTTCGAGGCATTCCGCCTCCAGAACACCCACCGTTACTTCAATGCCTGCCTCACGAATCTTCTGGATGCCACGCCCCTGCACCTTGGCAAAAGGATCCACGCAGCCGCAGACGCATCTCTTCACACCTTTTCTTACGATAAGGTCGGCACAAGGAGGCGTCTTGCCATAATGCGAACAGGGTTCGAGACTTACATAGATGGTGGCATCCTTTAAAAGATGCTCATCCTCAGGCTTTACCGATGCAAAGGCATTCACCTCGGCATGGGCCTCGCCACAACGCACATGATAGCCTTCGCCTATGATTCTGCCCTCGCTGCTCACGATGACGGCGCCCACCATAGGATTAGGCTTCGCATTCTGTCTGCCGTTCTTGGCCAACTGCAGGCAGCGGCGCATGAACATTTCATCAATCTCCTGCTGAGAGAGCGGCTCTCCCGTCTTCGGATCCAGAAAAGATACTTTATTTTGTTCCATAATCAACTTTTCTTCTGTTTTTTTACTCACTTTCGATAAAATGTCGTATCTTTGCTCTCAAATCAAATAGCAATAAGCAATATCAAGATGAAAACGTACCAACAGTTTTGGCAATCCCTCACCCCACTCTATGATGCTGGCGAAGCGCAGGCTATCGTCCGCACCGTGCTTGATGTGGAGTACGGAATGACTCTGACCGACATAATCTGCGGCAAAGTTAATGAATTATCTTCAGACGAAGAAAGAAATCTGGAAGAAATTATCACAAGACTGCAAAATGGCGAGCCGGTGCAGTATGTTTTGGGCGAAGCCGACTTTGCGGGAAGAACTTTCCATGTGGAGCCGGGCGTACTGATTCCAAGACCTGAAACGGCAGAACTCTGCCAGTGGATAGAGGAGGAAGTTTCATCTCTGGATGCAGATGACCCGAAGCAGATTCTTGATATTTGCACGGGATCCGGCTGCATCGCCATCACTTTAGGATTGACCATTCCTAATTCCGAGGTTACGGGATGGGATATTTCGGAAGATGCCCTCCGCATTGCACAGGGGAATGTAGAAATGCTGAAGGCCAGGAATGTTAGAATAGAGTATCAGGATGCCTTGATGTTGCCGAAAGCAGCAGAAGCTGCAGAAGCTGCAGAGATATCCGAAGCAGCAGAATCTTCACTTTCTAAAGGCTGGAATATCATCGTGAGCAATCCTCCTTATATCTGCGAAAAGGAGAAAGCAGATATGGAAAAGAATGTGCTGGAGCACGAACCGAGCATCGCCCTCTTTGTTCCTGATGAAGAGCCGCTGAAGTTCTATCGTGCCATCGCCGAATATGCATCATCTGCTCTCAAAACAGGAGGAGCATTATACTTCGAAATCAATCCTATCTACGAAAAGGAGACCAGGGAAATGCTGCAAGATCTTGGTTTCAAGGATATTGAAACCAAGGAAGATGCTTACGGAAAGAAGAGAATGATGAAAGCTATGAAATAGACTATCCCAGAAAGTCCACCGCTAGGCGTCCCTGCGGATTTGCAATCCGCAGTAAAAAAAGGTTCGACCTATTAAACCGGGGGATTTGTAATCCCCCCAACAAAAGCATACCCCCCAATCCCTCCAATAAAATTAAATGCATTATGGAATATTACAACAAGCCCAAGCGCCCCAAGAAGCCGATGACAGAGCAGCAGGCTCTGCTGAAGCTCACTACCCTCTGCACACAAGCCGAACATTGCTCGCAGGAAATGCTCGACAAGATGAAGAAGTGGGAACTCCCAGAGGATGCCATCGCCCGAAACATGGAATTCCTGACCCAGAAGAAGTTCATCGACGATGAGCGCTTTGCCCGATTCTTCATCAACGACAAGATAAAGTACAACAAATGGGGACGCCGCAAGGTGGAACAGGCCCTCTGGATGAAGCATATCCCGAAGGATATCTCCGACCCCATCTTCGAGGAAATCGAGGACGACATGTATATGGAAACCCTCCTCCCCCTCTTGAAAAGCAAATACAAGAGCATCAAGGCGAAGAACGACTACGAGCGTTCGATGAAACTCATCCGCTTTGCCCTGGGAAGAGGCTACAGCATGGATGTCATACACAAGTGCATCGACAAAATGAAAGAAGAAGATCTGATAGAAGGATGCGACTCAGTATTTTAGGGAAAATCATCAACCTGCTCCTACCCCGCTATTGTCCCATCTGCGACAACAGACTGCTGGGTTCGGAAGAGATGCTTTGCATAAATTGCCTCAAGCACCTCCCCCTCACCATGACCTGGAGCGACCCCTACGAAAACGAGATGGCAAAGATGTTCTGGGGCCGCATCCCCATAGAGCGATGCGCTGCACTCATCTACTACAGCAGCCACTCCAAAACCAGTAATGCCATCTACCAGCTGAAATATCACCATCGGCCCGACATCGGCATCTATCTGGGCAGACTCATCGGAAGCAAGGGCCTGGAAGTCAACTTCTTTGAAGGCATCGACGCCATCATCCCCATTCCCATCACCAAGAAAAGACAACAGGAACGAGGCTACAACCAAAGCGAGGAGATAGCCCGGGGAATACAGGAAAAGACGGGACTTCCCATCATTACAGACGCAATCAGGCGAACCCTGTTTACAGAAAGCCAGACCCACAAAAGCAGAACTGAACGACAGGAAAACGTAAAGCACGTGTTCCAGACATCAGATTTCTATCACGACACCCAAGGCAAGCACCCCATCGCCAACCTTGCCGGAAAGCATCTACTCATTGTTGATGATGTCTGCACCACAGGCGCCACCCTCGTATCCTGCTGCGAAGAACTGATCAAGGCGGGCAAGATGAAATTCAGCATCACCACCATCGGATGGGCACACGATTAAAAATCTATAATAAATAAGCCATTTATGATGTTTAATCAATTTTTTGTAGTACCTTTGCAGATATAAATTATAATTAATTAATCCTTATAGAATTATGGACAAACTGAAGAAAGAATTCGCATCTAAGTTATTGAAGGTTAAGGCTATCAAATTGCAGCCTAACGATCCATTCACATGGGCTTCTGGTTGGAAGTCACCATTCTATTGCGACAACCGCAAGACATTGTCTTTCCCAGAACTCCGCAACTATGTAAAGCTCGAGCTCGTACACGCCATCCTGGAGCAGTTCCCAGAGGCTGACGCTGTAGCTGGTGTTGCTACAGGTGCCATCGCACAGGGTGCATTGGTAGCCGACGAGTTGCACTTGCCTTTCGTTTACGTTCGTTCTAAACCAAAGGATCACGGTATGCAGAACCTCATCGAAGGCGAAATCGACCCTAAGGCTAAGGTTGTTGTAGTAGAAGACTTGATTTCTACCGGCGGCAGCTCACTCAAGGCAGTAGAGGCTCTTCGCAAGAACGGCAACGAGATTGTGGGTATGGTAGCTAGCTACACATACGGTTTCCCTGTAGCAGAGAAGGCATTCGCCGACGCTAACGTGAAGTTGGTTACTCTGACTGACTATGAGCACGTAGTAGCAGAGGCTTTGGAAACAGGCTACATCAAGCAGGAAGACGTAGAGTTGCTCCACGAGTGGCGCAAGGACCCAGCTAACTGGAAGAAGTAATTTTTGACCCATCAATAATGAGTACAAGTACATTCGAAAGTAATATCAAACAGATTCCTCACAAGCAGGAATCTGTTTTTAACACTTTGAGCGACCTCAACAACCTGCAGGTGCTCAAGGACCGCTTCGAGCAGGTGAAAGACCAGATTCCTGAAGACAAGAGAAAGGAAATGGAGAAACTCAAGGACCTGAGATTCGACAGCGACAGCATCACTATCAACGCCCCAATGGTGGGCGACCTGAAGATGCGCATCATCGACAGAGATTTTCCTAAAACCATCAAATTCGAGACAGAGAACAGCCCTATCCCGTTCAACTTCTGGATTCAGCTGCTCCCTACAGGAGAATTCTCATGCAAGATGAAGCTCACCATCAAGGCAGAGCTCAACATGTTTATCAAGGGTATGGTGAAGAAGCCATTGCAGGAAGGCATCGAGAAGATTGCAGACGCCCTGGCGATGATTCCATATCAGGATTAATAAAAAGATACAATTATGGCACATAAACTTTGGGAAAAGAACTTTGAAGTAAACAAGGAAATAGAACGATTCACCGTAGGCCGCGACCGTGAACTCGACCTCTATCTCGCCAAGTATGATGTGCTGGGAAGTATGGCGCACATCACCATGCTCGAAAGCATCGGACTCCTGGAGAAGGATGAGCTTACCCAGCTCCTTGCAGAATTGAAGAATATCTACGCCATCGCCGACAAGGGCGAGTTCGTTATCGAAGACGGCGTGGAGGATGTTCATTCCCAAGTAGAACTGATGCTCACCCAGAAACTGGGCGACATGGGTAAAAAGATTCATTCGGGAAGATCTCGCAACGACCAGGTGCTGGTAGATCTCAAACTCTTCACCCGTCATGAGTTGAAGGAGATTGTGGATGCCGTGAAGATTCTCTTCGATGAGCTGATTCAGAAGAGTAACCAGTACAAGGACGTACTGATGCCGGGCTACACCCACCTGCAGGTGGCGATGCCTTCATCGTTCGGGCTCTGGTTTGGCGCTTATGCAGAAGGACTTGCCGACGACATGCTCTTCCTGCAGGCAGCTTACCGCATGACCAACCGCAACCCATTGGGTAGTGCAGCCGGTTATGGAAGCTCATTCCCACTGAACCGCACCATGACCACCGAGCTTCTCGGCTTCGACAGTATGGACTATAATGTGGTTTATGCCCAGATGGGCAGAGGAAAGATGGAGCGCAACGTGGCTTTTGCCATGGCTACCGTGGCAGGAACACTGGCAAAGATGGCTTTCGATGCCTGCATGTTCAACTGCCAGAACTTCGGCTTCGTGAAGTTGCCTAAGGAGTGCACCACCGGTTCCAGCATTATGCCTCACAAGAAAAACCCAGACGTATTCGAGCTGATTCGCGCCAAGAGCAACAAGCTTCAGAGCTTGCCTCAGCAGGTGATGCTCATCATGAACAACCTGCCTGTGGGTTACTTCCGCGACCTTCAGATTATCAAGGAAGTGTTCCTTCCAGCCTTCGATGAGTTGAAAGACTGCCTGCAGATGGCGGCTTACATCATCAACAAGATGGAGGTGAACGAGCATATCCTCGATGACCCTCGCTACGACCCAATGTTCTCTGTAGAAGAGGTGAACCAGCTTGCCGCCAACGGCATGCCTTTCCGTGATGCCTATAAAACAGTGGGATTGGAAATCGAAGCGGGCGAATTCAAGCCAAACAAGGATATTCACCATACTCACGAGGGAAGCATCGGCAATCTCTGCAACGACAAGATTCAGGAACTGATGGAAAAAACGCTCTCCGAGTTCCACTTCGAACGCATGGAGAACGCCGAGAAAGACTTGCTGAAGTAAGCAGGCGTGTATCATCTGATGCCATCAAAGTAATCAAACTGAAGAAGAAATGTATATAATAAATAAGGTTCATATATATAATAAGGTGAAGAGCATAGTTAACCAAGCTATGCTCTTGCTTTGTTTGTGCTTTCCAACAACAGCTATTCTGCTGGGCGGAAGTATCCTTTCATCGTGCGATGCCGACAACAGCATCAGTACCCGCTATTTCTGCCAATTCATCTTCAGAACCATCTACCACCCTGGCAGCACCATCGAGACGGCACTCAATGGGCCGGGCAGCTACACCATGGTTAGCGCCAAGAAGGTGAACGGAGCATGGAATATCTACTCCACCCTTAACGACGGAAAGAACAAGACCGAGACCATCGTCCTCTCTACCGCCAAGGAAAATTATGCCAATTACAGCAACCTGGGAGCCGGCAACGACCTGAAGGATGCCACCAAGAACGGGTTCATTCTGGGCTTATCCAATTTCAACGGATACGTAGCCTGGGACAGACAGTGCCTCAACTGCATCCTGCAATATGGCGGAACCAACTATCCGCTGGAATGGACAGGAAACCGCCAATCGGTGATTTGCAGGAAGTGCAAAAGGGTGTATAGCCTGGAAAATGGAACCATAACAAGTGGCGGACAAAGCAAAGAAGACAAACCACTGATGCGATACCAGGTAGCCTATACAGGCATCGGAAGCGTACTTAAAGTGGGTAATTAAAGGTTTTAGATGCCATTTTCTTCAAGTTTCTACCTATTTTCAAGAAAAAACGGGGTATTTTTCTTAAAATATGTAAACACATTTGGTGGATTCAAGAAATTATACTACCTTTGCACTCGCAATTAAGAAATGCGGAAATAGCTCAGTTGGTAGAGCACAACCTTGCCAAGGTTGGGGTCGCGGGTCCGAGTCCCGTTTTCCGCTCAACTCTAACGTTTACCATGCCGCAATGGTGGAATTGGTAGACACGAGGGACTTAAAATCCCTTGACCAGAAATGGTTGTGCGGGTTCGAGTCCCGCTCGCGGCACTCACCCCTCCTAAAATTTTTCATTATGAAAAAATTTGCTTACATCATATCTCTTATTTTCATTATCGCGCTTACATCATGTGGTGTCAGCAGTGGTCACTTTAAACTTGAAGGCAAATTTTTAAACATGAATCAAGGCGAATTTTACGTTTACAGCACAGATGGTGGCATCGACGGTGTCGATACTATCAAGGTTGTTGGTGGCCGATTCAGTTATGAAATGCCTTGTACAGAGAATCATACCCTCATGATTGTGTTTCCAAACTTCTCGGAGCAGCCTATCTTTGCAGAATCAGGAGAATCTGTAGAGCTGAAAGGCGACGCTTCTCACCTGAAGGAAATGGAAATTAAAGGCACCAAAGCCAATGAATTGATGACCAAGTTCCGCAAATCTGTTCTTGGCAATACTCCTCCGCAGGAAAGTGCCCAGGCAGAGACCTTCATCAAAGACAACGCTGGCTCTGTGGTCTGCCTGTATCTAATCAAGAAATACTTTATTGCAAATATTAAGCCTGATTATAAGAAGGCCCTCTCCCTCCTGTCTATCTGTGAGAAAGAGCAGCCTAAGAATACCCAGTTGGCTAAGCTGAAGCAGCAGGTAAATATGATGAAAGATGCCAGCGTAGGTGCAAAGCTACCCGTCTTCACGGCCTACGACATCAATGGCAAACTGGTTTCCAGCACTGAGCTGAGCAGCGCTCCTGTAGCAGTAATCTACACCTGGGCTACATACAATTACGATAGCCAGAGCGTGCAGAGAGAGCTGAAAGACCGCCAGCGCAATTCGCAGGGCAAGCTCAAACTGATGAGTTTCTGCCTAGATGGTGCCAAAAGCATCTGCAAAAACAACATGAAGTACGACTCCATCTCATGGCCGGTGGTCTGCAATGGCGAAATGCTAGAAGACAAGAACTTGAAGAAGTTGGGATTGACATCACTTCCCGACAACATCATCATACAAAATGGTAAAATCATCGCCCGGGGCCTTAATAAGCAAGAACTCTACAATAAGTTAGACCAACTGCTCAAATAATACCGCGAGCCACCATCTAACCTATAAAAGAGGAGGCGTTTATGCTAGTAAAAACTTATTGCGCAGCAGTCAACGGCTTGGAAGTCACGACTGTCACAGTAGAAGTAAGCCTCAACCGAGGCGTTCAATACCACCTTACGGGCTTAGGCGACGAGGCGGTCAGGGAAAGCCGTGACCGCATCGCAGCAGCCCTGCGTTACAGCGGCTTCAAATTTCCGATAGCCGACATCACCATCAATCTTGCTCCCGCTAACCTCCGCAAGGAAGGCAGCAGCTTTGACCTCCCATTAGCCATCGGTATAATGGGAGCCAATGAAAATATCCCTGACAATCACCTCAAGGAATACATGATGGTGGGCGAACTGAGTCTCGACGGCACGCTGCAACCCATCAAGGGCGCATTGCCTATTGCCATCAGAGCCAGAGCCGAGCATTATAAGGGACTGATTGTACCCGAACAGAACGCTAGAGAAGCCGCAGTGGTCAACAACCTGGAAGTGTATGGCATGAAAACGCTATTCGATGTCATCCAATTCCTGAGCGACCGCTCTGCTCCAGAACCAACCATCGTAGATACCCGAAAGGAATTCTACGAGAACCAAATACATTGCGACTATGACTATGCTGACGTAAGGGGACAGGAAAACGTAAAACGTGCCCTTGAAGTGGCTGCTGCCGGCGGTCACAACCTCATTATGGTAGGACCTCCCGGCTCAGGAAAATCGATGATGGCGAAACGCCTTCCATCCATCCTTCCGCCTCTCACCCTCTCAGAGAGTCTCGAAACAACGCAGATTCACTCCATAGCGGGCAAACTGGGCAAAAACGTATCACTCATCGCCCAGCGTCCCTTCAGGGCTCCTCACCACACCATTTCGCAAGTGGCACTGGTAGGAGGCGGCACATCGCCACAACCCGGCGAGATTTCACTGGCTCACAACGGGGTTCTTTTTTGTGACGAGCTCCCAGAGTTCAGCAAAACCACCCTGGAAGTACTGCGCCAGCCTCTGGAAGACCGCCACATCAATATCAGCAGAGCCAAATACTCTATAGACTATCCATGCTCCTTCATGTTTGTGGCGAGCATGAATCCATGTCCTTGCGGATATTATGGCGACCCTACTCATCGTTGCGTCTGTACCCCAGGCCAGATTCAAAGATACATGAACAAAATATCGGGTCCTTTGCTCGACAGAATAGACATACAATGCGAGATAAGCCCTGTACCCTTCAAGGACATCTCGAAAGCAGCACCAGGCGAGCCTAGTGCCAACATTCGAGAACGCGTGATTAGGGCAAGGGAAATACAGGCAGCCAGATTCAAAGACTTCAAAGGCATCCACTGCAACGCTCAGATGACCGAGCGAATGATTCACCAGTTTGCAGAGCCAAGCGAAGAAGGCATCAACCTCCTGCGCATGGCAATGGAGAAACTATCACTCTCTGCCCGTGCCTACAACCGAATTCTGAAGGTGGCACGCACCATTGCCGACCTGGCAGGAAGCGAGCATGTAGAGCCACAGCATCTGGCAGAAGCCATCGGATACCGCACCCTGGACAGAGGAGACTGGGCAGAAAGAGGACACTTTTAGACAATAGACATAAAGAAGACATCGGAATAGAACATGCTGGCAGGAGTCAAACCTTGGGAGAAAGTTTGATTCCTACCTGTTTTTTTGCAGTTTATCCACCTTTTCGCTCCAAAAATACAACTGACAAAAAAATGTTTTAGAAAAAGAAACATTAGGAAAAGTATCTGAAATACCCTACTTTTTAAAGAATTAGGGGGAAATTCTGTTATTTTTCAAGTCGAAAAACGGCAAGCTGCCCTAGAATCAACAAATAGTACCCTAAAAGTCTATATTTTTGAGCTACCTTTGCATCGGAATTAAAAAGGCAAGCAATTGCCTGTAATGTCAAACAATAAAAAAATATAGATTATGGATTGCATTTATAGAATTACAAGTATTATTAAGAAGGTGGGATTTGGAATACTTCTCGCAGAATTGGCTGTAATTGCTTATTTGGCTATCCAGTAACCAATAAACAAGACTTGGTCATATCAAGCAATAATCCTCTTGAAATAAGAATTAAGACAGAATATAAAATTATCATCAATAGTAAATGATAAAGGACAAGACCTTAGTAGCTGCGTTGCCAACTGCTAAGGTCTTATTTTTGTCCCACTACTCACCCATTCAAAAGGAAAAAGGTGCATATAAAAACACAAATTACCCCCCAAACCCGTATTACAAATCCACAACAGCAGGGGGATTATTTTAGCAACAAGAGCATTATTTGACGGATTTTTACATATAAAAAACAATTTATCCCCCATTACAAAAGAATATACACCACAAATTGTAGGAAAACACGTACCTTTGCAAACGTAAATCAAACGTTATAGCATAACGTTACCAGAGAATAGAGTTTAACAATAAAAAATAAACGATTAAGAATTATGGATTGTATTTTCAAGGTTACAGAAATTGTGAAGAAGGTTGGTTTTGCTATCCTCATTGCAGAGTTAGCTGTTATCGCATACATGAACATCATGTAATATCCACGTTCTTCTATGTGTTCTCACCCCTTTGGAGTGGCAACATAAAAATGGTCTTAAGCGGCAAGCTTAGGACCATTTTTGTTTTCTATCCTCCCATTTTACACCTTATTATATATAAGAAGAGAAAAATGGGGAGAATTATACCGAATTTCCAACATTTTTTTGTAATTTTGCAGGCAAATTACAAAAATATATTAGCTAATATGGAACAAAAGAATTTCAAACGTACCACCGTTACTGCTGCATTGCCTTATGCTAACGGTGGTGTTCATATCGGCCACCTGGCAGGTGTTTACGTGCCAGCCGATATCTATGTTCGCTATCTCCGTCTCAAGAAGCAAGACGTTGTTTTCATCGGCGGTAGCGACGAGCATGGTGTACCAGTAACCATCCGTGCCAAAAAGGAAGGTATCACCGTACAGGAGGTAGTTGACCGCTATCACAACCTCATCAAGAAGAGTTTCGAAGATTTCGGCATCTCTTTTGATGTTTACAGCCGTACTACTTCACCAACTCACAATAAGTTTGCTTCTGATTTCTTCCGCACTCTCTACGACAAGGGCGTTTTGGAAGAAAAGGTAGAGGAGCAGTTCTGCGATGAGGTAACAGGCGAATTCCTTACCGACCGCAACATCGTGGGTACTTGCCCTCGCTGCGGTGCAGAAGGTGCTTATGGCGACCAGTGCGAGAAATGTGGTGCTACCCTTTCTCCAGAGGAGCTCATCAACCCAACCAACAAGAACAACCCTGGTCATGGTCTTGTTAAGAAGCCTACCAAGAACTGGTATCTTCCATTGAACAAGTATCAGGATTGGTTGA
>ERZ773186.1956-NODE-1956-length-16187-cov-3.090503_pt1 | contig 16187 bp, 11 predicted proteins | sample MGYA00581000_ERZ773186 | MGnify/ENA primary metagenome ERZ773186 (study PRJEB29015, sample SAMEA2737752) | human gut metagenome | biome: human gut; feature: human-associated habitat; material: faeces | place: China | collected 2012 ...
CAGGCTCATGTATCAACTTGCCTGCCTTTGAGGGCCATGCTTGATGATGGTCTATTTCTGCTTGGCTGTAGAACATCACTTTCTTCCTTAGAGGGGCTGGCACCTGGGATATCAATTCGTCAGAAGCACCAACGATAATGATATTCCTTACAAAAGTATTCTTCTCCAATACATCCGTAACCCAACCGCCACATGAAACAACACCCTTCCATTGTGGCTGCTGCATGTCAGGATGGTGGTCAAGCACAATCAGAGAGAACGGCTCTTGTAGTCTGGAAACCCAATATTCAGTAAGATAATGATAGTCGCCCGAATCAATAAAGTGAAGCGCCTTTGCAGGATACGGAGCAAGCAGCTGGCGCAGCTCTTTCATTCCATCCTCATCACAATAGCAGTCTACGCCATTAAGTTCACGACAGTCAACATGGACAATCTCCTGACTTGAGGCAAACGACTCGTAATCGTATACATCAGAGAAATTGAGGAGTATAATAGGCAGTTTCTTTTTCATAAACGCAAGAATTTTGGCAACAGTATTGCTATTAACACAAATGACCAATAAACAGCAGTCGGTAATGGCCGCATTGTTCGTATGTCATCAAGCAAATGGAGCACAAGTCTAAACCTGTGCTCCTTATCTAATTTTTCGTAATATCCAACATGCCTGTCATTACCAGTATGACAGCACGATTCATATTCATTATAATACCATTGGCATCTGCGCCTTCGGTATTTCTCCCTTTCCCGTGAGTTTATATCTTCGTGGGTGCGGACTTGATGATGGGCTTCTTGATGGTGATGGTTGCGCTGGTGCGGATATCCTCTACCGACGCACCTATCTCCAGGGTGTATTTGCCGGCATCGGTTACCCATGCCATGCGCTTCTCGTTGAACGAGGCGAGGTCAGCCAGGGGGATTGACATTTCCACGACCTCTGTCTCTCCGGCTTTGAGCAGTCGGGTCTTGGCAAAGGCTTTCAGCTCGCGGCTGGGTTTTTCCATCGCGCCCTTGGGAGCGTTGACGTAGAGCTGCACCACCTCTTTGCCATCTACGCTGCCCACATTGGTCACGGGCACGCTGACGATATAGCGGCCCTTGACAAGGCGCACCTGTGGCTTGTCATATTTGAAAGAGGTGTATGACAGACCGTAGCCGAAGGGATAAGCCACGGCCTTCTTCTGCGTATTGAAATAGCGGTAGCCCACATAGATGTCTTCCTCATAGTTGGTGTAGCCCAGGTCTTTCTTGGCGAGCACCACCGAGTCGGGGCGCAGCAGTTCGTCCCAGTTGAACTTGTAGTGCAGGGGGAAATTCTTGGCAGATGGGTAGTCGAAGTAGTCGAGCGCAAAGGTCATCGGCAGTCTGCCCGAAGGACATACCTTGCCCGTGAGCACATCGGCCACAGCATTGCCGCCCTCTTCGCCGGGCTGCCAAGCCATGACGATGGCATCGACCTTGTCGCGCCATGACGCCACATCGATGACGCCACCCACGTTGAGCACTACTATCACAGGCTTCTTCTGCGCGTGGAAAGCCTTGCTAACCTGGTCTATCAGCGTCAGCTCAGCCTTGGTGAGCAGATAGTCGCCCTCCTTGTAGTCGCGGTCTTCGGCCTCGCCCGAGTTGCGGGCGATGGTGATGATGGCCTTGGTGCAGTCCTTGGCACGATAGCCGATGAAGGCGCTGTTGATGGCAGGCTCCTCGGGCTCACGCATACCGAAGAACCAGTTGCGGAAGGTGGGCGTATTCTGCTCGTCGAGCAGCAGATACTGGTTGTCCATATAGTGGGTGTAATAGGTATCGAGTGTAGAGTGGAGGTTTACCTTGCTGTTGTGCAGTCCCTCGACGAGGGTCACGGTGTAGGGCTTGTAGACATCAGCGGCGCCGCGTCCGTTGGCATAAAACTTATACGCGCCAAGTCCGAAGAGCGCCACCTGGTCGTCTTCCACGAGGGGCAGAGGGCGCGCCTTGGTCACCGCCTGCTTGGCAGCATCACCAGTGATGAGGGCAGGCTCGCTGTTCTTGAGCAGCACCACGCCCTCGGTGGCAGCCTCGCGTGCCAGCACGGCGTGGGCCTTGAGGTCGGGAGCGAAGGTGGCTTCGACGCCACGGTAGTGGGGTGTGCGCATGATGTATCGCAGCACACGCCGCACATTGTTGTTGATTTCAGCCATCGTCAGCGTACCTTTCTTCACGCAGTCCAGGATATCCTGCACCTGCTGCGGAGTACCGCCCATGAGCAGGTCGTTGCCGGCATGTACCTGTGCGCGGGTGTCGCGTGCCTCCACCCAGTCGGTCATCACGATGCCGTTGAAGCGCCATTCCTTGCGCAGCAGGTCGGTGAGCAACTTGTGGCTGTACTGGGTGTGCAGGCCATTGATACGGTTGTATGACGACATCACAGCCCAAGGCTTAGCCTCGCGGATGGCTATCTCGAAGCCGCGGAGGTAGATTTCGCGGAGGGCGCGCTGCGACACACGGGCGTCGTTGAACATGCGCATCGTCTGCTGCGAGTTGGCGGCAAAGTGCTTGATGGTGGCGCCCACGCCCATAGACTGCAGACCCTTGGTGGCTGCCGCTGCCATATAGCCAGACAGCAACGGGTCTTCAGAGTAGTACTCGAAGTTGCGGCCGTTGAGCGGGTTGCGATGAACATTGAGACTCGGAGCCAACAGGATGTCGCCACCGTAGGCAAGCAGTTCGTCTCCCATTGTGGCACCCACGCGCTTCACCAGGTCGGTGTTCCATGTGGCAGCCAGCAGCGTAGCCACCGGGAAGCCGGTAGAATAGTAAGCTTTGCCGTCGCCTCTCACCAGCGTGTCCATGCGCACACCCGTGGCGCCATCCATCATGATGGTGTGGGTTATGCCCAGGCGGGGTATGGCGTAGGTGGTGCCGGCTCCGTTGGCGATGATGTCCATGCCATCAGCCGACTTGACTCCCACCAGCAGATGGGCTTTCTCTTCAAGGGTCATCGCTTTGACAATCTGGTCGATGGGCGCTTTGCCCAACTGGGGCAAGGTTTTTTGGGCGGTCATCGTCAGGCTGCACGACGCCACGGCAAATAGTAGGAATATTCTTGATAATTTCATGATAATAATGATTTTCTGCAAAATTAATATAATTTCATTAGACCTCCACGCTTTTAGGGCAAAAAGTTTGAAGGTGGGCGTAAAAAAATGGATTGAGGGGCTGGTTATCGTTGGATGAATGAAAACACAAAAAGCCGTGGCGGTGGCTGTCGTGGTGTGAGTTATCTGCTGTGGTTACACTGGCATTTAGTTGGTGCGGGTAACGCCTTCGGCTAAGCGCAACACTTACAGCGTTGCTATCCTCTTTTTCAAATTTTCCCAGGGTTGAGGCGCAACGCACCTCAACCCTGGGCTGGAAAATCGCATCTCCTACAGAGTTGCTATTGCTTGCACAAACCATCTGCGAGTTACGCCTACGGCTAAGCGCAACTCCTACAGCGTTGTCGAGGTGCACACCATCCACTATGGGCTAACCAAACATGGCCTTAATGCGAAGCCCCATCTCAGTCTTCACCAAGGGAAAGAAGCTCGAGCCAACCGCATCAAGCACAGCAGGAATAAGCTCCAGTCCCTTGAGAAGGGCTGGGGAGGGGCGGCGGCTTTAGGGAGGGGCTTTTAGATAGATACAAAAAAAAGGGCAGACTGTTTCTCATTACCGAGAGCAGCCTGCCCTATACTTTACTATTCACCTAATGCTTATTTGACTTCTATGTGCTTAACGTCTTCCTTTTCCTCTTTCTTCTCGACCTTTGGCAGAACTACCTTGAGCACACCGTCGGCAACGTTGGCCTCAATCTTGTCGGCATCTACATTGTCTGGCAGAGCGTAACTCTGACGATAGCTGGTGTAAGAGAACTCGCGGCGCAGATAGTGTTCCTTCTTGTTCTCGTCCTTCTGCTCATTCTTGTTCTCGATAGAGAGGGTAAGATAGCCGTCTTTGTCGATACTCATGTTGACTTGCTCCTTCTTCAGACCTGGAACAGCGACTTCCATAACATACTGCTTGTTGTCTTCCTTAACGTTGACAGCCGGAGCTGTGGTTGTGGTCTGTGCCATTACGGGTGTATTGAAGAAATTGTCATCAAACCAATTGTTCAACCAATCAAAATCATTATTTCTACGAACTAACAACATAATTATTACCTCCTAATTGTATTTTATATTCTTCTTTTATCTTGCCGGTGTGGGTCTAGTCAAACTTGCGATTGCCTTCGGCCTTCCGGCTTTCACTGATAGTTTTGCAAGTTACATACCAACGGCAAAGAAGTGACAATTTGGCAGTGCGACGGGGCGATTGTGGCAGCAATGTTGAAAATAATTGGCTTTTGCTGCCATAATCGTGACAACAGCAAGGCATTATGGCATCATGGCAAAGATGGCGGTGATGGAGGTAAAGACAATGAGAGCGACAGGCATCGCTATGGACAGGACAAAAAAAATGAAGGCCGCAACTATTCCCATAGTCGCGGCCCCCGGATTGTTGTTTTTAAACCAACGCTATATTATGAAACAACAAATTATTTGAACATATAGAGTTCTCCTACACATGTCTGGTTGTACTCTTCGCCAAAGAAGTAACCATAGTAGCAAGTGTAAGGAATGAACTTCACATACTTACATGTAATTGCTGAGTAGAAGTTGATGCAAACAACACCATCTGTATAACCAGTTTCCAAAGCTCCACCAGTCTGAGATGTCCAGTTCTGACCATCGTTACTGGTAAAGATTTCAAGGGTATAAGGACCGTAAGGTGCGTCATAACCATACTGGTAAGCAACACCAATCAGAGGCTGGGGAGTTTTGAACTCACAGTAAATTGGCTCTGGACCAGCATACATATCTGCCCATGTGCTGGTGTATGTATCCATGAGCTTTTCAGTATAGTCTTCTTCCTGGAAGGTGTAGGTCAGATCAGCTGCAGTAAGCTTGGTCTTGGTCAACAGATCGTCGCTGAAGCCCTTGAAGTTGGTTACCTTCTTGTCCAACAATGTATAATAAGCATTGTGGTCCTTACCCACAGCAACCTTAGAAGCAGACTTGACGTCAGTAATCTTGATGGCTGCAATAGCTTTGCCAGAAACGTTTCTGATGGCTTCGCTGTCAGTTACTTTGAACTTGACAGGCTCAGCAGATACATTCTTGCCAGCAGGGATGGTAACAGTATTGTTCTCAATAGCCATACAGCCAGGAGCAAGAGCACTGTTCTTGTCAGCACCATAAGCAGCGGCGCCAGCAGCGGCAGCCTCTGTATCCTCAGCCACAGTAACGACTACGTCATTCTCTACAGGAGTAGTAATACGTACATAGAACTCGTATGTATCCTCGGGTACAACAAATCCTGCAGGAGTCTGAACTACAGTTGCCTGTGTTGCATTGGCAGGTGCAGATACCTCATTGATATATACCTTGGGATCATTGCTTGTCTGCTCCTCGGGGTGAAGGAGCGAGCCCACCTCGGGCTCACCCTGACATGCCGTAAAGAGGGGCAATGCGGCTATCAGCGCAACGGCTGATTTAATTATCATTGATTTCATAATCTTCTTACGTTTTTACAGTTTATTATTTACCATCAATACGTACATCCTGAATCCAAGTGGGAACCAAATTGTCCTTAGTTGTGGCATCGTTGCCATTGCCAGACCAATCCTTGAACTTGAAGCCCTGACCCTCATTGAACTTGTAGTAGAAGATGAAGCCGGGAGTGGTGGGATCGCAAGAGTACATATTGTTCTGAATCTCCTTCTGTGAGCGTGCCTTCTTCCACAGACGAACCTCGCTGTAGTAAGAGTTACCCTTGTTATAGGTAGAGTTAGAGCTGATAGATACAGAAGAAACGCGGGTCTCCTTGCCAGGCAGGTCCATAGAGTTGTCGAGCTGACCGTTGACATAGAGATACAACTTGGCACCGGTGCATACGTAGGCGATGTGATACCATGTGTTGGCGTTGAAGAGCATCTGGCTGTTCATCTGTGTACCCTGGGTCTTGATCTGCAGACGGTTACCCTCGATAGGAGCATCACCGAAGCGTACATAAACCTCATCGGGACCAGTACTGTAGATAGCCTGGTTGTTGTATTGACCGATTTGTGTACCGAGAATATCCTTCTTGATATTCATCTCCATAGTCCACTCTGTAGTAGTATAAGTCTCGTTGAGATCCTGGCCGATATAATGTCTTACGTTGAACTGTACAACAGGCTGGATAACCACCTGGTCAAGAACGAATACCATTACGCTACCAGACTTGAGGACATTGGCGTTGCCGCTAACCTTCTCAAGACGGAAGGCGAGCGCATACTTCTTACCGCTATTCTTGAGCTCATCGTTGTAAGGATTGACGGTGAGTGTAGCGGGGTTAGATACAGAAGTACCGGGTTCAATGGTCACCTCATTGGCAGAGAGCGAGAATGTTCCCTCAGGCAGAGCTGTATAAGAAGTCTCGTTCTTGGAGTTGAACTGCTCGAGAGCCTGAGCATCGTAGACGAGCTTGAAGCTGCTTGCCTCGGTAGCCTTTTCAGACAGACGTACGTTGATGTCTGTAGAGACAAACTCGTTGCCGACAGTAAGTTTCTGCGAGGAATTGGCATTAGTCGCTGTCTGCAGGATATATGCCTGATTGGTGAGCTGGTCGTATTCGGCATTCTCACAACCTGTGAGGGCTACGGCGCCGAGAAGGATGCCACCATATATGAATTTAGATATCTTTTTCATTATTGCAGTTATTATGAAATTAAATACTACTTAATCGCGGGATTCATAATCTGGATACCCTTACGCAGAGCGGGATAAGAAGGCTGCTTGCCTGCCATATACTCATACTCCATGTGATAGGTACCGATACCACCCTTCTGGACTTTCTTGCCATTGATGATGGGCTGCCAACGTGCCATACCCTCAAGACTCATCATCTCGTTGCCATTGCGGTCAGTAAATGATACGCCGCCAGCAAGAGCAAAGTTCTCGAAGTTCTCGGTAACGATGTACTTCTTGGCAACCTCTTCGGGCTCGAGTACGCCATTAAAGTTCATGATAGTACCCTGGAGACGACCATCGAGGTTAGCGTCACCGGTACATTGGTAAGCCTGAACGATGAAGTAGTTGAAGCAAGGACCGAGCTCTGAGTTGATAGTCTGAGGCTCACCGTCGATGACGAGCATCTTGTCTGTACCCGACTTCGGACCAAGACGACGGCTGAGAGCCTCTACGAATACCTTCTCGGCAGCGGGTACACCAGAGATGTTACCACGATGACCATAGTTAGGCTCATAGTCATAGTCGAAACCATCGTAGCCATACTTGTCGATGGTATCACAGATGGCATTGGCATACTTCACGATAGCCTCGTCGCCTTCACCCCAGAATGTAGTGGCATCCTCGCCCTCGGGAGTGAGCTGGTCGCCCACGTTCTGTACGATGAAACATACGAGAGCACGTGTACCCTTTACAGTCTGTACATATTGGAGGTCGGCCTTGCGCTCGGGTGTGAGGTTACGCCAGTTACCCCATATTGAAACGAAGTCTACGCTGTCGGGGAGACCGCGGAGCGAGTTTTCGAGAGAAGCACCGGCACCTACCCAGTTACCAAACCATCCGAAGGCTACGGGGTGGTCGCTCTTCTTATATGCTCTCAGAGCCTCATAGTACTCTGGAGTGCGCGCAGGGTCGGTGAGATTGACGGGATTCTTTGTCTCGACATCTGTGTCACAGGCAGCAAACATAAAGGCAACTACCGACACGAGCAGCATTTTGAATATATTTTTCATTGCTTTTGTCAATTTATTAGTTGATAATATAGTGATTACTTCTGCCACCACATCTTGGTAGCATAGTCATCGGCACCACCGAGGAGCTGTACAGCCTTCTGATAGTTTACAGGGTTGTTGGTAGGCTCAGTGTAGTCGAAAGGAATACGGTTGGGCACCTCAATGCTGTAAGAAGTAGTCTGGGCTACGGGGAATACCTTAGGATAGCCAGTACGACGAATCTCGCACCATCCCTCCTGACCGTCGGGGAAGAGGGCAATCCACTTCTGGACGATAAGGCGCTCAAGTTTCTCAGCTGCAGAAGCGCTGTTGTCCCACTTGATAGTGATGGTAGACATCTTGCCATGTGAACCACCGTAACCATCGGTAGCATCCTTATAGTCGGCAGGAGTACTTGCATCGTCTTCGAGGTAAGCATCTACGTTCTTGGCACCCCACTGCTCGAAAGAGAGCTTGATGGCCTGCTTGTAGAGAGACTCTACGTCGCCACCCATACCAGACCAGTTGGCCAGCGCACCTTCGGCACGGCAGAATGTCATTTCAGCTGCTGTGAGCCATACGCCACGAGAGTCCTTCTCGATGTTGGCTGCAGAGTAGAGACCACCGGCAACAGACTTATTACCAATGTTGGCACCGGCACGACAACCGATGATGGCGCGGTCGCCCTCGGTAGTTGTAGCGCTGAAGTACTTGCTGATACGTGGGTCACCATAACCGTTCATGTAGCTCTCGATGTCAGCACATGCGCGGCTGTCGCCCCACTCTACAGATGTCTTCCACTGACCGTTGGGGTTGTAGTTGATGGCGCAGTTGTCGTCGTTAGAGGTGATGACACCAGCGGCAACAGCTTCCTCACCTACCTTCTTGGCATAGTCGGGAGCCACGAAGCGCATACGGATAGCCATACGCAGTTTGAGAGAGTTGGCAAATTTCACCCACTTGGTGAAGTCGCCACCATAGACCTGGTCGGCGTCCTTGAACTGTACGAGGCTACCACCGTTGGCGGCGATCATACCGTTGATTACACCGAGGGCGTGGTCGAGGTCAGCCACGAGAGTCTTGTAGATGGTCTCCTGTGAAGAGTAGGCATTGGGATCTTCCTCAGCGCCGATTGGCAGAGGACCATACATATCGGTAAGACGGAGGAATGACTGTGCGCGCAGAATCAGAGCCCATGCGTAAGGCAGACTCTCCTTGGTAGAGAGACGGGCAATCTCATTGAAAGCCGAAACAGTCTTCTTCATACTGTCGGCGAAAGGATAACGTACCCATCCTACAGGAGCATTCATCTTGGCGAAGTTGCTACCAGCAAAACCGTTGTTGGCATAAGTCATGAAACGGCCGAGGTAGTTACCGATAAGGTCTTGGTTCATCTGATAGGTATTCTCCTGCTCGGGGAAAGCCTCAGTCTCCATCTGAACCATGAAAGAACCGGTGCTATAGTTATCGCGGTTGATTTCTTCATTGTTGAGGGCACCACCGGGACGGTTGGCGTCTTCGAAGCCATCAGTACATGAAGCTGCGAGGCCCATTACTGCCACTGATGCAACAGCGAAGGTTATTGTCTTTATAATAGTTTTCATTTTGAAAGTCATTTAATGTAATTAGAACTTCAGTTTAACATTGAAACCTAACGAACGGAGACTTGGCTGCATGAAGTAGTCGAGAGCCTGGTAGAAGGTACCGGTAGAAGCTGTTGACTCGGGATCGAAAGGAGCCTTGCAGTAAATCATCCAGAGGTTGTTGGCTGTAAGACCGAGAGAGAGGTCGAGGCCAGCAAGCCACTTCTTGGGAACATCGTAACTGATGTGGGCTTCCTGCAGACGTACGTTAGTAGCACTGTAGGTATATTCAGACCAGATGGGGTTGTCACCACCTACTACAGCATAGTACTTTTCAGCAGGTACGAGACCTGTATTGACAGGGATACCTCCATTCTCGCGGGCTGCAGCAGAAGTCTTTGACACACCGTAGTAGTCCATGATGGCCTGGGTCTGGCTCATTACGATACCACCGAGACGGGCAGTAAGGAGGAAGCCGAGGTTGATACCCTTCCAAGAGAATTCGTTAGAGAAACCGATGTTGCCCTTGGGCAATACGCTACCCAGATACTTGGGGTTAGAGAGAGTCTTGCGGATTACGTTGCCGCTGGCGTCGAGAGCGATATTGCCTTCTCTGTCACGAGCAAAGTCGGTATAGCTGTACACGTCACCCATGGTACCACCCTTCTTCAGGATTACACCCACGCCGTTAAGACCGGTTGTGCTGATGGTCACCTCTGGATCGGCGAGCAGGTCGACAATCTTGTTGCGGTTCATACTGTAGGTAAGAGAGCTGCTCCAAGAGAGCTTGCCAAACTGGTGGTTGTAACCGATAGAAAGCTCAAGACCGCGGTTGCGTACGTTACCGGTCTGTACATACTCGTGATCATAACCCTCAGATACTGTGATAGGACGGAGGAAGGTCTGCTTGCGGGTATTAGACTGATAGAATGTCATATCCAGAGTCAGAGCGTTGTTGAAGAAGCGTGCGGTAAGACCGGCTTCCCATGAGTTGGTACGCTCAGGATAGAATGTCTTGGGGAACTTATAAGTTACAGTCTCATAGGTCTGAGTGTTGGGCTTGAAGTTGTAACGCCACTGAGAAGTGATGTTGGGGCTGATAGCCGAACCTACAGATGCCCAAGAGCCACGTACCTTCAGGTAGTCGATAAATTCGGGGAGCTTCACCATCTGAGAGATGATGGCAGAAGTACCTACTGAAGGATAGAAGAACGACTCGTTCTCGGTGCCTGCGAGGGCAGAATCCCAGTCGTTACGGCCTGTCAGAGTCAGGTAAACCATGCTGCGCCATCCCAGTTCGACGTTGGCGAATACCGAGTTGATGTTATGCTTGTTGAAAGCATAGATAGGACGGTTGTCGTTGGTCGCATTGGCGTAGTCAATGGCGTTGGGGCTGAAGATATTGGAAGGAGCACGCAGACCACCCTGGAATCCATTATTGTCAAACTGTGTGCGAGAGAACGAACCACCGACGTTGGCGCCGATAGAGAACTTGTCAAAGCTCTTGTTTACGTTGAACATCACGTCACCATAAACGCTCTGGTCTACGGCGTTAGAGTAGGCGTAGAAACCATAGTCAGAGTGAGCGAAGAGGTTGATGGTAGAAGCATAGCGCTTGTCCTCAGACTTGCTGGTGGCACGGTCGAAGCGGATACGGCCCACTACGTCCAACCAGTCGAAAATCTGGTACTTCAAGCTGCTATTGATCATATAGCGATGCTTCTTGGTAGTACGGTTCATGCGATTGGCAATCCAGTAGGGGTTCTGCATAGACAGAGCGTCACCGAAGTTCCAGTTCTGAACATAGATACCACGAGACTGGTCAAAGACTTCAAAGGTACGGATAGCGTCAAAGCTCTCACCACGTGGGAAGAGGTAGAGCGCTACCAGCGGGTTGAAGTACTGACCCTGAGCCATGAGGTTCATGTCGCTCTGCTTCACATAGTTGAGGTTGAAGTCGAGAGTCAACTTGTCGTTCAGGAAGTTGGTAGAGTTGCGGAATGTGAAGTTGTAACGGTCATAGCTGTTGTTGGGCATGATACCATTGGCATTGGTAGTACCTACCGATGCGTAAGTCTGGTTCTTGCCGTTACCTACTGTCAGAGACACGTTGTTCTGAACGTTGGTACCGGTGTTGAAGAAGTTTTCGGGCTCGAAACCTGTAAACTCAGAACCACCCTTTTCACCCCAAGAGCGAACCTCACCGGGACGGTTGGCATACTCGTTCTGGAACTCGGGCATCTTGAATACGTCTGAGAACTGGGTACTGTTGCTTACTACAACAGACACGCGGCCTTCCTTACCCTTCTTGGTAGTGATCATGATCACACCCTGAGCGGCAGCCGAACCGTAAAGAGCGGCAGCAGCAGGACCACTGAGCACGCTGATGCTCTCGATGTCCTCGGGGTTGATATCGGCGATACCTTCACCACCAGGCTGGCTGGCATAGATACCCTCAGCAGTACCGTTGTTGCGGTTGTTGATTGGCACACCGTCTACTACGTAGAGAGCAGAGTTGCTCTGGTTGATAGACTTGGGACCACGCATTACGACACGTGTGGCACCACCCATACCGGCAGAAGAGGCGTTGATGTTGACACCAGCCACCTTACCGGCGAGAGAGTTCATGAAGTTGGTGCTCTTTACAGTGGTCAGGTCTTCGTTGCCCAACTGCTGTACATTGTAGCTAAGCGCCTTCTCCGAGCGCTTGATACCCAGAGCGGTAACGACTACTTCATCGAGAGTCTTCTCGTCCTGAGCCATGTTGATGGTCATACCTGTACCTGTGGCAGCCACTTCCTTGTCGGCATAGCCCAGATAGGTTACTACCAAGGTACTTCCGGCGGGAACTTTGAAAGAGAACTTACCGTCGATGTCAGTGACTACTGCGGTTTTTGTTCCTTTTACCGTTACGGTTGCACCAATGACAGGTTCGCCATTTTCATCGAGTACCTGTCCTCCGACTGTCTTCTCATTAGCCTGCTCCACCTTGTTGAAGGGAGCTTTCTCACTGGGCGCTCCTACTGCAAATGCAGAAACGCTACCAAGGCACAATGCCGATGAGAAAAACAATCTTAGCAAATTAGATTGCATTCTGTCCATAGGTTTTTTGTAAGTTATAAAATTAAACAATATGAGAATTTTCACTCAATATCTATGTTAGTTGTTTCCCTGTTGGGTCGCAATTGGTTTAATACTGTCCTGAGAGAATTCCCTCTGGCTTGGGTGCGTCGCGGACGACGCACCTGCACCATAGTATGCTTTGTTCAGTTCACAAACTCATGCTTGAGGGTCTGTTATCATCAGGTTATGTTGTTTAGGTTGTATGTATCGTCTTTATTTCGATGCAAAGATAAACCTTTTTTAGCAATTGCGCAATTATTTCTGCCATTTTTTATATGCTGGTGCCAAAAAAATCAAGGTTGGCGACTATCTCGGCTGTCATTTTGCTTATTTTCCAAGGAATTAGCGTTAAAAAAAATTTCATTGCGACGCCCTCTGTCATGGGTGAAACTATCGCACGCGTGCGCGCGTATATATTAGATAAGGTATAAACACCGGGCGTAGGCATGATGAACCCGACGAACAGAACGGGCGATGTCGCCACAGTCGCCGCGACGGTCATATTCTGCCGCGCCATCGCGTTTTTTTACGTTTCAAGGTACGAAATGAGTATTGCATGGGCTGATTTGTGCATTGCAAACCTTGAATTTCTGATATCATGCCGCGCCGTTCGCTTTTCTTGCATGGGCAGAGGGATGTCTTGCCACGCCAACAGAGAGCAGATGATGGTGGGCGCCCTCACTCGTTGCTCGTGGATGGCGGGCGAATGGCCGGACGATGCGAAGGGAGTGATGGCAGATGGCGAAGGGAGTGATGGCGGGTGGCGAAGGAAGTGATGGTGGGTGGCGAAGGAGGTTGGTGCTTTCGGCGAGGGAGTGATGACAGGCGACGAGGGGTTGGCGACTTGCGGAGAAGGTGGCAACGGTGGGTGTCAAAGGGAGGGGCTTGGGCGCTGCGGACACGAAGAAAGGGACAAAAGCAACTGCTGGTGTTTGCTTTTGTCCCTTTGCGGCGACTGTGCTTGTCGGCTGTAGGCTGAGGGTATGGGCTACTGCGCTTCCCTGCCCTAATGCGCCGACACAGTTATGTGAGAAGGAGCTGCAGATTGTCGATGAGTTTGCCTACAGCGTGATGGTTGGCACGCAGATGGTCGAGCATCTCGCGGCGGGTAGGCATGCGCTTTACCTCCTTCGCCTCTGCCACGCGCACGCTGAGCTTGAGGTCGGGGCAACCCAACGCAATTTGCAGCGTCTTCTCTATACGCGGCTTGATTTCGATGATTTCGTTGGCCAGGAAGGTATTGTCTGCCACCGCTTCGACAAGGGGATAGTCGGTGATGACGGGGTCGATGTTCTTCATACGCTGCGCCAGCGCGACATACTTCTTGGGCATACGGTTGCACATGCCACGCCACTCCAGTCCGAGCTGTGCGTCGTCGAAGGGCTTCCCCTCGGGCTGTGCGCTGTCGGCGTCGGTCTTGAAGGCGTCGTCCTCGATCTGTGCCACTTTCTCCTCGCTTTTCAGTATCGAGCTGAACGAGAGCGACGACATGCCCAGAAGGGGATTAACCATAGGTTGCGCCGCCCGGGATGGGGTCTTGGGCGCTTCAGAAGGAGCCACAGCCTCTACTGTCTGCACCTCCTTCTGCGGGCGGCGGACAGGGGGCTCAGCCACGGCCACCTGTGCTGCCGCTTTAGGCTGAGACGCTGTGATAAGTCTGAACAGGGATTTCAATCGCTTGGGGCCAGGCCCCACGCCGGCGGCATCGTCGGGCTGGGTGATTTGTGCCACCTCTATCAGGGTGATTTCAGCCAGCAGGCGCTTGTTGGAACTCTGCCTGTAGTTGACGTCACACTGGTTGAGGATGCGCAGCGCCTTATACAGGAACGGTACAGAGCAACGCTGTGCCTGCTCTTTGTAGCGCTGTTGCTGCTGTTCGCACACTTCGAGCAGGGCTATGGTCTCGGCATCGCGCGCCATGAGCACGTTGCGCACATGGGTGGCAAGTCCGTTGACAAATCTGCCTGCGTCGAAGCCCTTGGAGAGCACCTGGTTGAACAGCACCATGATGTCGGAGGCCTTGTTCTCGAGTGCCTGGTCGATGACCTTGAAGTAGTATTCGCTGTCGAGGATGTTGAGGTCTTCGAGCACCTTCTTGTAGGTGATGTCGCCCTGGCTGAAGCTCGCCGCCTGGTCAAAGATTGACAGCGCGTCGCGCATACCGCCGTCGGCCTTCTCGGCTATCATGTGCAGCGCCTCGGGCTCTGCCTTGATGCCTTCGCGCTCTGCCACCATCTTGAGGTGGTTTACGATGCCGGGCACAGTCATGCGGTCGAAGTCATAAATCTGGCAACGGCTGATGATGGTGGGCAGTATCTTGTGCTTCTCGGTGGTGGCGAGGATGAAGATGACGTGGGCTGGCGGTTCCTCGAGCGTCTTGAGGAAGGCGTTGAAGGCAGCCGTAGAGAGCATGTGTACCTCGTCGATGATGAAGACCTTGTAGCGGCCGAGCTGGGGGGCGATGCGTGTCTGCTCCATGAGCGCCTTGATGTTTTCTACCGAGTTGTTGCTGGCGGCATCGAGCTCAAAGATGTTGTAGGAGCGCTGCTCGTTGAACGCCTGACAGCTCTCACACTCGTTGCACGCCTCTCCCTCGGCAGTGGGGTGCATGCAGTTGATGGCCTTGGCGAAGATACGCGCGCAGGTGGTCTTTCCCACTCCTCTCGGACCGCAGAAGAGGTATGCGTGAGCGAGTTTGCCGCTCTTCACCGCATTCTTGAGCGTAGTGGTAAGCGCCGACTGTCCCACCACCGAGTCGAAGCTCATCGGGCGGTACTTGCGGGCGGATACAATGTATTCTTCCATACTTATAGGGATATAGTTTAATGTTGCAATGATAGCGACGCCCATCGTCTGGTCGACGAATATTGGCATCTCTATTGCAAAAGTAACTAAAAATGTCGAAAGTTTCGATGATATTTAGTATTTTTGCACGTGTAATACATATAAATATGTTTTTTCGTAAAGGTAATATAGGCAATCTGCTCGGTCATTACAAGTATCTCATCGTAATCGTACTGGGTACAATCATGGTGGGTGTGGTAGGCAACAACAGCTTCCGCAAGCGCATCCAGTATGAGCTGCAGATAGGCGACCTCAAGGACGAGATAGAGCGGTATAATGCCCAGAACGAACACGACACGAAGAAGCTGCAAGAGCTGACGCGCAATCCCAAAGCCATCGAGAAGGAAGCTCGCGAGCGTTATTTCATGAAGACCGATGACGAGGACATCTTTGTGCTCAGCGATGACCAAACGACAAATGACAATGATGAAAACAATGAATAAGTGGCAGAATGCCATCTATCTCTCAGGCGGTCTGCTCATGGTGGTGGGCGCCGGCTGTTACTGCTTCCTGCTCTGGCAGCAGGTGATGTGTTGGATATTCCTCTTCGGCGCGTGCATGTTTGCCATCATGCAGATGATGCAGACCTACGAGGGCAACGACCCGACCATCAAGCGGCTCAAGCGCATACAGAGCATTGCCGACATATTCTTCATTCTTTCGGGCATGCTCATGGTAGACACCGTGTATCATGTTCTGGTGTCGCTCTTCGACAGCAACATGAGCGCGGGGTACTACACCTATATAGAATATGTATACAACAAGTGGGTAGTGCTGCTGCTTATCGCCGCCATCCTTGAGGTTTACACTACACATCGCCTCGACAGCGAACTCAAGAAAACAAAAAATACTTAAAAGTAGGC
>ERZ773186.1964-NODE-1964-length-16149-cov-3.518827_pt1 | contig 16149 bp, 9 predicted proteins | sample MGYA00581000_ERZ773186 | MGnify/ENA primary metagenome ERZ773186 (study PRJEB29015, sample SAMEA2737752) | human gut metagenome | biome: human gut; feature: human-associated habitat; material: faeces | place: China | collected 2012 ...
CGCCGGGGCAAGGGCAGGGTCTGCGGCGCAGAGGGCGGCGCCCAGCACCGCGCTGCCGCTCAGGGCGGCAAGCTTCTGTGCCCGGCAGCACAGCGCCAGCTCTGCGGCGGCACACGCCAGCACCCCGGGTGAGAACCACCCCCACCGCACACTGCCCAGCGCCGCCGCCACAGCTGCGCCCACCAGCAGCGTGCCCATACCCGGGCGCTCCGGGGCAAATTTGCGCAGCCCAAAGCCGATTGCCGCCGCAAGCAGGGCGTCTGCCGCACTGTACAGCAGAAGGTCTGCCCCGCCGCTGCTGCCCAGCGCAAAGCACAGCGCCATGCCGGTCAATGTGCTGCAGCCCGCCAGCGCGGCGGGCATAAACTTTTGCGGCAGCAGCCAGCGGGCTGCCACAGCAGCGCCCAGCGCACACAGCTGACACAGGCTGCGCAGCGAGAGCGCCCCCAGTCCATGGAGCAGCAGCCCCAGCGCCGCCCCTGCCGCACAGGGGGCAAAGCAATCCTCTGCCAGCCCAAGGGTCAGCCCCAGCCCAAAGGGCATCAGCGCCCCGTACAGCACTGCCCAGCCGCCGGCAAAGCCGATGCCCACCGCTGCCAGCCGCCGCGCCGCCGGGCGCAGCATCGCCCGTGCCGCTAAGGGCGAAGGCTGCAAGCACCGCCCGTCCGAAGATAAAACACCCATCCGCTCTGTCATAAAAATCCCCCGCTTTCCGGCGGGGATTTTTGTTCTGTTCCCCGCACTGTCTGCATATACTGTAACGCGGGGCAGCGGCAGTTTTTGGCGCGGTGCATAGAACCGCCCCAAACCCGCCCAAAGACGCAAAAAAGCCCTGCGGCCGTCATTTTGCCGCAGAGCTTTGGGGGTATTTTCAACTGTTCAGCAGAAATAGTGGATCTCGCCAAAAAAAGCTGTCCATTTTTCGATTACTTCCCCGCTGCGCGCTTCAATAACTGCCATAATGTTGCGCAGCACCCGGGGCGGGATCTGAGAGTTATTATTGCACAGGTAGCAGCCGCCCGCCTTGGTGATCCAGATCTTGGTGGCGTTGCTGTTACAGGAATCAAGACTATTACTCAAAGTGCAGTGAAAGGCTCTGTAGATGCATTAGTCAAGACATTTTTCTCAGCATCTTATTATGATATGGATATAACAGATAGCTCGCTGTCTGATTATGATTCTTCAACAGGCAAGAGAACATGGTCTGGTACTATCACTCTTACAAGTCATTCACAAATGGACGAGAACAATCAGTATCTTACCAAATCAGTCAAGATTACAACCAATGTAATTGAGTCCACAGAGAAATATATTGAACAGAAAATCACACGTATGACTAATCGTGCCGATGAAATCAAGGATAAGCAGATTACAAGTATTAAACTTGCAGAGGATAAGTTTAAGGAACAGCTTGGTTACTATTCTCTCACTGAACTAAATAATCTCAAGAAGGAGTTTGAAGCTTGTAGAGATATTGCAGTTGATGGATTTACAGACGAAAGTGTTGATGTTCAATATAATAATAGTGAATTAAAAAATAAATATGTAAATTTCTACAGTGTTAGAATTGTTCTTATACAAGATGAAATCAAAACTAGCGAAACCCAGATTGAAACGGTTAATGCGATATATAACACAGAAAAATCAACAGGTGAAATACAAGATATTGTCAATTCAGTTAAAGCAGAACTTGACTTGAGAAATTACCTTGGTGAAGAACTCTATATGTTGTGGTATTCATACAGGCGTGAGGATGATTATAGTAATGATAACTATTCTTCTACTGGACTTGATGATGTGACTCTTATAAAAAGAGCAACTGAGTTAGTTGAAGCTGCGCAGAAAGAGTTGTACAAAGCTGGTAATCTTCAATATAGTCTCAGTGCTACAATGGGTAATCTTCTTGCACTTGATGAATTTAAACCAATTAAAGACAAATTTGAAGTTGGCAACTTTATCAAGGTTGGAATAGATGATAAGGTATACTCTCTCAGGTTAATGTCATATGAGACAGATTTTGATTCTATTCAGGATATGTCTGTGGAATTTTCAACTGTTGAAAAGGTATATACAGGATATTCAGACGTTCAATCTGTGCTTGATTCAAGTAGATCTATGGCTACATCATACTCTTCTGTCAAGGATCAAGTTGACAAATCAAAGAAAACTACTGATACAGTTAATGATTGGTCAGATAATGGAATTAATGGCGATAATACGCAGTTTGTAAACAGTTCAGAACAAACTATCCTTATCAATAAGAATGGTATCCTTGGTCGTAGTTATGATGACCAACTTGATGAGTTTTCATTGAAACAATTTAAACTTGTCAACAACGGAATGTATTTTACAAAGGATGGTTGGCAATCAATTGAGACGGGTATTGGTAGATTTACATACAGGGATATCAATGGTAATCTTGTTGAAGACTACGGCATCATCGCTAAGACTGTAGTTGGTAATCTTATAATAGGTAAGGAACTTCAAATCTACAATGAAGATAAATCTATTGTCATAGATGAAAATGGTCTTACAATTGATGGTGGATATCTGAAGATTAAAGGCACAGAAGTTGGCTCTGATGGAAAGACTATCTCTGAGGTTATTATTGACCTTGACACAGCTCAAAAGTTAGTAGCACTTGCTCAACAAGCAGCCGACAGAGCACAGGAATCAGCCGATAAAGCACAAGCATCTGCTGATAAAGCAAATAAAGCTACAGAAGATTTAAAAACAGAAACTAATGAAATCCGTGAACTTGCCGAAAAAGGCGTGGATCATGTAACGACTTATTTCTATCAATCTGATTCTGCTACAGAGTTAGTTGGTGGCGAATGGACAACAAATAGTGTCACATGGGTAAGCGGAAAATATGTGTGGCAGAAAGTCATTACATACTATAAGGACGGAACAGATAATTCTCAAACAGCAAAAGCTATTTGTATCTCAGGTGCTAATGGTCAAGACGGTAAACCAGGTGAAGATGGTGTAAAAGGTAAGGGTGTAAAATCTATTACCCCTCAGTATGCCATTTCTGATAGCAACGTTAAATTGTACGTTATGTGATTGTCAACATCATATACGGAAAGACCCGTTAAAGAACCAACTTGGTCAGAGGGAAAATATATATGGACAAGAACACTTGTTGTATATGATGATAATACACAAGAAACGACTACTCCTATCGTGAGTAATGGGTTAAATAGTGCTCTGTCTATTTCTACTGCTGCAAGAAAACAGGCTGATTCAGCTAAGTCTACAGCAGATAGTGCAAACACAACTGCAAGCGAAGCCAAATCGACTGCCGATAGTGCATCGCAGACAGCTAACAAAGCAAGTGAGGATGCGACAAGTGCAGTAGACAAAGCAAATACTGCCAATACAAATGCGTCTTCCGCATTGACCACTGCTACTTCAGCCAACAAAACTGCAAATGATGCGTCAAGTAAGGCTACCAATGCAATAAAAACAGCTAACTCAGCAAGTGAAAAAGCTGACACAGCAAACACAAATGCTTCTTCTGCTGTTGATATTTCTAACAGTGCCAAAGGTATTGCAAATAGTGCTAAGTCTGTAGCCGATACAGCCAAGGGATTAGTGGATGATGTAAAGACGGATTTATCAACTAATTACTCAACCACTGAAATTATAAATGATAAAATCGACAAAAAAGCAGAAACAATTACTACATCTATCACAAAAACAGTTTCAGAGACTTATGAGACAAAATCTGATAGTTTACAGAAGCTTACAGATGCAAAATCTTATGCTGATGGCGTAGGTAGTAATACTCTCTCATCTGCAAATGAGACAGCCAAAGGATATGCTGATAAAGCCGAAAGTAATGCAAATACAAATACAGCAAACCAACTTAAATCTTATGCTAAAACAACCGATATGAAGGTTGAGATTGAAAAGAGTGCCAACGGAATTAAGCAGACTGTTGCTGAAACTTATGTTAGTAATGCTACTTATGAAACAGATTTGAGCAATATTCAAGGTCAAATAGATGGGAATATTCAGACATGGAGTGGTACAGATGTGCCTACATTGAAGAATGAACCTGCAAGTACATGGTCTGATGACGAGAAAGCCACCCACATCGGAGATATATATTATGATGGTAATAGTCATGCATATAGGTTTAGAGTTGATAATGGAGTGTATTCATGGCAGATTCTTACAGATACAGATGTAACAAAGGCATTGTCTGATTCTGCTGATGCCATATCGAAAGCAAATGCCACAGAGAAGAAATTGACGACAGATTACAAAACATGGTCAGATACAAGTTCGGAGATTGAACAGACAAAAAATGGTATTTTACAGACGGTAAAAGACACCTATGCCGAATCTGCTACTGTCACAGATTTAAGCAATAATCTCAAGACAAACTATTCAACTACAAAAGATATGAATAGTGCTATTAAAGAAAAGGCTGATGAGATTACTCTTGCTGTTTCAGAAACATATTCTACAAAGAAAACTGTTGAAGAGAATCTGGCAACCTCTAAGAGTTATGCGGATGGTATTGGTTCTAAGACACTTGAATCAGCTAAATCTGATGCAACTTCTAAAGCAAATCAAGCTAAGTCTGATGCCATTGCTGATACAGATAAGAAATTGACATCATATTCGACTACTGAGCAGATGAAGTCTGCTATTAAGACAAGTGCTGATAGTATTACATCTACAGTATCAAAAACCTATTCAACCAAAGAAGAAGTTGCGAATATTCAAGTTGGTGGTAGGAATTTACTTGTAAAAACAAATCAGGGTAAAACCAAATGGGCAAATGCTTATGCTAACGGTTTATATTCGTGTGAATCTGTTAATTGGAATGGTATAAATGCTGTAAAAATGAGTTGTGCTACTCCTACTACTTCTTGGAGAATGTTTATGTTCAATGGTTTATTGGAGAATTTTGATAAGTTAGAACCAAGTGCAATCTATACATTGTCTTATGATGTGATTGGAAATATTAGTGTAGGTTTTTCAAATTTATGGGATAGTGATGCAACTCATAGCATTATGGCTTCAGCACAGGAAACTGTTATAAAAAAACCATATGGCTTCCATTATGTTGTAAATATAACTTTGAAAGATGCATTAAATAAAAGCAAACAATTGGTATATTTTAAAAATAACTTAAAAGCAGGAGAATCTGTAATTATCGCAAATCTCAAACTTGAAAAGGGGAATAAAGCAACCGATTGGACACCAGCTCCTGAAGATGTGGATTCTGATATTTCAACTGCAAAAGCAGATGCTATTTCGTCTGCAAATGCAAGCACAGATGAGAAACTGAAATCATATGAAACGATTACAAATGTTGATTCTAAAATCTCTCAATCAGCTACAGATATTACATCAACAGTTAAAAAGACATATGAAACAATAGATAATGTTAACAAGGTAAGAACTTCTGTTACAGAAGCCGAAACAAAGGCACAACAGTCTCTCGATCAATTCTTATGGCTCGTAAAATCAGGTTCATCTTCTACTTCTCTTACTCTTACAGATTCTGCTGTTATGGCAATTACAAAACAGTTCACGATTAAGTCTCCTGATGGTTCAGCAACGATTATCGAAGGTGGAAAGCTCAAGACCGATGCATTAAAGTCAAACAATTATGTTGCTGGTAACAATGGAACATATAGTGCATTTGGTACGTTTCTTGATTTGTCTAATGGAGAAATTCACACACCTGGATTCTATTTAGATTCAGTTGGAAATGCGTTTTATCAAGGTACAGTGAATGCTGATGCAGGTTACTTTGGAGATGCCAATAATAACTGGTATATTGGCTCTGCTGAATTTGATAATATCAGAAACAAAGATGATGCGCTTGTGAATAATGTAGAATATAGTGCATTGATTTCTAAGGGCAACGCTGCTCTTACGGCTGGTCATTGGTATCTCATGTCACAAGATGGTAGTCTTGGTATTCAATCGGGATGGACAACTATCAATGGCGGTAACTATGTCTTCGATAAAGAAACACAGAAATACTATGATATGGGTATGGTTGAACCTATCTTCGGCTCTAAAAACGAATGGGATAATAAATTCTTATATATTCGTAGAGTAAAAGATCCATCTTCTTCTCAGTCTACTTGGGAATATCTATTCAAGGTAGATAAAGATGGTACTATTTATGAAAATGGTACAAAGCTTTCAGATAAATATGCTCGTAAGGATGCTGTAGGTAGTACATATCTTCCACTTACAGGAGGTACAGTCACAGGTAATTTAACCGTTAATGGTACTCTTACTGCTACAGCAAGTAAGGCTAATCAACTTACTCATGCATTGAGTGTTAATGGAAAGTCATGGAATGGCTCGGCTGATTTGACAGTTGGAACTATGGGTGTTGCTTATGGTGGTACAGGTAAATCATCTTGGACTGCTAATGGTATTATATATGCAAGTGCAAGCGGTACATTATCACAGTTATCACTTGGAACCGCTGGTTATATATTACAAAGTGGAGGTACTTCTGCCCCATCATGGGTTAATCCGTCTACTCTCAATGTAGCAAGCGCAACAAAGGCTACTCAGGATGGAAATGGCAATACAATTTCAGATACATACCTTAGAAAAGATTTTGACTCGGTTAGTCAGAACGTGTCATTTGGTGGTTCGGTAGATGTAGATGATCTTACAACAGGAACACTTCTTGTTAGTGGTGTTGCTAGGTTCGCTAATGGTTTGATTGGTAACTTAAAAGGAACTGCATCTAATGTTCCTTGGAGTGGAATCACCGATAAACCAAGTACATTTACGCCATCTGCACACACACATACCATGTCTAATATATCTGATTGGGAAACTTATGTTTATAGTGCTCAAGGCACTCGAACAAAAAATACTGTACTTGCAGCCCCTAATGGATCAGATGGAAGGGCAACATTTAGAACACTCGTTGAAGCTGATATTCCTGCATTGTCGAAATCTAAAGTTGGTCTTAGCAATGTAGATAATACGGCTGATTCAGCAAAGAATGTTTTATCGGCAAGTAAGTTGACAACGGCTAGAAATATTACAATTGGTTCAGCTAAGAAGTCATTTGATGGCGCATCAGATATATCATTCTCTCTTGCTGATATTGGAGCATCTGCATCAGGTCATACACATAATTACGCTTCAAAAGTCACTCTTGCTGGTACGAATTATTCATGTGTAAGTAATGTGATTACCATTACAAAGGCTAATCTTCAGACTGCAATAGGTTCAACTGGTCTTGGTCTTATGACCGCAGAGGAACGTAGCAAATTGAACTCTATCAAGGTTTCTACAGGTGGCACAATCGACTTTTCTGGTGTAACTGCAAGTGGTGCATTAGCTGCTACGGTAGGTGACGATAAGACAGTTGCGATTACACACAATGTAAGTGGTGTGAAAGCTGGTACATATAAATCTGTTACTGTTGACACTTATGGTCATGTAACGGCTGGTACAAATCCTACTACGCTAAGTGGATATGGTATTACAGACGCTTTGAGTTCTTCTACAAAATACGCTCTGAGTGATAGGGTTGGTGGCAATGCTTTAAAGGCTAATTTGTTAGCTAATTTAGGTCGTCTTGCCGATGCAAATGTTACTGTTACTGGCAGTGGCGGAGTAGTTACTTTTAAAGCATCAAGTTCTATGACTTTACATAAGCCACCTAAAGATGGTCATATTTTGCACTTCTATTGGGATACTAAGTATAACTGGGATAGTCAAATGTGCATCTCGGCAGATTCTTCTCCCACTGTATATGTGCGAGGAATGACTGGACAAGCTAATACTTATGGTGATTGGAAAACATTATTAGACAGTACAAATTATACATCTTATACTGTCAATAAAGATGGTACAGGAGCAAGTGGCACATGGGGTATTGATATTACAGGTAATGCTGCTACCGCAACTAAGGCTACGTCTGCCGATTCAGCTACTAAAGCTACTCAAGATGGTAATGGTAATGTGATTAGTTCAACATATCTCCCTCTTACTGGTGGAAGTATGACAGGAACTATAACTACATCAGCGTCCCAAATTCTTAAATGGACTCCTTCGACTACTGACAATAATGACACTGGATGTAGTTGGTATGGAATTGGTACATATAAAGCGAGTGATGGTTATAAAAGGTTAAATATATCTCATTATTTTGGTATCAATTTCACCACAAAAGATTCAGATAGTTTTACTCATAATGGTAATACTATAATCACATCCGCAAATATCGGATCTCAATCGGTTTCTTCCGCAACCAAAGCAACTCAAGATGGTGCAGGAAATGTAATTACATCTAAATATGTTACAATAGATACAACACAGACCATATCAGGAGCAAAAACCTTCTCGAAAGAAACAACGATTTCATCTACCACAGCTTCGACCAGTAAGACTACTGGCGCACTGAAAGTAAAGGGAGGAATTGCTTCTGAGGGGCAAATAAGTGCAGATAAAGTAATGATTGGTGATAAGTGTACCTTAGAATATGATGCCAATTTACAGTGCTTAAACTTTGTTTTTGCATAGGCATATAGATAATATATTATGGAGAGTAGGGAACGGTACTACTCTCCTATTTTATAAAGAAAGGAGTGTGATAGACTTTGGGATTACAAATTTGGTTGCCGTTGAATGGAAGTATATATAATCAAGGGCTAGATGGAGATGCGATTACAAATTCTTCTGGAATCACATATGCCTCTATAGGAAAAATTGGTTTACAGTCATTATTAAGCGGATCTATGACCACCTCTAAGAATTATTTAGGATATGAAGGAACTATATGCTTTTGGATATATATTACAGAAAATAGCAATAAAGGTATGTTGTACGGAAATTCAGATACCGGTGCAAGTCTATATAATAGAAAATGGTCTTTATTCCTCTATCCAACTAGGAACGATTTACATTGTTGGGGCTGTCAGAAAGATAGTAAGAATAATTCTCCTAATGGAAATTGGCAGTTAAATGGAGTAATACCTGACAATAAATGGACTCATATATGTATTACGCATAACAGAAGTATGCAATATATTTATATAAATGGAATTCAAGTGGCTCATAAAGAATGGGATTCAAGTGGAGATATTACTTTTGATGTATCAACACCTTTAATGAAAAACGATGTGGGGCGTTATCTCCAAGATTATCGTATCTATGATAATTGTCTTTCTCCAAAGCAAGTCAAGGAAATATCAAAAGGATTAGTTTGCCATTATCCTCTCGGAGAAATTGACGGAAAGATCGGTGGTAGGAATCTGATCAAAAACGGTAAAGGAAACGTGAAAGCAGGTTTTTTCAAAAAATTCCCAACTGTAACAGACGAATATGGAGAATTTACTTTAAAATCAAAAAATACTTATGCATCTATTAGTCTTAGTGAAGGATTTGTATATGGATGCAGAGATTACCCAGTTGGCGAAAAATATACATGGTCGTATGACATAATGTATACTGCTTGGAATTTTCCTACAGGTTCTAATAGGGGAGAATTCTGGATGGGACAAAGATATGTTAATGCCCCAAGTGGAGAAACCGCAACTGGAGCTTGGAGAGGGGTAACTCAACATAATTTACCCGTAGTAGGGCAAAACGGATGCGAATTAAATAAATGGTATCATGTAAAGCAAACCGTCACTATTCCTCAGCAAGCATCTTCAAATGTTGGACAACAATATCGAATAGCTTTCTACAATAACGCAAATGTTGAGGCGAGTTTTACAGCACGGCTTAAGAATGTAAAACTCGAAAAATCTTCTATTATTACACCTTGGACACCAGCCCTCGAAGATGACACTTCTTTTTATGATAATGTGATTTATGATACAAGCGGATATTGTAATAATGGTAATGTAACAGATTCTACATGTCCTACTTGGAGTGATGATTCTCCGAGGTATTTAGGGAGTTATAAGTTTGATGGAAAAAATCAGTATGTAAATTGTGGTACGTCAACTATGATTGATGGACAAGAAGAGATAACTATAAATTGTTGGGCTTATATGGATGATTGGACTAAATTTAATGCTAGGTTATTTAGCTGTACTGAGAGTGGGGGATATAATACAGAAGGAGTCAACAGTTCAATTAAATTTACATTAAACGTTTTTACTACATCTGATAAATCAAAGTATGCTTATACTAGTACAATAGGTGGTTATCATGGTATTAAATTATCAGATATGGCATCAGGCTGGCACATGATTACATGTGTATATAATGCTTCTGTCGGAGATGCTATTTATCTTGATGGAAAGTTATATGAAAAGAAAACCTATACAAGCTATGGAATACATTTTAATAAATATAGCTATTTGTTCTTAGGTGGTGAAAGCGCAGGTGTTAATTGTATTGCACCATATTTTAGCGGCAAACTTTCAGATTTCCGAATTTATGCAACAGCACTCGATAACCAAACTATTGAAGAACTTTACAAGGTCGGGACTTCGGTGGATAATAATGGAAACTTAATGTTAGCTGAGGTAATTGAAGAATGAGTAATATAACAAAACAAGGGAATCTGATTACTACTGAAATATATGAAACAGATGCGGTTGTTGAAAATGAGGATCTATTAAAATACGCAATCAACGATAACATTAAAATCAGAATTGCGAATGATTTTGTCGTTTGTAATGAAATATGGGAAATTTAAAAAGAATAAATTAACACATAGAGTCTACTTCGGTAGGCTCTTTTATTATGTAGAAAGGAGCGTTAAATGCGAAGTTACGTTCTAGTTAATAATCAAGAAACCTATACTCTTGTGAAGTTCTCTGCACAGGATTTTTCAAATGATCCTGTGCTCTATTTGCAGACAGATTACTTACATGGAGTTAAAGAAAATTTCAAGAAAATAACAGCCATACAGGTATTCCAGAATGATATCTCTGTTGGCTTATATGAAATATATGATACATACTCTGATATTACAGACTGTGGCGCACAGTACAATGAAGATGTGAACCAGTTTGTAGATTGCTTGGCGGTTAGACTAACAAAGAGTAATCTTGCTGAACAAGTTCAGAGTTTACAGGATATTGTTAATCCTGTTATAGATTTTAATACAATGTCTGACGAGGAAATTAAGACATATAAGAAAGGCATTCTTAATAATACCTGTACAGCAGAAATATCAAAGGGTGTACAAATAGAAACAGATCGTGGCATAGAGACATTCAGCCTTGAACAACATGATCAGAACAATATCTCTTCTCTCTGTTTGACTGCAATGCAGAATCCAGCAGTTGCATATCTTCCATATCACTCAAATGGTAACGAATGCCGTATGTTTCCTGCTAAAGTAATTATATCACTCTATCTTCAGATGCAATTAAAGATTACTCAGGAAACTACTAAATGTAATCTGCTTCGTGTACAGTTAGACGGAGAGACAGACAGAGATACAATTATGTCTTATACATATGACACACCTCTTAATGAATCATATCAGGCACAGTATAACGAGATTATAGCTAATACTCTTGAGATTATACAGGGACTTATTGCTGGGTTTATGGGCGGTTCAGGAACTACAGATGGCTCAGATAATACACCTGATACAGACACATCTACATCAGAAAGTGGTGATTCAGATGGCGAAAATACAGAAACTACTACAGAAGATACTACAGCTAACTAACATTGGTATAGTATCTGGTTTTATATATTGTGGTTTAGAAATTTTATGGCGAGGTTGGACACATTGGACGATGTTCATACTCGCTTTTATTGTGGGAATTATCATTTCACAGTACAACAATATATTCACATATGATATGGATTTAGCATGGCAAGTGCTGTTTGGTGGTTTGACTTCTATCATGTTGGAATATTTATTTGGTATTACATTCAATCAAGATTTTACCATATGGGACTATAGAGGACTTTGGGGAACATTTGCACATAATCAACTTAATATCCTCTTTTGTTGTGCTTGGTTTGTGATTGTATGTATATCAATTTTTATATTGGACTGGTTTGAGTATAAGGTGCTTCATGATGAAAATAAACCTTATTATGTTGTGTTTGGACATATATTCAGACCGTATGGAGAATAAGTTAATGGGCTGTTATATGCCCTAATTTTAGTTGAGAAAAAGGAGAAAATATTATGTCATTTAATAAGAAGATTACAACAAAGGAATTTTACAATATTGAACTCATCAACGTAGCTGAGTGGTATTCACAGAGTAGACAGACTGATAGAAACAAGTTCAACTCTCTTCCATTTCAGGTACAGCTTGCTCTCAGAACAAATATTAAGGAAATCGGTAAGACTTATGAGAGTTTTATGGAGATGAAGAGAGATCTCTTGCAGTCACTTGGCGACAAGTATGTTGCTGATGGTAAAACTGAGGAAGTTGAAGAGAACGGTCAGAAGAACGTAAATGTCAAGGAAGAGTTCAGAGAGGAATATCAGAATGAGTTAGCTGAGTGCGATAAGAAGCTTCAGGAAGTTCTTAGAGATAAGACACAGGTAACTATCACTACATTTGATATGGATTCAATGTACGAGACTCTGCCTGATGACTGTGGACTCAATATGGATGATATAGAAATGCTGTCATTTATGGATAAGGTAGATGATGAGGAAGATAAAAATACAACGGAGGGCGAGTAATATCGCTCTCTCAGAAAGGAGTGATTTTGCTTGGCACAATTAGGAAATTTGCTTGTTACAGGATCGAGTAGATTACTGGGCAAGCTTTTTTGTAATGATATCACTGTTGGAAATTTATTAAGCGTCAAGACATTAAGTGCCACGAATTTTACGTCAACAAGTATAACGACAAGTGGATTGACTGTTAATGGTAATGCTACTACTACTGGTACATTAAATGTTGGTAATTCACAAGCTAATGGTAAAATATCTATTAACGGTAAGGTGTCTATTAGGGATTATGCGAACAATGGTTGGCTTGGTATAAACGATACTTTGGCATGGACTAATGGTGTGTATTTCGGGAAAACCACAGTGCGAACAGATGGGATATTTCAGGTAGGTGATGCTGGTAACAAGGTGCTATTTAATCAATCTTCTGCCAAGTTTACCGTTCCAGTCACGATTAACAATTCTCTCGCTGCTAATAATATCACAGCAACTAATGTAACAGTTAACGATACTCTGAAAGCATTCAAGTATGAATTGAATACTATTCAAGATTTGGGTGGCGAGTTCTGTGTTGCTCCTACAATATATATTCAATCAGGTGCAAAGGTGCAAGTTAATAAAGATAGTGCTACTACTATTGTTGTGTCTATTCAAGATACTAATGCAATTAAGTCTGATACAATTCAAGGTGTTCGTTGGGCAGAAAAATCAAAAATTAAATTTCAGGGAAAAATAAATGGATTAAGTATTAGATGTAATGGTATCATGAAGAGTAAATTAAATACTGTTCAAAACACTATGTCATTAATACTTACTGTTGATTCCAATATAGCCAATATTTTTTCAACCAGTGTTGCAAATGCTACTTCATACAGCGATATCAGTGTAATGCTTTATCAGAGAGTTACTAAAAACTCTCAAGCAAAAGACGTTTATTATCCTGTCGGAATTAGAATGTCTGCTACAGGTAGTACAAATTCTGCTCCTTATGTAGATATTTGGGGCAGTAAATCAAATTCTGATCCTGATACAGTATATACTGTTCCAAGTGTGAGACTTGGTTACCTTGATGGATTAAAATGTGGTACTTATGATTGCGTTGGTTATGGTTTGTATGCGGATAATGTATATCTGAATGGTACTATTATAAGTAATTCAGGAACTATCGGTGGGTTTAATATTAACACTAATGCATTGGTTAATGGAACTTGGGGAACTGACAAGTCAGTATTAATGTCAACAGGAACGACAGAAAATAAAGCAGTTGGTGGCTCATCCGCTATTTCTGGTTGGTGTTTCACTGCTGGTTCTAAATTTGGTGTTACTACAAGTGGCGATTTATATGCGAGCAATGCAAATATAAGTGGTATTGTGACATCTGAAAACGGTAAAATTGGTGGATTTACTATATCTCAATATAATATTAAAGGTACTAATGTTGGACTTGGATGCGCTAGTGGACATGATTATGCTTTTTGGGCAGGAAATAGTACGGGATCATCTGCTCCATTTCGAGTCGATCATGATGGCACATTGACAGCTACTAATGCAAGTATTACTGGCACAATAACGTCAGATAACATCACTGCCACAGGTGGCAATATTGGTGGATGGGTTATTACTTCTGATGATATTCAAGGTAGTAATACATATGGTGGAACATTATATACAATAGGTTTGAAAAATGTTACTACTGGAGGATCTTCTAGTTTTACAATAAGTGATCAAGATTTTATATATTCAGATTTGACATCAAATAGCGAAACAGTTAGAACCATAGCAATAAAACCAGTAGGACAAATACATCTTCAAGGTACATCTACTTCTGGTGAGCCAGGATATACAATATTAGATAATAACGGGATTCAAGTATCCAGTTTAGATCAAAAACTAATCTTGTTCAAATCTCACTTAATTTCTAATAATTCAACAAATTCGACCAATAGTTTTTATATTTATAGTCAAAATATATTAAGTCATCATATACAACTTGCGGATGAAGAATATACAAATTTGATCAATACTTCATATGGTATATATTGTTCAAAGGATGCATTCTTCGGTGGAAGTACAGAATTTGGTAATTGGAAAATTTCAAATACAAGAATAGCTAGTTCCAATACTATTAGTATGGGCGCAAAAGAAGCTGGAATTATGATTGTTAATGAAAAAGATAAACCTTATGTCTTAGTTCAAAATTCAAGTGGAGATTCTTTGTTTTCAATTGAAAAAAATGGTTCTATTACCCATAATGGTAATACAATTGGGCAAACATATGTTAATTCTTTTACTGATAATAAAGCAATATCTAATGCTGTATGGGCTAACACGGGAGTAAATATTACTTTACCAGCAGGTACTTATGTGATTATGGGTAGCGTACATTTTGCCAATGCAAAAGGAGGTAGACGTGCTATAAGATTTGCATCTGGTTCAACAGGTTTGGCTTATACAGAACAAATTGTTCCCGTTGATAGTAATGCAACTATTAATTCTGCACTTCAATGTCAATGGATTGTTTCGCCAACTTCTCAGACAACATATAATTTACAGGCTTTTCAGGCATCAGGTGGAAGAATAAATATGACATCAAGTTATATTAAAGCTGTGCGAATATCATAGGAGGTGAAATATGAATATATTAGATTTTACATTTAATGGGAAGAAATTATCTGATTTTGGTTATATCTGTTGCAACTTTGACAGTTCATCGGGAACAGTTGAAGTATCATCTGGTGCAGACGTGACGTTGAACCAAGAGAAGCCATCAGGATCAAATAAATTCAACTTATACTCTACCTCTTATGATGAACCGTTCACTCTTCCACTTTCGATATGTTTGAATCCTTGTGGAAACTATGAGAACATGGAAATGTCCGTTGAACAAGCAAGAAAAATACAGAAGTGGTTAAGTTTGAGAAATAAGAAGTTCAAGCTTGATGTTATAGGTTTTGAGAATATATATTGGGTAGGAACATTTACTTGTAAGCAAGTAATGCTTAATAACTCGATAATTGGCTTTAATTTGACATTTACAGCAAATACACCTTATGCCTTGCAGGAAGATAAATCGTTCAATATAGAGCTATCAGACACTCTTGAAAGTGATATTATATTCACTTCTGATGTATATGGATATATTGATGCAGATTATGTTATTATAGTCAAGGAAGCTGGTAATTTGAAATTTGATACATATTACTATAATCCTAATACTGAGTCGTATACTCTTGATAGGGAATTCACAGTGCAAAATTGCATTGCTGATGAAAAAATATATGTCAAGGGTGATACTCAGCTTGTAACCAGTAGCAGGACTGTTCATGAGTTAGGCAAGGATTGTAATTTTATTTTGCCGAGAATAGTTAATACTTATCAGAGCGATGATGAAGAAGTTAGAAATAAGATCAAGAGTAATTTGAAATGTAACGTTCAGATTACATACAATCCAACAGCTATGATTGGCTATGGATATAAGAGTTAAATATTATAGTTAGATAAAATTTATGGGAGTACAGATTAATTTCTGT
>ERZ773186.1970-NODE-1970-length-16119-cov-2.543949_pt1 | contig 16119 bp, 18 predicted proteins | sample MGYA00581000_ERZ773186 | MGnify/ENA primary metagenome ERZ773186 (study PRJEB29015, sample SAMEA2737752) | human gut metagenome | biome: human gut; feature: human-associated habitat; material: faeces | place: China | collected 2012 ...
AAAATTCATCTATGGTGAAGATTTTAAAAACATTATGCCGAACTGGTCAAGTGATGCATCGAAAGAATTTTATTCAAGAAAATAGTCGAAACCGCCGCCCCGGCGGTCTGCAGGAACTGCCCCACCTGCACCGACGAGACAGGGCACAATAAAACAGGAGGTACAAAAAAATGAGGAATTACACAGAGGAAATAAGAGCGCAGCACGATGGCAAAATTTACAGAGAGGTAATAACATTTTCTGATCTGGATAAAAACGGCAACAAAATAATTGTTGAGCTGTTAAGAGGACGCAGAGGAAAGACGGAATACATCGCCGTCGATGTTACAAGGCTGGACGGTGAGGGCGTTTACACCGGTGCAATGGATCTTAACCCGCAGGTGGAGAGACAGGAAAGGAGCATAAACGGCGTTAAATGTGTTAATTATGTTGTTGTTCCAAGTTGGCTTCTTGCTCCAACGGCTGAGAACAAAAAGAAAATATTAGACGAGATAGCCCGCCGGGCATTCTCATAAAATCGGCAAGAATTAAAGGAATTTCGGGCGGTTCGATTCCGCCCCTTGCTGTTACCCGATAGGAAAATATAAAAATATGGAGGTATTGAGATTATGACACTTTACGAAAAATTAGACACTTTAACCGCTGAGGAAATCCGCGGAAACTTGGAAAAATTTGCATTTATTTACGGGGAAAAGGCTGTCAAAACCTTAGGACTTGAGAAAATAAAAGATTTTTCTTTTTGGGATAATGGACGAAGTGTAATTATATACACAGGCACGCAAGCGGTTTTTGATTGTAATTATGATTTTTTCTATGGATTAAAAAGGCTTACAACTTGTTATGATAAAAACGGCTTGTTTTTTGAATTTAATAATTAATATTTAATTAAGGACGTATTGGTTGCGCCCTTTTGCCGTTCCTGGTGGCCCGTGGCTGGTTCAATTCCAGCCGGGTGGCTTTCTGATCTTTGATAATATAATATTGCTATGTCGGCGCCTGTGTGCTATGCTGTTTATGTACAGCCTTATTAACAGTACGGTTATATTTAATTGTGTGAATTGTTTGTGTAATTCTATACAATTATATTATTTATGGCGGTTTATTAATTGCGCCTGTCTGCTGCCGTTTCTGGTGGTGGATCTCGCCCAGTTTATATTGCTGTTGCATGAGCAAAGATAACAACGCGTTTATTTGCGTTTTAAGTTTTTTTGAGTGTGTGGGCGTGTAAATCTGCTAACAGTGATACGCAAAGTAGTGAACAGAGTCTAGCGCGGCGACAATGACATATTATAAGCCTGTCGGCGGTGTTCTTTTGCCGTGTAACTGGTCCCGGTTTGGGTTATCCCTTACTTTGTCACGTTGAAGTGTTTCAATTCTGTTCAAAAATCTGAGCAAAACTCGCATGAAATTGAGAAAAAGTTGAGAAAAAATTTTTTGACCGTCCGAAATTTTCAGAATTATTTGATAGGGGGGGTATACATTAATCCGAATATTTTTTTATAAGAATTTTTGAAAGATTATTTTTTATTTTTGATTTGATGCTATAACAAGGGCTTTGGCAAGATAGTGCGATTGCCCTAACTCTTCTATCAGCTTTTGCCGGGTCATGTCCGGATTGGTTCGTCTTATATACTTTAATATCTTATCTATGTTATCCATACATTCTATCTCCCATATATCCTGTTAATATATCAACAATTTCAAATACTTGGTCGCCGTATGTAGCAACAAAATCACACAGCATCTCTTCCTGTTCTATCGGCATATATATGTTATATGACATACAGACACAATGACACAGCTCATGTGTAAGCACTTTGCGTAAAAATGCACCATGTAAACTTTTAGCCAAGTATATGCAGTGGGTATTCATGTCTGTTACTCCTACGCTCATAGAGCCGTCTGTACGGCTCAATAACGAGTTTTTATTGTCTGCCCATACAATTTGCCATTGGATACCATTTAATTCAAAATTCAAGCTATACTCCCCCTTAAAACGCAAGAGAGCGGCTATGCACTCCCTCACGCTTATATACATCATGTGTAATTGTTACAGTTTTGTTACAAGTGTAGACATTTTTGATTTGAGCATCGACCGCTCTTCCGGGGTCATGCTGCCGATCACATCTGTAATGTCCTCACTAACTCCTTTGAGGTACTTCTCAAGTTCCTGCATAGTTGTGTCTTTATCCTTATGCATTTCCTTAGCCTCGATGTATGATCTTCTCATCATGCCACTTTTGCCTTCTCTGCTGTCTCTTGTAGCAGTCGTTGGCTCTGTATAGTGCATTCTACCACTCATGCGGTCAAGGTCTCTCATTCTCTCCTGCATAGGTTTATCTTCCCATGTCCTATAGTCGTCTGGCATTTGATGATAGTAAGGGGGTTCTATATAACCGCGCCTTGTTCCTTTACCTTTTGGTGCAAATCTGCCATTAGCATAGCGGTAGTTGTCATAGAATCTTCTATCTGGATAATCTTCGTACTGTTCAACCATACGCATAATATCCTCGTTATCTTCTGATTTTTCCATAGCTTCAACAATTCTGTAATCCTTGTCAAAGCAAGCTATATTCTTAGCTATCTCTGTAAAATCCTTTAAATCGTCAAGGTTCTGTCCCTCAAAGTTATCCAATCCGATTGCTTCAACTTTCGCCTTGACACATTCCATAATCTGTTTAGCCCATTTATGCATAATATCAAGCCTCCCTTACTGCGATTAAGTTACTATTCTGTGCTTCAATAGCCTGTGCCGATGTATTCTGCACCGCTACTGTACTGCAGCAACCGCAAGGCACATCAATATAAGCCTGTGCCGACACATTAAAGAAATTCTCAACTGCTGCCGGAGTAACTATCATTCGTGTTGACTGTAAAGGTTCTCCATCAACTGCAATAGCAAGTGAAATAGCTTCAACTGTACCACCTGCTGGTATCTGAATATTACCGCTATATGATACTAAAAATCTTGCCTTGCACTGATTTGTAATGCCTCTTAGTTTGATAATTCCGCTTCCCTGTCTGTGAACTATACATTTGCTACCACATACTGGTGTTTCTGTAAATGCAACATCTTCTCCGGCAGCAACTGTTTGTAATGCAATCCCTGTTATCTCCATTATCTTTACCTCTCTTTCACAAAATAAGGGCAAACATATTTCAGTCTGCCCTTGGGTTAAAAAGTAATACTGCATAGCAGACATAATTATGTTCAATCGGTTAAAACCGAGTTCAACTCAATTAAGATACTCAATTATTCGTTTTTGCGTAGCTGCTACTTTTAGCAGCCACAGCCTGCATTGCAACCACATCCATAAGCATAAGCATTAGGATTAGGCACAACATAAGCTGGAATAGCTGTAGGATTTACAGAGTTGACAATCTGCTGTGTTTGTGCTGTCATTGCAGTAGTCAGAAGTGCATTCTGTCTATCCTGTGATGCGGCGAGCCTTAAGCTATTGTTTTCTGCCTGCAATGTGGCTATCTTGTCCTGAGTCAGGAAATCAAGGATGCTTCTCGTGCTGTTCTCGATAGCCCGTCTTGTCTCACAAGCCTGTGTAGCCATGTTGTAGTTGGTGTCGCAGAAACCTCTCTCAATCTGTCTCTGAGTCTCACAGCAACAAGCGGCATTCTGAGCAGCCATGTTGTTAAGGGTTGCCTGAATAGTATTTGTGTTCTGCATACCAGCTACAGTGTCAGCGTTGATCGCCTGTTGTATGCCATAGCCTGTCTGCATGATATTTGTGTTAATGCCGTTAAAACCAGTAAGCATGCTGTTGTTCATGGCATAAAAACCGTCGCAAAGTCCGTTAGAAATGCCGTCTAACTTGCTGATAACTGCTGAATTATCAAATCCTCTCTGAATTTCCGCTCCTACTCCGTTGTTTCCACCGCCTCCGAAACCGCCAAAGCCGTTACCCCAGCCGCCAAAGGCAATGAATAATACAAATACAACTATCCACCATGCACCGCCGTCACCGAAAAAGCCACTTCCGTTGTTTCCGTCGACATTCGCTACAAGTGGTACGCTTGCGCAATTTGAATTAAACATAATTTTTACCTCCTGAATTTTATATATACTTAATCTTGCAAGAATTAGTATCAAAGTTAATTAAAATGTGTTATAATATATTCGTACGGATAGGGTAGCTCCCGATAAGCTGTTTGTCCTAACAGTTTCCGTACATTACCGGTAGGGCGTTTCACACTGAAAGGACAGGTGTTATTTTTATGCAAGAAATTTGGAAAGATGTCCCAAACTTTGAGGGCATTTATCAAGTAAGTAATCTTGGCAATGTAAAATCTTTGTCAAGATGTATCATCCATCGTGGTAATGTTTCCCATATTAAAGGAAGAATTATGAAACCCTTTATAAACCGTGGTGGATACAAATGTATCAAGTTATCAAAAAATCAAAAGTACTATCCGCTTAAAGTCCATAGGCTTGTAGCTTTAGCCTTTATACCCAATCCTAATAATGTGTAAACCACAAAGACGAAAATAAGCAAAACAATATAGTTTCAAATCTTGAGTGGTGTACCAAAAAGTATAATAATGAATACGGTTCAAAAGCCTTATGGAAACGAAAAGTTTATAAATACAACCTTAAGGGAGTATTTCTTGATTCGTACGAAAGTGTTGTTGAAGCCTCAAAGGCAAACAAAATACCAATTAGTTCAATTCGAAGTACTTGTGATGGTAATAGCATAACAACTCATGGCTTAATATTTGTTTTTGATAAGAGCGACATTTCAAACAGACTTGAGCAGTTAAGAAAATCTAGTCCTATCGGTGTAGCAGTTTACGATTCAAATAAAAAATTAATTGAAAAGTTTGACTGTATTTCTGATGCATGTTTAAAATACAATGTATCAAAATCATCTATTCATAGGTGTTGTAAGCACCAGTTCAAAAAATGCAAAGGTTACTATTGGGAATACTATTAGTTATCTTAAAGGGAATTGATTTTTGAAATCTGAAAAGGCTTTATCAAAATCAATTCCTTTTTCTTTACATAAATTTCTAGCTATTTGCTCTATACCCTTGGAATCTCCTTTTTGAGCCATCTGCATAGCATTTCTAGCTATAGGGTTGCTCATTACGTTGTTATTTCCCATCATCTGCTGTATAAACTGTTGTGGGCCAGCTTTCATCATTTGAAAAATGTTAATTGGGTTCATTCTTCGTCACCACCTTTACTTTGTGACCGCGAATTTTTTCTTTGAGAACTTGTTAGTTTGCTTTCAATTTCTTCAATTTTTGAATACAGATTATCCAATCTTGTTGTAATACCCTCTGTAACGCTTTCTGATAGGTCTATTTTAAATTTTTCTGCATCAAAAGTATTATTTACTGCCTGTGTCGGTTTTGTGTCTCTAACAGGCTTATACACGATTGTTTCAATTTGTCCTTCTGCGTTCCATCCCTTAACATAAATCTCAGACAAATCTTGTTTAGGGAAAAAAGCAGCGGTGCCATCCATTGGAACATCGTTTGCCGTTATCGCTTCTAAAGTTTGAACAACCTTACCTGTAAGTGGCTTTACTTGTGGCTGCATTACTTGTTGAGGTTGCTCTACTGGCATAGGCTGAACCTGAGATTGCGGTCTAGTTGTCCATGGATTGTACATTTGAGGTGTATAAGCCATTTGCGGCTGACTATAAATCATATTTTGATAAGGTGTCTGTGCTATCATCCGTTTTCTCCTTTTCAAGTTCTTCGTCAATTGCGTGTATCATTGTCGATTGATATATAAGTGGCACTTTTGCCACATCTTCCCTAGAAAAAATACGTTCCAATATTTCGTCGGTAATCATAAGCCACCTCCTATAACCCTATTTTTGCATAAAAAAAGAGCGGTAACGAGTTCGTTATCCGCTCATAATCAGCTCACCAAAGTGTCATTATTGTATCACCCGGTTTATCTTTCGGTCTACCTGATGTGCTATCCGTTTTATTGTCGACACACTCATGTTCATTAGCTCGGCGCACGTTTCATATGTGTATTGTTTGTTGCGCAACTCATACAATTGCAATTCTCGCTCTGTAAAGTTGGCATTTAATCTTATGTACTCATATTCAGCCTTTATCAGCTTAGATATATCAATCATCAATATACCTCCTAAGTACACACTCAACATATCACACAATTTTAAAAATGGCAATAAAAAAGACGCATTATGCGTCATGTGTCAAAAAGAATGTAGTGTATATGCGGTATAGCACCACCTTAACGCCATAGGCACAGCGTACGTACTGAATTTGACATTGAGACTTCTGTCAAAATTATCCAACGCCTTGATAAGCCCTATACAGCCAACCTGGAACAGATCATCCGGATTCTCATTTGAACTGCCAAATCTCTGGATCACGCTGAGCACAAGGCGGAGATTCCCCTCTATAAACTCCTCCCGGGCAGAGCTGTCTCCCTGCTCCATCCTGTCAAACAGCATGTTCTTCTCATCCTCTGTAAGATATGGTAATTTCGATGTATTTACACCACATATAACCACTCTGTTCAGCGCCATATCATGTCCCTCCACGTGTTATCTGTCTAACACTAGGATTGTCAGATACATGCTAATTTATTCATATTTGCACCACTTTTACTGATATATATGCACGCAAAAAGACCATGAAAACCAATTTGTGTCCTAAGTCACTCATCATCTTCATGGTCTCTTATCTTCGTATATCTAGTTCTTTCTGAACTCCTCAAGTTCAAGTCCCTCATTGTGCTGGAGAACCTGATCGATGACCCACTCATTTGCAAACAGGAGAAGCGGATTACCCTTCATGTCCTTAACCTTCTTGACATCGCTCACACGCTTGAGCTTTGTCACGTCTATGGTAGGATCCTTCACCCATCTGATATAGTTATATGGTATCGGCTCAAGTCTTATCTCACAGCCGTACTCGTTCTCAAGTCTGTACTTAAGTACATCAAACTGAAGCACACCTACAACTCCGACTATGATCTCCGAAAGTCCCGCAGTGTACTCCTGAAATATCTGTATAGCACCCTCCTGGGCAATCTGGGTAACACCCTTGACAAACTGCTTACGCTTCATGCTGTTGAGCTGAACAACCCTGCAGAAGTGCTCCGGTGCAAATGTAGGGATACCCTCATACTCAAACTTCTTTCCGCCTGTTGTGAGCGTATCTCCGATGGAGAACAGATCAGGATCAAATACTCCTATAACGTCACCGGCATAAGCCTCATCGACGATCTTTCTGTCCTGAGCCATAAGCTGCTGAGGCTGGGAAAGCTTGATCTTTCTCTTGCTGGCAGCATGATATACCTCCATGCCTGCCTCAAACTTACCAGAGCAGATTCTCATAAATGCGATTCTGTCTCTGTGAGCCTTGTTCATATTTGCCTGGATCTTGAACACAAAAGCTGAGAACGGCTCTGTTACAGGATCTATGATTCCCTCTGATGAATTACGTCCGAGAGGAGGTGTCGTCATCTTAAGGAAATAGTTCAGGAACTGCTCGATACCAAATGTATTCAGCGCAGAACCGAAAAATACAGGGGAGAGCTCTCCGGCTCTGACCTTCTCTATATCCATCTCCTCTGTGGCACCATCTATAAGCTCTATCTCCTCATTGAACTGGTCAAAGAGGTATGGGCCGACAAGCTCCTTGAGAGCCTCATCGTCTATATGATAATCTGTTTCCTCCGCCTTCTTGGCTCCACCTGTCGATATAGCCTGGAACGTGGACACTATCTTGGTCTTTCTGTCATATACACCCTTGAACTCTTTTCCTGAACCTATAGGCCAGTTGACAGGGCATGTCTTGATACCGAGAACAGTCTCTATATCATCGAGAAGCTCAAATGTATCCCTTGCATCTCTGTCCATCTTATTTATAAATGTGAATATAGGTATATGTCTCATGACACATACCTTGAAGAGCTTTATGGTCTGAGCCTCAACACCCTTGGATGCATCGATCACCATGACCGCAGAATCCGCAGCCATAAGTGTACGGTAGGTATCCTCCGAGAAATCCTGATGTCCAGGTGTGTCAAGTATGTTTATGCAATATCCGTCATAATTGAACTGCAGAACAGACGAGGTTACCGAGATACCTCTCTCCTTCTCTATATCCATCCAGTCCGACACTGCATATTTGGAATTTGCCTTTCCCTTTACAGATCCCGCTGTGTTTATTGCGCCGCCAAAGAGCAGAAACTTCTCTGTGAGTGTAGTCTTACCTGCATCAGGATGTGAAATTATGGCAAATGTCCTTCTTCTGTTGATCTCTTCTCTTAACTTGTCATCCATTATCTTTTCCTCATATACAATTTATTGATTCTTATTCTTCAAAATGTCCCTGTTCTTCTGAGCCCAGAGCATAAGCGACTGTATATTCACAGACATCTTCTCCAGCTCCTCAAGGACAGCATCAAAAGCTGCAACCTCGGTCTCATCGACTATTCCATCAGCGGTGATCTCTATAAGCTGCTCAGATATATCTTCCATCTTCTTGGAGGATCCGAGGAACTGAAGTATGAGCCTGTCAAGGCTGTCCGCATTTATCGGCTTCACCGTCTCTTTTCCTATAGGGCAGTCGCCTGAACAATAGCTGTTACAGAGCTCGGGTATGTCATACGCCTTTGACATGGAAAGTACCTCCTCAGGGTACGGAACTACTGTGCCAAGCTCTATTCTTGAAAGCCTTGTCCTGTCTATATTGAGCACCTCTGCACTCTTCTCCCTGCTTGTAAGGTTATCGTTCACCTTAGACGCATTATATCTTGCGACATAATATTTATTGTTAAGCGCCTTTGTAGCTTTTTTACTCATTTTTTTCTCCTTATGTAGTTCTTCCTAATACACCTAATTAAACATAATAACACACAATATCAGCCGAATCAATCATCTTAATATCCGGTGAAAAAGTTCCATCAGAAGCTGCGCAAAATGCAGCTATAAAGTCTATATTCATATCTCCCTCTGCATGCGCAGGATCCGCTATTTCATCCATATGCATACGGCCGTCACACTCAGCCCTGCATACTGCATAATTGCCCAGCCAGATATTCTTCTTCTCCATATGCGCATTGTCCATGACCATTTGCTGTTCCTCATCCTTCATAAGTATGCCTGTTCCGGTCATCTTGCTGTACGCCTCGCGCCTTGTCCACACACATGTGCTGTATATTTCCGGGTGTGCACACGACATCACACATTTTTTATCCTCATCCGAATACAGGCGGTTAACTATGCTGTCCGGTATCCTTCTGACTCTCTCAACGTCTATACCACAAGGCTCACTGCCTATCGCAGCCGCCACACAACCCTCGGTATGGCTTATCGAAAACTGAATGTCCTTTATAAACGGCTTTCCCGCCTTATTCTTCTCATACGTGACCAGCCGTTCATCAATTCCGGCACATTCCCTGAGAGCATGTGCAAGCAGGATTCCCGCTGCAAGACTGGCATTCCTGTCATCCCGCCTCCTGAGACGTTCCACCTTACACCTTCTGTATTCCGATACTGCATCCAGACATCTGCCATATATCCCATCGTCAGCAAATGCCCCCGTATCCATTATATATGCTCTGTATCCGTTAAAAGATTTATTCAAATCCAATTCCATCTCTTTCTACCAAATACGCCATGGTCATAACAACAATACAGCCCCTTAATACTCGCATATTAAAGGGCTGTATAAACTAACCTATATTGTGACAAAATCAGGGAAGCTCTTCATATCCTTGTTCACCTCATCAATATGAAGTCCCTTGTAATCATATACTGCATTGTAAGCCATCTGCATCTCCATCGCACACTGCATCATGGATACCGGAACACCGACAAATATATCATCGATCGAGATCTCTATCTCACCCGGATTGAGCGTTATTGAATCCTCCTTCTCATTGTAAGGTGGAGCCATCAGTATAGCTTTGACTGCCTTGCTGAAATACGGCATCACATTTGGAACCGATATATATTTCTTTGCAAGAAGCTTCTCCTTATATCCGTCAGCAAGGACACACAGAGGCTGTTCCTCTGATATATCATCCACAAACGCCCTGGCAGCCTCCTCCATGATGGATGTTCTCCTGTCGTTGATCGGAGATCCATACATAACGTTGAGATCCTGCTCCGTTAGCTTCTTATCAGCAAATGCCACTGTGAACATCTTCTCAGGACCATATGCTCCCACACCGGAAAACAGCTCTCTGTATATCTTCTCCATCTCATCCTTGACAGGAACAACTCTTCCACTGTCTATATTGGACTCGTTGTCCAGCATGAGCTTGATGATCCCTGTCTCCATCTCTTTTATCCTTCTGGATGTGACATAATCAGTCGGAAGGAATTCATGTCTCTTGGCTTTCTTGAGTATATTGCCAACAGCCTTATCACCGTTATTCGCAAGATCCTCGATGGAATTCTTCAGATCCTCTCCAAACTGTGAATATATCTCGTCAAGTCTCTCTGCCCTCTGCTGAAGCCATCTAAGTGTATCTCCAAACAGATCCTGTGCATCGAGTTCATCTATAAGCTTTGTTCTCTCCGCAGCAAGTGCTTCCTTTATGCATGCATCGAAATAACCATTCTCAGTCTCCCTCTTCGCTGAAGGGAAAGTGAAGAATCTCTTCGCAACAATGGTCTTGATGGAATCAATGATTCTGGTATATTCACCCGACGGTATATAATCCTTCATCATCTTCTCAAGCTTTCTGACTTCAGCCATCATACCCTTTGTGGAATCTGTTACACCGGCACTCGGTGCACCTATGACATCTATTGCTCCATATGGGCCAAACTCATTCATATATTTGGATATCACATCATCAAGTGAACTCCAAAGCTTGTTCTTCATCGACTTTATGATAACCGGAAGTTCCTTCTCAAAGTTCTCCATCTTCCTGGCAAAGCCCTCTCGAAGACCGTCCGTATTCTTCTTTATCATCTTATATGTAGGCTTGGTGATCTGGCCGTACTGTATGAGACCGTTCACGGCAAGTTTGATATCCTCACCCTGCTCCTCCTGCAAGAATACAGTGAGCTCTGCGAGTACATTCTTGATATCCTCCTCGGCATTGCCCTCCTTGAACGGAGATCTGAACAATCCCTTATATGCCTGGGAAAACAGATCATTCTCACACATATTCTCTATCTCTTTGATAGGAATATGGTAGTCAGCCTCGCTTACTACCTTGTAATAGCAGTTTGACTTCTTGATATTCTCGTCACTGTGCTCCATCTTCCAGTTCGTGATGGAATATCCCTCATTCTCAAAAAATACATCCCTGAGAAGCTTCCTGTCGTTCTCCACGTCATTGTTGCCAATGAACTTGTTGCTGGCTAGCCTGTAGAGGAAGCTTGCTGTATCCCTTGTGATGTATCCCTCAGGTATGTAGCCCTGTTCGTCCTTTCTACCTGATACAAGCATGCAGGCATCAAATAGATTCTCCCTGATGACCATCTTGTTTGACTTACTGATAAATGTATAGTTGTCATCCTTCTCGGAGAGCTTCATATAATAATCAACTTCCTTGAGGGTCGCACATCCATTTGCATTGAGTCTCGCCACAAGCTCTGTATCTTCATATACAGCCTTATGACCGAACAGTACATCCGGTGTGAGCAGGCAACCGCCAATCCTCAGATTGTTCCACTTCTTAGCTTTGCCATACGCACGTATGTTATATGCGACATCTGAGAGGATTCCACTTCCGGTTCCTCCGGCGATTCCGGATACGATCAGAACATCGACTGTTCCCTCCGTCGTCTTGTCGTATACATCCTGAAGCTTATCAAAAAGGAGCATTCTGACATCCGTATATGCATTCGAGAACATAAGACGTCCAATCTGTCTATTGCCCTTTGCTCCATCTCTTCCTATCGTTATAGCCGGGAATTCAGGATCCATCCAATTTGCAAGATTCTCATGGATCGGATTCTTCTGGATTCCATTCTCCAGAACATTCTCAATGTCCGGTCTGTATATACTGATAACCTCAAGGGCATTGAAACCGACACCCTCCTTGCTATCATCTATGGTAGCCTCCATCTCTGCTATATCTGAATCTATCATGAGGAAATTAATGTTATCCTCGGGTGTGATGTTATCCATCAGCATACCCTTAAGCGCGCAAACGGTCCTGCCTCCAAGTCCCCCAAGACCTATTACGAGCAGATTCTTGTTGAATCTGTTCTCATGACTTATACGTCCAAAAACACGTATGTCTTTTAATTTGCTAAACTCCTCTTTTTGAGTATCAATAAGTATCATAGATTATGCCTCTCCTTAATATGCACGTACACTTCTTCCCCCATAGTGAATTTTCTGTACCTGAAAACCCACATTTTCAATTTATCACTATTCTTATTGATTTTCAACAAAAAGCGTTAATTTATTTGGCATTTTTTCTAAATTTTGACATATTTAAGCATTAAACACTTTCTACTTATCTGTCAATTTTACCCTGTCTCCCACGATCTCAAAACAACCGAAGCTTTTGAGAAAGCTTGAAAACTTACTGTATCCATATTTCTTTATGCTGAAGCCGGGTATAATATTCTTAAGTTCTGTATTCAGCAGTCCCATATTGTACATAGTGTCAGAATTCTCCGTGAGAAGTCTCACTATGCGCAGCTTGACAGCACTCTTAGGATCGATATGGTTCTTGATGGACACAAATTTCTGCCTGCCGCTGTCTATATCCAGATCGTCAAACTCCTCACTGAGGAATGTTGACAGCTTGGAATACCCATAATTTCTCACGTCAAAGTCAGGATATTTGTTCACAAGGCGGCTTCCGATCTCACCCATATGAGTCTTCTTATCCTTGTCATCGTTCTCATCTATTATATTGTAGACCGTCTTCTTTATGTCCCTTATGCTTGTGATATATGACTCGTCCACAGCCGCAGCCTCAAGCATGGCATTCTTCGATGCCGGCTTGTTGAGATCCTCTGTCACCAGTGAATCAAGGATCTTGAAGCTTGTACACGCACTCACGAACGCTTTCGGAGTCTTGCGTTCTCCCATTCCGATGACCTGCTTGCCAGCCTCCCTGAGTCTTGATGCAAGCCTAGTGAAATCGCTGTCGCTTGTCACCAGACAGAATCCATCTATATTGCTCGTATAGAGAAGATCCATCGCATCTATTATCATGGCCGAATCCGTTGAATTCTTTCCCGCCGTGTATGAAAACTGCTGTACAGGCTGTATAGAATATGACAGCAGACAATCCTTGTCCCAGCCATTGTTATTCTTTGACCAATCCCCATATATCTTCCGCACCGTTATTGAGCCGAGCCTTGACAGCTCATCAAATATACTCTCAATATATTTTGCCGATACATTCTCTGAATCGATAAGTATCGCATACTTGTTAGAAATCTCACTTGATATTTCTTCCATATAAAAGTCCCTTTCATTTATCAGTTCTCTTTGCCGGTCTCAACCCCAAACTTGCCCGGTCCATCCTGAAAATACTCACGGGTAAGCTTCACAACTGTACCTGACAGCATGAATACTGCGATCAGGTTAGGTATGATCATAAGTCCGTTGAAGGTGTCCGCTATATCCCAGAGAAGTCCGAGATCCATGGTCGCACCGATGATTGCGACAAATGCATACACAACCATGAACGGCTTGATAAGCTTACTTCCAAACAGGAATCCGACACATCTTGAACCGTAAAGTCCCCATCCGAGTATGGTTGAGAACGCGAAACAGCACAAAGCCACCGCTGTGAATATCGATATCCAGTTGCCGTAGGTTGCAACAAAGCCGTTGATCGTGAGATCGGCTCCTGCAGCCTGTCCGTAGGCTACCTCAGTTCCACTGCACAGTATTACTAGCGCCGTAAGCGTACATATAACTATAGTATCGATAAATACCTCGAATATTCCCCAGAGTCCCTGCTGCACCGGATGCTTTACATCAGAACATGCATGGGCTATGGATCCTGTACCAAGACCTGCCTCATTGGAGAAAATACCTCTCGATACACCCTTTCTCATGCTGAGGAACAGACTTCCAACTATTCCACCGGTCACGGACTTCGGATTGAATGCACCTTCAAATATAGAAGCGAACACTCCCGGCACACTCTTGATATTGATTATTACAAGAATTATAGCCATGATGATATACATAGCAGCCATGAATGGCACCAGCTTCTCTGTCACGCTTCCTATTCTCTTGATTCCTCCTATAAGTATGAGACCAACAAGAATAGCTATTATGATTCCTATCACAAGATTGATTGTAAATGTATTGCTCTTGTCAGCCAGATTATAATTAAAAAGTGCTGAATCTATAGCTGTTGTGATGGTATTGACCTGTGTTGCATTTCCTGTTCCGAACACTGTGAGTATACCGAGGACTGAATATGCTATAGCCAGGAAGTAAGCATTCTTGCCAAGGCCATTCTTGATGTAATACATTGGTCCGCCGACCCAGTCACCATTCGCATCCTTCTCACGGTAGAACACTGCAAGTACGACCTCTGCAAACTTTGTTCCCATTCCGAGAAGTGCTGAGATCCACATCCAGAATACCGCACCAGGACCGCCTATGGCGATGGCTCCAGCAACACCGGCTATATTTCCCGTTCCAACCGTTCCCGCCAGCGCCGTACACATGGCCTGAAAAGGACTGATGGCACCATCTGAAGTCTCCTTCTTGTTGAATATCCTTCCAAACGTATGCTTGAACGCGTATCCAAACTTTGTAAACTGAACCCCCCTGTTTCTTATGAGGAGCCACAGTCCCACGCCCACGATACATATCATGGATGGCACTCCCCATATAAAATTGTTCACCGATGAATTCACATCGGCAATGATCTTAAGTAATTTCTCCATATCTGTACTTCTCTTTTCCTATTACTTTTTTGCATATCATATATGATTTTACAATATAAACTGCACATTGTGCAAGAAAAAACGCGTATATATCCCGTATACTCCCGCCAACAATCACAATACCTATCCGCTTTTCAGACAAATTTTGCACACAAAATAACGGAGACGATTATTTATACCGCCTCCGCAATCATATATTATTTTAAGGTACTTTTATTTCATACTGCCACTATCTTTACTCTCTGTTCTTCAGCACCTCAGCCGGCACTATCTTGTTCAGCCTGCCAACCAGAACTCTGTTGATTATGAAATACAGGACAAGTATTCCGCCGTAAAGCACAGCCCAGAGCCATGGGGCAAATGTCAGCTTGACGCCGCAGTTTACATTTGACACCAGTGAAGGGTACACAGCATCCATGATTACCTTGGCAAGTGGCAGGCATATTGCTGCACCTATTGCGATTATGAAAAAGTTGCCATCCAGATAAAGCTTCCTGATCTCCTTCGTCCTGAAACCAAACACCTTTATCAAGGAAATCGAGAATGCTGATCTGTCTATCATGACCTTCATCATCAGATACATGACCACTACGAATATAAGTGTCGAGAAAACAACTATCATAACAACCATACTTCTCATCTGATCTGCAAATATTCCGGCAGCCGACTCTATATCGGTCTTTGTTGTGGTTGCATAAAGTCTTGCAGGCTCACCCCCCAGGTCCTTGTCTGAAAATACTACATTGTACTCATCACTTCCAGCTCCGAACAGCTCCCTTGCATCATCTATAGTCATGAAAACATAAAATGCCGGAGTATACTGTGTCACACTGTCCACTGTAAAACCATAATCTATATCATTCTCCTCGTCGTGGAGCACGATTTCATCACCTACACCATAACCATATTTCTCAGCAAATGATGATGATATGGCTACTCTGTTCTTTCCATCCTTGAGGACAACATCAAAATACTTAGTATTCTTTGAAAGTCCAAGAACTGTCACATCCCAGTTGTATCCGTATATCTCTTTCTTCAGAGTCTTAGCATACGCTGCCTCACCGCCCTCTGGAGGATTCTCTGTAGGATATTTGTATGTATACATATATTCATAATGAGTATCCTCTACATTCTGCTTCTTGACCTTTGAACAGAAAGTTGCAGTGTTAAGGCTTAACATCAGGCATATAAGGGCTATGAACATTCCGATCACAACCGTTAAACCTGTTCTCATCTCCCTAAGCAACTGTCTGACTCTGAATCTGCCGACAAA
>ERZ773186.1972-NODE-1972-length-16097-cov-15.703653_pt1 | contig 16097 bp, 11 predicted proteins | sample MGYA00581000_ERZ773186 | MGnify/ENA primary metagenome ERZ773186 (study PRJEB29015, sample SAMEA2737752) | human gut metagenome | biome: human gut; feature: human-associated habitat; material: faeces | place: China | collected 2012 ...
CCCAGGTGGGGCCGTCGGTCAGGATGGGGTTGTGCACCACGCATTCCAGCCGGACCGACTGCACCGGCTCCTTGACCACGGTGCGGACGGTGCGCCCGTGCCAGACTGCCTCAAACCGGTAGACGCTGGACGGCCCGCCCAGCACGCCGATGTATTTGTAGTACATCCGGAGCAGGTCGTTTGCGCTCAGCCGCAGGGAGAGCATCCGCGCCCGGGAGAGAGGCGAAAGGTTCAGCGCGTCCCGGCGCATCTCGTTGAGGATGGCCGCCACCTGCGGGGCCGTGCTCTGGTCAAGGCCCTCATACTTTTCCAGCAGGGAGCCGACGAAATCCTGGATCTCGATGGGCGGGTGGGGCAGGGCGGCAAAGCGGCCCCGGCGGTCGGGGGTGAACTCGGCAATGAAATCGTTGCCCCGGTAGAGGCGGACGCTCTCGGCGTTGGTGAACACCCAGCAGGCCCCGGCAAAGCCGCCGGGGTGGTCACCCAGCGCCATACTGGAAGAGACCTCGAACACCACGTCCGAAGGGGAGCGGGGCGTTTTCTGGCTGGCGTAGACGGCGGCAGAGAGCTTCGGGTTGCGGAACAGATCCGTCACGCCGTGGTAGCAGATGCGGTCGCCGCTGCCGAACTCGCGGTGGGTGTTGTAATCGGCCATGCACCAGCCAAGGGCACCGGCCACGCCCTGCTGGGCAATGGCATCGTTGAGGACGGCGGCGTGGCGCAGAGCCTGTGCCAGCCGGTGCGGCTCGTCGTCAAAGGCTTTGGCCGGGAACTGCTGGCCCCCGAACTCGCTGATGAGGTAGCCCTTGCGCAGGTCAGGCGTAACGGCAGACCGGGGCTCACAGCCCGGGCCGCGGCCGGAGTAGGAGTAATCGTTGTAGGCGTAAACATCCTCGAGCAGCTGGCTCTTGCGGGCGATCCGCACGCCGCCGGTGGGGCGGGTGGGGTCCAGCCGATGGACGGCCTCGTTGGTGCGCTTGTAAAAGGCCTCGTTGTCGGAACTGCCGTTCACCCGCACGCCCCACAGGAACACGCTGGGGTGGTTGCGGCACTGGCAGACCATCTCGCGGCAGTTCTGCAATGCCTGGGCCTGCCAGGCTTCATCCCCGATGTGCTGCCAGCCGGGCATCTCCACGAACACCAGCAGGCCCAGCTCATCGCAGGCATCCAGAAAAGCCGGGCTCTGGGGGTAGTGGCTGGTGCGCACTGCATTGCAGCCCAGCTGCTTTTTCAACAACTGGGCATCCAGCTGTTGAATGCTGTCCGGCATGGCATAGCCCTGATAGGCGTAGCTCTGGTGCCGGTTCAGGCCCCGCAGCTCCACCCGCTGGCCGTTCAGATAAAAGCCCCCGGCCACGAACTGGATGGTGCGGAAGCCGAACCGGGTGCTCTTTTCGTCCAGCACCCGGTCGGGCAGGCCGCTGGTGCCGGGCCGGATGAGCCGGACGGTCAGGGTATAGAGGAAGGGGTGCTCCACGCTCCAGGGATGCACGCCGTTCAGGGTGCCCACAATGGGCAGGCTGAGCTCACCGCTGTACAGGGCTCTGCTCCCGGCGGGGCTGCGGATCTCGGCCTGCAGGGTGCAGCCGATGGTCTCGCCCACTGTGGAGGAATAGATGCGAAAATCGCCCTCGGCCTGCGCCTCGATGAAGATGTCGCGCAGGTAGGCGGGCTCCTTCACGTCCAGACTGACGGCCCGGTAGATGCCGCCGTAGGTCAGAAAATCGATCTGCCCGCCGAAGGGAGGAATGTTCAGGTCCTCCCGGCTGTCGCACCGGACAGCCACCACATTTTTTTGGCCCAGCAGCAGCGATTCGGTCAGGTCCACAGTAAAGGCGGTGTAGCCGCACCCGTGGTGGAACACCCGCCGCCCGTTGCAGAACACAGTGGCATCGTGGGCCACGGCTCCAAAGGTCAGCAGTACCGTGCGGCCCTGCCACTCTTTGGGCGCAAAAAACTCCCGCCGGTAGCCGGACACCCGCTGGTATTCGTTCTCGTTGCAATAGTTGTAGGGCAGCGTTTTGACCGTGTGGGGCAAGCGCACCGGTTCCAGCTCCACCCCGGTGCATTCGGGGCGGACGATGGCGGGATCAAAGGTGGGGGCAAACAGCCAGCCGTCGTTCCAATCGTAGTGTTCCATAGCCTGTCTCCATCGCTCTGCACAAAATAATTCTTACCCTTATGCTACCACAAAGTTGTGAACGAAAAAAGCACTCCGTCCCTTATTTTCCCCGTTTTTGCAGAAAAAGCTGTTAAAATCAAAAACGCCCCCGCCGGGCAGGCGGGAGCGAGGGGAAACTCAGCGGATGAAATTGGTCATGGGGCGGCGGGGATTTTCGGGGTGGGTGATGCCGTTTGCTTTGCCCAGCTCGATGCACTTGAGCAGCCAGGCCATGTTGCGGCCCAGCTCCCGCATCACGGCGCAGCCCTCTTCATCCTCCAGCACCTGCTCGGGCTTGGAGCCGTGGACCATGGGCCAGTAGGAACCGCTGACCAGCGGCATGTGGAAGAACTCGGGGTACTTCACCAGCTGGTCCAGCGTGGTGGTGGTGCCGGCGCGGCGGGCCGAAGCGCAGATGGCGGCGGGCTTGTAGGCCAGATACTTGCCGCCCGCGTAGGCCAGACGGTCCATGAAGCTGGTCATGTTGCCGGAGGCGGACGCATAGTGGACAGGCGTGCCGAACACAAAGGCATCGGCAGTTTTGGCCTTTTCGATGGCCTCGTTGACCACGCCGCCGAACACGCAGCCCTTACCGGCGGCACAGCCGCCGCAGCCGATGCAGCCGCCCACCGGCTTTGTGCCAACGTTCAGGATCTCGGTCTCGATGCCGCTAGCGTTCAGCTCCCCGGCGATCAGGGACAGGGCGGTATAGGTGCAGCCCTTCTCGTGGGGGCTGCCGTTGATGAGCAGGACTTTCATAAGCAGATACTCTCCTTTTTTGGCAAAACGCGCCGCACATGGGGCGCTTTGCCCTGATTTTAGCACAATTGCACCCTGAGTGCAACGCGCGCCCTTGACAAAGAGTTGCGTTTTGACGATAATATGGAGATACGAAAACACGAAACAGCTGCTGGCCGGGCAGGGGGCCCGGACAGCGGGAGAAGGAGGCAGATACATGCGCGTTATTGCAGGAGAAGCACGGGGCCGCAGGCTGGAAGCCCTGCCCGGCACCGAGATCACCCGCCCGACGATGGATCAGGTCAAGGAGGCCATGTTCAGCATCGTTCAGTTCGACCTGCCCGGTGCCCGGGTGCTCGACCTCTACGCAGGCAGCGGCCAGCTGGGCATCGAGGCCCTGAGCCGGGGTGCGGCCCGGTGCGTGTTCCTGGACGAGAACCGGGAGGCCGTGAACATCGTGATGAAGAACTGCAAGAACTGCGGCGTGTTTGACCGCAGCCGGGTCAACATCGGCGAGGCGGCACGGTATCTCTCCGCCTGCCATGAGCAGTTCGACATCGTGCTGCTGGACCCGCCCTTCCACACCGGCACGCTGGAAAAGATCCTGCCCGGCGTGGACAAATGCCTTGCCCCGGGCGGCATCGTGATCTGCGAGAGTGAGACCGGCCTGGTGCTGCCTGCCGAGGTGGGCGGCATGACCCTGAAAAAACAGTATAAATACGGCAAAGTCCTGCTGTGGAAGTATGGTAAGCCCCGGCAGAGCGCCGGAGAGGGAGATGCGGAATGAACGTAAACGAGCTTTTGGATACCATTGAGGATACGCTGGAGGAGAGCGCCGGAATGCCCCTTTCGGGCGGCAAGCGCATCGTGGATGTGGAGCAGATCCGGGATTATCTGGACGAGATCCGCCAGAACCTGCCTGTGGAGCTGCGGCAGGCCCAGTCCATTGTCAGCGACCGTGCCCAGCTCATCGAATCGGCCAACGCACAGGCGCAGGCCATTGTAAAAAAGGCCGAGGAGCGCGCCCGTGTGCTGGTGAGCGAGGCCGAGATCGTCAAGGCGGCCCAGCAGCGCGCCGGAGAGATCGTCTCCGCCGCCCAGACCGAGGCCCGCACTGTCCGACAGACCGTGACCGACTACTGTGATAATATGCTCAAGACCACGGAAGAGACGATGGCGGAGAACGCCGCACAGGTCAAAAATGTCCGTGCAAACCTGCGCCAGAGCCCCCGGAAACAGCTCTGATGCGGGAATGTGAAATTTCCCGGTGAGAGCTTCCGGCCCCTGCAAGCAAAAACGACGGCTTGCAGGGGCTTTTTTTGGTACATTTTGAGAGAAAAAACAAAAGGGAAACTCTTGCAATCAGGGGCCTGTTTTGTTACAATAAAATTGTATCCTCAGGGCTGGCCGGGCCACAAACTCCCGGCAGGCCGCAGGCCGCTTTCCCGGGCAGCAGCTCCGGGCAGAAAAGGGCGGCAGATGCAGGATCTTATCTGAGTTTTGAAAGGAGGCTGGGGACATGGACACAGAAAAAACAGCACAGCCCTTTGACCCGGCCTCGTTTGAGCATGTCCCGGTGCTGCTGAACGAGTGCCTGGACGGCCTGAAGATCGACCCGGCCGGCACCTATCTGGACGGCACGGCGGGCGGCGCGGGGCACTCCCGCCAGATCGCTCTGCGGCTGAACGGTGAGCAGGGCGGCAGGCTCATCTCGCTGGATCAGGACCCCGATGCCGTGCAGACGGCCCGGGCCCGGCTGGCGGGCCTGCCTGCCACCGTGGTGCAGATCAACTTCCGCTATGCCGGACAAGCTCTGGAGCAGCTGGGCATTGAAACGATCAACGGCGCGCTGCTGGATCTGGGCGTGTCCAGCCATCAGCTGGATGACGCGGCCCGGGGCTTTTCCTACCGGGCGGATGCCCCGCTGGACATGCGGATGAGCCAGGAGGGCGAGACGGCCGCCGATCTCGTGAACAGCGAGAGCCGGGAGGAGCTGGCCCGCATCCTGCGGGATTACGGCGAGGAGCCCTTCGCCTGGCAGATCGCGGGCAGGATCGTGGAAGCCCGGGAAACTGCCCCCATTGAAACGACATTGCAGCTGGCGGATATCGTGGCCAGCGCCATGCCCCCGGCGGAACGCCGGAAGAACAAAAACCCCTCCCGCCGCACCTTCCAGGCACTGCGCATTGCGGTAAACCATGAGCTGGACGCACTGGAAGAGGGGCTGGACACCATTTTTGCGCACCTCGCACCGGGTGGAAGACTTTGCGTGATCACCTTCCACTCGCTGGAGGACCGGCTGGTCAAAAACAAGTTCCGCCGCTGGTCCACCGCCTGCACCTGCCCGCCGGAGTTCCCGGTGTGCGTCTGCGGCGGCAAGGCCAAGGCAAAGCTGATCACACGCAAACCCATTGAAGCCAACACGCAGGAGCTGGAAGAGAACCGGCGCAGCCGCTCGGCCCACCTGCGGGTTTTGGAAAAGATCTGAGGGCGGCACAGCCCCGGAGATGTGAGGAGGAGATCACCATGGGTCAGGCAGCATACGATATGACAGAGGTTCGGCGCAGAAGAGCGCCGCAGGCACAGCCCAAAGTTCCGCTGCGGGTAGAAAAGGGCGGCAAAAAGCGGCTGAATCCCGTGCGGGCCGCCATGCAGCACGCGCTGCAGCTGGTGGGCGCGGCTTTGCTGGTGGGCTTTGCGGTGAGCCTGCTGTGGAGCGAGGCACAGCTGGTGGAGCTGAACTCTCAGATCCAGAGCGCCAAGGCAGAGCTTGTGAGCGAACAGAGCCAGTATACATACTACAACAGTGCCCTGAACAGCCGCACCAACATCACAAGTGTTGAGGAGACCGCCACACGCCTGGGGCTGATGAAGATCGACCAGAGCCAGATCACCTACATCCGGCTGGATGAGGGCAGCGTTCTGGTGCGCAAGGCATCCGCTGTGCGGCAGTGGTCGGATCTGCTCCACGATGGGGCAATGACCATTCTTGCCTCTGTCAGAACGGCAAAATAAACCAAACAACGAAAAGCGTGCGGCAGCGCACGCTTTTTCGGTTTTCTTCGGGAGTACGCAATGCAAACACCATCCTCCAATCCCAAAAAGAACAGTGCCCGCCGCCGCAGTGCGGACCCGCACGCACGGCTCAGTGCCCGGCTGCGTCATATCAGCTTTAGTGCCGCCGTGCTTCTTGTGGTGGTCGCCGCGCTGACCGTGATCTACAGCCTGTACAAGATCCAGATCCGCGACGGTGCCACCTACCGCCAGTACGCCGCCGAGCAGCAGCTGCTGGACAGCACCATTCAGGCCACCCGCGGTGAGATCTACGACACCAGCGGCATCACGCTGGCCTCCACCAGCGTGGTCTGGACCATCTGGGCCGACCCCTCCTACAGCACGGCCCTGTATACTACCACCACCGATCAGGATACCAAGGCGGAGACCCGCACCATCGATGAGGCCGCCATGAAGGAGGTCTGCACCCAGATCACCCTGCGCCTGCTTTCGGGCGACGGCGAGAGTCTGGACAGCGTGGACACCACTTCAGCGGAGTACCAGACCCAGTATCAGGCGGTCTGCGATGCCCTCTCCCAAAACGAAAGCTCCTATCAGGTGCTGGCCACCAAGGTCAATAACGCCATCAAGCTCTCCATTGAAGAATACGTCAAGACCTACAACAAGGCCCACAGCAAGAGCGGAAAATCCGCCGGTGCGCTGGAAAAGATCCTGGCCAAGCTGGGCCTGGGCCAGCAGGAGAGCGACGACGGCACCCCCACTGTCCGCAAGGGGCGGGTGTCGGTGTCGGCCTCCAAGGGCTTCCAGCGGGATTACCCCTATGGCCGCTTTGCCGCCGCCGTGCTGGGCTTCTGCAACGCGGATGGTCAGGGCGTGTACGGTCTGGAAAACTCCTATGAGTCCACGCTGGCCGGTGTGAATGGCCGCACCATCACCCTGCGCAATGCCTACGGCAACGCCATTGCCGATGAAAACGCCACCACCTACGCCGCAAAGGACGGCTCCAATCTGGTGCTCTCGCTGGACGTGAACATTCAGGAAGTGGTGGAGCGCTACCTGAACGAGGCCGTGGCGGCCAACACCGTTGAGAACCGCGGCTGCGCCATTGTGATGAACGTCAAGACCGGTGCCATCCTTGCCATGGCCTCCAAGCCGGACTTTGACCCCAATGACCCGCAGGATTTCAGCGCCAATCTGGCCTACCTGACGGAGCAGGTGCAGGCTGAGCCGGAGCTGTACACCATCTACAAAAAAGACGAGAACGGCAACTACCTGCGGGACGAGAACGGCCAGAAGATCGCGGATGCGGAGGCCGACTACACCGGTACTTACCGGGATATCCAGTGGAAGAACAAGACCATCACCGAGCTGTACTACCCCGGAAGCGTGTTCAAGGTCATCACCGCCGCCATGGGTGTGGACAGCGGCAAGGCGACCTATTACACCACCCTGAACTGCTCCGGTGCTTACAGCGTGGCAAAGCAGACCTACCACTGCGCCGGCAGAAAGTCGCACGGGGCCCAGAATCTGGCCGAGGCCCTGCGCAACAGCTGCAACATCTATTTCATCCAGCTGGGCCAGCGCGTGGGTTCCAGCCTGTTCTATGATTACTTTGATGCCTTTGGCTTTACCGAGCGCACCGGCGTGGACCTGCCCAATGAGACCAGCTTCATGCAGTATTACAGCAAGAGCCGTCTGGGCGAGGTGGAGCTGGCCTCCTCCGCCTTTGGTCAGGCCATGGCCGTGACCCCGCTGCAGGTGTGCACTGCCATCTCGGCGGCAGTCAACGGCGGCTATCTGGTCACCCCCCATGTGGTGGACAAGATCACGGACCAGAACGGCAATGTGGTGCAGGAGATCGGCACCAACATCCGCCGCCAGGTCATCAGCGAGAGCGCCAGCGAGACCATCCGCCAGATCATGGAGTTTGAGGTGGGCGACGGCACCCAGGGCGGCGGCGGCAACGCCTACGTTGCAGGCTACCGCATCGGCGGCAAATCCGGCACCTCCGAGCAGCTGAACATGGACCGCCGCGCCGACGGCGACTACAAGAAGGTGGCATCCTTTGCGGCTGTCCTGCCCGCCAACGACCCGGAGATCCTGGTCTATGTCATGCTGGACGACCCCAACAATGCCCGCACCGACTATTCCTCCATTCTGGCGGCTCCGGTGGTGGGCAACATCATCAGCGAGATCGCGCCCTATCTGGGCATCGCCACCGACGGCGTGGATCGCAGCGGCACCACCGTCAAGGTGCCCAACCTGACGGGCAAGGAGTGGAGCAACGCGCAGGTGCAGCTGAACATCAAGGGCTTGAAGCATCACCTGGCCGAGAGCGAATCCGACCAGACCGCCGCCCTTGTCACCTACCAGTACCCCCGCGCGGGGGCAGAGGTGCCCTACGGCACCACCGTTTATCTGTATACCGATACCTATGAGGGCAAACACGCCGAGGTGCCGGACGTGACCGGCAAGAGCGCGGACTTTGCCCGGCAGATGCTGAACGCCGCAGGGCTCAACTGCACAGTCGAAGGCTCCGGCACGGTCCAGAGCCAGAGCGAGGCACCCGGCTCCAGCGTCCAGCGGGGAACCATCGTACATCTGATCTGTGGATAAAGGGGAATGAGAGTATGGAAGCAATTGCAGCAAACATCCTGTTGGAGGGCCTGGCGGTCAACGCGCTGGCCCAGTGCGAGACTCCGGTCACGCTGGTGACCACCGACAGCCGTGAGGTCTGCCCCGGGTGCATCTTTGTGGCGTTCCCGGGCGAAAAATTCGACGGCCATGATTTTGCCGCCAAGGCGCTGGAAAACGGCGCGCTCTGCGTGGTGCTGAACCACCCCGTGGAAGGCGTGCCGGAGGAGAAGAGCGTGATCTGCCCGGACAGCTATCACGCCATGATGGTGCTGGGTGCCAATTATCGCAGCCAGTTCCACCCCAAAGTGGTGGGCGTGACCGGCAGCGTGGGCAAGACCACCACAAAGCAGATGACCTACGCCGCCATTGCAGGCTTTGGCAGTACCATCAAGACCGAGGGCAACCAGAACAATGAGCTGGGCCTGCCCCGCACCATGTTCCGCATCGGCAAAGAGACCCAGTACGCCGTGGTGGAGATGGGAATGAGCCACGCCGGAGAGATCGAGCGCCTGAGCAAGTGCGCCCGCCCGGATGTAGGCATCATCACCTGCATCGGGGTGTCCCACATCGGCAACCTGGGCAGTCAGGAGAACATCTGCAAGGCAAAGCTGGAGATCTGCGCCGGTCTGCCGGAGGGTGCGCCGCTGGTGCTGAACGGGGATGATCCCTTCCTGCGCAAGGCCGTCCTGCCCGACCATGTCCGCCCGGTCTGGTTCAGCCTGGGCGATGAGAACGCTGATGTCTGTGCCCTGTCCATCCAGCAGGATGAAAAGGGCATGAGCTTTGTGCTGGAGGATCATGAGGAAGGGACTTTCCTCGTAAAGATCCCCGCCATGGGCCGGCACAACGTGGCCAACGCGCTGGCTGCCTACTGCGCCGCCACCCGCTTGGGGCTGGATGCCCGCCGGGTCATTGCCGGTCTGGCCGACTTTGAGCAGACCGGAATGCGCCAGAAGGTGGTGCACGTCAGAGGCGTGGATGTCATTGAGGATTGTTACAACGCCAACCCCGACAGCATGAAGGCCGCGCTGGCCATGTTCAGGGAATATCCCTGCAAGCGCCGCTTTGCCCTGCTGGGCGATATGCTGGAGCTGGGCGATATCAGCCGCGCCGCCCACGAGGAGGTGGGCCGTCAGGCCGTGGAGAACAAGGTGGACTACCTCGTTACTTATGGCGAGCAGGCCAAGCGCATTGCCGTGGTGGCTGCTGCCAAGGGGCTGCCCACCCTCCATGCCGACACATACGCTCAGGCCGCCGATGCCCTGCTGAACAAAATGCAGCCCGGCGATGCCCTGCTGGTCAAGGCCAGCCGCGGCATGGCACTGGAAAAAGTGCTGGAGATCTTTTACAAGGAGTAACATCGAGCTATGATTCGTTTCGCCTTGATCGCCGCCTCAACGCTGGGGTTCTTCCTCACGGCGGCGCTCGGGAATCTGATGGTGCCGCTGCTGCGGGCGTTCCAGGGACGCTGGGATGAGCCCAAGGCCCGGCAGGCACCCGGGCAGGAAGCGCCGGATGCCGAGCCGGAGCGCCCGCCGCAGGCTCCCACCATGGGCGGGCTCTGCCTGATGGTGGGGGTGCTGGCTGCTGTGGGCGTGGGCTGGACTGCCGCCTGTGTGGCTCAGCCTGAGCTGCTGGGGGCCGAGAGCATGTTCTCGGTCCGGCTGCTCACAGCGCTGCTGGGAGCTTTGCTCTTTGGCGGCGTGGGTCTGCTGGAGGATCTGGCCCGCATCCGCAGCCGTTCGGTGCTGGGCCTGCGGCGGCACACCCGCCTTGGGCTGGAAGCCGCTGCCGGTGCCGTGGTGCTGGTGCTGCTGGGAGCCAAAGGCTGCCTTGCAGCCGGGATCACCCTGCCGGGTGTGGGCTATGTCGATCTGGGCATTGCCGCCCCGCTGCTGTGGGAAGGGCTGCTGGTCGCACTGGCCGAGTGTGCCCGCATTGCCGATGGCATGGACGGCATCGTCTGCGGCGCGTCCTTTGCGGCCATGCTGGGCCTGATGGGGGTGATGACCCTGCTGGGCTGGTTCCCGCTGGGCGTTCTGCCCGCCGCACTGGCCGGTTCCCTGATGGCCTTCCTGCTCTGGAACTTCCCACCCGCAAAGCTGCGGCTGGGCAGCGTGGGCAGCCTGTTTCTGGCCGGGATGCTGGGGTGCGTGCCCCTGTGCATCGGCTGGCCTGACCTTACCCTGCCGCTGGCCCTGCCCTTCTGGCTGGAGGGCGGCATGGTGGCCCTGCAGATCCTGGTCTGCAAGGCCAGCCGGGGCCGCAGGCAGCTGTTCCGCTCGGCACCGCTCCACCGCTGGCTGGAGCTGCGGGGCCAGAGCGCGGAACAGATCTTTTATACCTTTTGTGTCATTGCCATGCTGGGCGTGGCGCTGACCGTTCAGCTGGCAAAAATCAGTTAAGGAGGGGTGCAGTTTGGCAACACTCCGCAGAAAAAAAGCAGAGCCGTTTTCCGTCTTTCAGCGGGACCCCGGCCCCTGGCCGCCCATCCTGCTCAACTGGATGGCGACCCTGGCCATCATCATGGTGTTCGGGCTGGTCATGCTGTTCAGTGCAAGCTATACCACGGGCTATCTCCGCTTTGGGGACAGCTTCCATTACATCAAATCCCAGCTGCTCTGCACGGTGCTGGGCCTGGGCATGATGTTCTTGTTCTCCTATTTTGACCACCGTTTCCTGCGCAGAATGGTCAAGCTGGGCTATATCGTCTGCCTGATCCTGCTGGTGCTGGTGCTGTTCAGCAGCCCCATCAACGGCTGCCGCCGGTGGATCAGCTTCGGCGGCCTGACCTTACAGGCCTCCGAGGTGGCAAAGTTTGAGATGATCCTGCTCACGGCAGACATCGCCGCCAGGACCCCGCAGGTCAAATTCGGCGAGCTGCCCCTGCGCAAGTGGGTCCACCACAGCATCGTGGTGGAGCTCATCCGGCCCATCCTGTGGCTGGTGCCTGTCCTGATCCTGCTGGTGCTGGAGCCCCACATGTCGGGCATCCTGCTGACCACGGCCATCGTGGGCACCATCCTGCTGCTGGGCGGCAGCGGCGGCATCATTACCTGGGGCTGTGCCGGTGCCGCGCTGTTCCTGCTGGAGACTTTGCTGAAGCATGTGGACTCCATTGACTACCTGCAGAGCCGTCTGGACGGCTGGACGCAGGATCTTGACCAGATGACCAGCCAGACCAAGCAGAGCCTGTACGCCATCGGCTCAGGCGGTGCCACGGGGCTGGGGCTGGGCAACAGCATCGAAAAGCAGCTCTGGCTGCCGGAGAGCACCAACGACTTTATCTTCAGTGTCGTGTGCGAGGAACTGGGCTTCGTCGGTGCGGTGATCGTCATCGTGCTGTTCGTCCTCTTTCTGGTGCAGGGCTTCTGGATCGCCTTCCATGCCGAAAACCGGTTCTGCACGCTGGTGGGCATCGGCATCATGGCGCAGATCGCCTGGCAGGTGTTCTGCAACATTGCCGTTGTCACCAACACTCTGCCCAACACCGGCATTTCGCTGCCCTTCTTCTCCTCCGGCGGCACCAGCCTGATCCTGCTGCTGGCCGAGATGGGCGTTATGGTCAATATCGGACGCAACGGCGAACGGGCCCGTCTGGAACGGGAGGAAGCCCACGCCGAGCGGGAGCGCCAGCGCAAGGCAAAGACCATTGTGCTGGATACCGCGCGCAGAGCGCAGACAGAACAGTAAGGAGGAACCAAGATGCGTGTACTCATTGCAGCTGGCGGTACTGCCGGCCATATCAACCCGGCTCTGGCCATTGCGGGAGCCATCAAAAAGGCCGACCCCACCGCCGAGATCCATTTTGCGGGCCGGAAGGAGGGCATGGAGTACCGTCTGGTCACACAGGCGGGCTATCCCTTCCATCACATCGAGATCACCGGCTTTCAGCGGAAGCTGAGCCTGAACAATATCAAGCGGAATTTCATTACCCTGTGGAATCTGGCACTCTCCGGCCCCAAGGCCAAAAAGATGATGAAGGACATCCAGCCCGACCTGGTCATTGGCTGCGGCGGCTATGTGTCCGGCCCGGTGGTGCGCTGCGCCGCCAGACAGGGCATCAAGACCGCCCTGCATGAGCAGAACGCCTTTCCCGGCGTGACCAACAAGCTGCTGGCCCCGGATGTGGACATCGTGTTCGCCGCTGTGCCCGCCGCCGTGGAAAAGCTGGGCGCACCCGAAAAGACCATCGTGGTGGGCAATCCCGTCCGGCCTGAGGTGTTCACCCAGGCGAAGAACCGGGAAGCCATCCGTGCCGAACTGGGCGCGGGTGACCGCACCGTGATCCTCTCCTTCGGCGGCAGTCTGGGTGCCCGCCGCGTGAACGAGGTGGTGGCCGACCTCTGCGCCTGGGAGCAGAAGAACAAAAAGCCTGTCCTCCATCTCCATGCCACCGGCCAGTACGGCGTGCAGCTGTTTCAGGATCTGGAAAAGAAAAAGGGCTTTGCCCCCGGCGAGAGCCTTGTGGTGAAGGAATACATCAACAATATGCCCGAGCTGCTGGCCGCAGCGGACCTTGTCATCAGCCGCGCCGGTGCCCTGACACTGGCTGAGCTGGAGGCTGTGGGCCGCGCCGCTGTGCTTATCCCCAGCCCCAACGTGGCCGAGAACCACCAGTATTACAACGCCATGGAGCTGCAGAAGGCCGGTGCCGCTGTGGTCATTGAGGAAAAAGACCTGACCGGCGAAAAGCTGGTGCAGACCGTTTCCGGGATGCTGGCCCAGCCCGGCAAGCTGGCTGAGATGGGCCGTAATGCCCGGAGCCTGTCGGTGGACGACAGCCTGGACCGCATTGCAGATGCCCTGCTCAAGCTGGTCAAGACCCCGTAACGGAAGGAAAAAACAGAGGAAAGGAGGTGCAGCCGGATGCCGCAGAATGACCGGAACAGCCGGAACCGCAAGCGCCGCCGGGCCTACGATCAGGCCCGGGATGACCGGCGCGGCGGGCAGAGCACCCAGCGCCGCAGCGCTGGTGCCGGCAGTGACCCGGGGTACAGCGGGTACGCAGGATATTCCTCCGGCGGCCACCCCATCACGAACCCCAATTATGACCCCGATGCGCCCCGCCCCAGCCGGTACACGGAGCGCACGGTGAACTACGGCTCCTACCCGGATAACAGCATCACCTTTCCCACCGGCGGGCGGAGCAGCCAAAGCGGCGCACAGCGCCCCCGCAGCGGGCAGAACGGCCAGCGGCGCACCTCCGGGGGCAATCAGCGGAACCGCCGCCCGGCCAGCGGTCAGAACCGGAACGCCCAGCGCCGCCCGCAGAACGCCCAGAATCGCAGCGGCCAGCGGATGCGGCCGGTGCAGGGGCAGAACGCCCGGCGTGACCCCGTCCGGCGGGAGGGCAGGAAAAAGCGGAAGCTGACCCGGGCCGCCATCCGGCGGCGCAGGCTCATGCGGCGGCTCACGGCCCTTGTCATGCTGCTCTGCGTCATCGGCGCGGGGGTCTACCTCACCGTGACGATGCTGTTCAAGATCAGCTCTATTCAGGTGCAGACAGCGGACGGTGTGGTGCAGGAGGCCGGCGGCTATACCAGCGACCAGATCCTGCAGGCGCTGGATGTCCATCCGGAAGAGAATATCTTCAGCTTTGACCCCGGCAGCAAAGCCGCCGCGCTGGAAAAAGTGTTCCCCATGCTGGAGGATATCCGGGTGGAGCGGGATTACCCCGGCACCGTGGTGGTGCGGGTAACAGAAGCCCGGCCTGCCTGGGCCATGCAGACCTCCTCCGGCTGGCTGACCCTCTCGGGCGGCCTGAAGATCCTGGAGAAGGATTCTGCCCAGCCTGCCGGTCTGCCCACTCTGTACGGCGGCGAACCGGTCTCTGCCGAGCCCGGCGAACAGCTGACCTTTGCGGCGGAGCCCAAGGCCGACAGCACCCCGGACAGCGCCGCCGACAGCAGCGCCTCCGGCACTGTTGAGGAGGAGGCGGACCAGCGGCTGGAAAGCCTGAACACCCTGCTGGCTGCGTTGGATGCCGCAGGCATGAGCGCCGACGTGACCCGCATCGAGTTTGCGGATGTGGACGAGATGGCCTTCCTCTATCAGGACCGCATCAGCGTCTGGCTGGGCACCCTGAATGAGCTGGAATATAAGCTCAAGCTGGCAAAGCACGTCCTGCTGAATGAGGACGGCAAGGGCTGTGCCGCGACCGACACTGGAAAGCTGGACTTCACCCATATCAGCATGTCCAGCACCCGCAAGTTCACCTTTGCACAGGGTGAGCCGGAGCTGCCCTCCGGCTACATCGTGCCTGAACCGGTGGAGGAAGCACCCGCCGAAGAAGGTGTGACCGGTGAAACGGCAGAAAGCACGGCCACAGACGGCACCGCCCCGGCAGAGGGCGAAGCCGCCGCAGATGCCGCTGCCGAAACACCAACGGATACCGCCGCAGCCCCGGCAGGGCCCGAAGCCGGACAGACGGCACAGCCGACCCCCGCCGAGGGAACGACCCCGGCAGCGGGCGATGCAGACCCAACCCAAACGACCCAATAAGGAGCGTGTAATGTTATGAAGCTGGAACAATTACTGGAAGGCGTGCCCTTTACCCTGGTGCAGGGCAGCCTGGATACCGAAGTGCAGGACATCATCTACGACAGCCGGAAGGCGGCCCCGGGCCTTGCCTTTGTCTGCATCGTGGGCACCCAGCGTGACAGCCACGAGTTTGCCGCGGACTGCGCCGCCAAGGGCGTGAGCGTGCTGGTCATCCAGCATGACATCGACCTTTCTGCTATGCCCGGTGTGACCGTGGTCAAGGTGGAGAGCAGCCGCTATGCCATGGCGCTGATGAGCGGCAACCTCTTTGGCAACCCCTCCCGCCAGATGACCATGATCGGCGTGACCGGCACCAAGGGCAAGACCACCACCACCCACATGATCAAGAGCGTGCTGGAAGCTGCCGGCCGCAAGGTGGGCATGATCGGCACCAACGGCATCTACTACATGGGCCGCCACAAGGACACCGCCAACACCACCCCGGAGAGCTACGAGCTGCAAAAGACCTTCCGGGAGTTCCTGGATGCCGGCTGCGACACCGCCCTGATGGAGGTGTCCAGCCAGGGCCTGATGATGGACCGCGTGGCCGGTGTGCACTACGATGTGGGCGTGTTCACCAACCTTTCGCCGGACCACATCGGCCCCGGTGAGCACAAGACCTTTGAGGAATACCGCAGCTGGAAGGGTCAGCTGTTCCAGCGCTGTGATGTGGGTGTGGTGAACATCGACGACGAGAACACCGAAGCCCTGCTGGAGGGACACACCTGCAAGCTGGTGACCTATGGCCGCAGCGAGCAGGCCGATTACCGCGCCAGCGGCTACGAGCTGCTGCGCACCCACGATTTCCTGGGTGTGAAGTTCCACGTCACCGGCAAGGACGAGATGGACGTGAAGGTGAATATGCCCGGCGAGTTCAGCGTGTACAACGCACTGGCTGCGCTGGCCGTGGGCAAGGTGCTGGGCCTGCCGGATCAGGCCATCCACGACGGTCTGGGCAAGTGCGTGGTCAAGGGCCGCGTGGAGCTGGTGCCCATCAGCAAAA
>ERZ773186.1982-NODE-1982-length-16039-cov-156.716029_pt1 | contig 16039 bp, 10 predicted proteins | sample MGYA00581000_ERZ773186 | MGnify/ENA primary metagenome ERZ773186 (study PRJEB29015, sample SAMEA2737752) | human gut metagenome | biome: human gut; feature: human-associated habitat; material: faeces | place: China | collected 2012 ...
TATCTTAAACAAGTACAGAGCGACAGAAAGAAACTTTTCCCATTCTCTAAAGCCACCAAATTACCTGACCTCGAAAAGGAAGGTAGTATACAGAATGTCTTGAAGACTGGACAGGAAGTGTTGGTGCAAATCGTAAAAGAACCCATCTCAACCAAGGGACCTCGACTGACAGGTGAAATCTCATTTGCAGGTCGATACTTGGTGCTCATGCCATTTGGAGAAAAAGTTTCTGTTTCGTCGAAAATCAAAAGCGGTGAAGAACGTTCACGACTCAAACAACTCATCCACAGTATCAAACCAAAAAATTGTGGCGTAATCGTACGTACTGTAGCTGAGGGAAAACGTGTCGCAGAACTCGATGCTGAGCTTAAAGTCCTGGTGAAGCGATGGGAGGATGCTATCGCCAAGGTACAGAAAACACAGCAACGCCCGCAACTGGCATTCGAGGAAACCGGAAGAGCCGTCGCTCTCCTGCGTGACTTGTTTAACCCATCTTACGAGAACATCTACGTTAACAACGAAGATGTGATGAACGAGGTGAAAAACTATGTTTCTCTAATAGCCCCTGAAAAGGCGGGCATAGTTAAACTCTATACTGGTAAGGTGCCTATCTTTGACAATTTCAGCATTACCAAACAGATTAAGGCTGGATTTGGACGAGTTGTCAACTACAAACATGGTGCTTATCTCATCATTGAGCACACAGAAGCTCTGCATGTAGTTGATGTAAACAGTGGCAACCGCACTCGTGAGAAAGGTCAGGAAGCAAATGCTCTCGATGTGAACCTGGGTGCTGCCGATGAGTTGGCACGACAGTTGAGACTCCGCGATATGGGAGGTATCATCGTTGTCGATTTCATTGATATGCATCTGGCAGAAGACCGACAATTACTTTATGAACGCATGTGCAAGAACATGCAGAAGGACCGTGCAAAGCACAATATCCTTCCATTAAGCAAATTCGGACTGATGCAGATTACCCGTCAACGTGTACGACCAGCTATGGACGTCAACGTAGAGGAAACTTGCCCTACCTGTTTTGGATCGGGCAAAATCAAGTCCAGCATCCTCTTCACCGACCAATTGGAAAGAAAGATTGACCGCTTAGTCAACAAGATTGGCGTCAAGAAATTTACTTTGTATGTGAATCCTTATGTAGCTGCCTTTATCAATAAAGGCTTCATTTCTTTGAAGCGCAAATGGCAGTTCAAGTATGGTTTCGGATTTAATGTGATTGCTTCACAGAAACTGGCATTCCTTCAGTATGAATTCTACGATAAGGACAACCAGTATCTGGATATGCAGGAAGAACAGGAAACAAAATAGTTACTGAAACCAAATGGGTTTTCTCATGCATAGAACAATAAATAAAAGCTCCAATCGTATCATGATGACGAATGGAGCTTTTATTTATTTCTTAGGTAAAATGCGAGTGATAAAGCGCTCTATCGCTCTGGCACTCTTTTCATCCATTAACTTTTGAATATTTCGCAGTTCTGTACAAGCTTTATTCCTTTGCGCTATATTAGCTACCCGCTCAAAGCTATTCAATTCTTTGATAACAGCCATGCGCTCTGCATCAGAAGGAAGAGATTTCAGTTTCTGAAGTATTGACAGGATTTCTCCGATACGATTTACCTGCTTTTCATTGATAATCCAACGAAGCGTCATACTCTCACGTAATGCGAGCGCTTGTGAATAACCATTCTTCTCTAAGTCCTTCAAATCTGCAATTCGCTGGTCAAAATGCATATCCAACATTTTACACATATTAAACTCGTTCTGATAGGTAGAAATAATCTTTCCCTCTACCCTATCCTTTCCCAACAGTTTTTCAAAATGAGCACGGTTGGCAAGGAGTTTGCGAAAGACAGGAGAATCAGGAGAATTGATTTCAGATGAAAACATATTCCATGTGTCATCCTTACACAATTCCTCTATGCTTAGCGAACTAAGGTATTGATTGAGTACGGTATCTGCCTTTTGGAAATCACTTACCTTCAGCAAGTCAACTAATTTGCGTACCAATACTGTATTCTTTTCACCAGAGTTATATTTCTTTTCCAGTTCATTAATCTCTGTGGCACGCTGAATCGCATTTTCTATTTTTTCTACGAAAGTAATATTGGAGTTGAGTCTTACCGCCCCCATCTCCTTGCAGAACAGAGTACCATCGGGATCAATGATGAGGAAAGTAGGATAAATACCCACCTTATATTTCTTGCCCAATTCCGGTCCTTCACCAACATCCATATCCCTTGTCAGAGAAACGAATTTAGGATTGAAATAATCACCACACTCCTGCAAAGGAAAGATATTCTTCATCATATACTTGCAGGGACCACATGTTTGAGTATAGCAATCGATAAAAACTTTCTTTCCTTCAGCCTTCGCCTTTGCCAAAGCTTCCTTAAAAGAAATATCTTCAAAAAGAATTCCTCTATTACTGATTGAATCCTGAGCCATTATAGGCAACAGGATATTAAATAAAGAGAATATCAGAAATATAATTTTCTTCTTCATACAATTACGATTAAAGATCATTTTCAAAAGTAGAACAAATACCACGCAACAGTATTTGTATCTGTTGCATGATATTTGTATGTTACTTTTCATTATTTTTCAGTTGTTGTACCTAATCCCTTGGCAATACCAGGGAGATCGATACCATATTTATCCTTCATGTATCTGACAACAAGCTCATATTTTTCACTAATGAGCGGATACTTCTCCTTCGGATATTTTTCATAGAACTCTTCTGGAGAGAATCGCATAGCTGCTCTGATATAGAGTGAGAAAAAATCTCTGTACATACCACTTGAATTATAATTTGGCTGCTTATAATAGGTAGTAGCAATACTCCATAGAGATTCCTCTTCTACGCCATTATCATCTACCCATCTGATAAGACCACGATTAAACACATAGTTTTTGTGGTTAGGATTGCTTCTATCCAGCCTTGATACAAAATCCATTCCATCTCTCAATCCTTCAGGCTCTGGCAAGGTATTGTCCATTCGCTGAGATGTAAGGAACTGATTGATAAAACTGAATCGCTTTACAGCCAGTGCTTCATTAGCTTTCGCTAATTCCGCCTTTTCTACATCAGTTTTGTTCTCTTTATCCTTAAGTTCTGCACGTTTCTGCAACCAATATAATTCCGTATTGGAAAAACTAATTGCCCAATAGTCAAAGCCATCGAATTTAGTTGGGGTAAAGCCAGCTACATCAGGGATATAAATTTCTGTACTACCTGTATCTGTACCGGTACCTGTACCCGTACCAGTGCCTGTACCTGTGCCTGTGCCCGTGCCTGTGCCTGTACCTGTGCCTGTGCCTGTTCCCGTACCGGTACCTGTGCCTGTTCCCGTACCTGTGCCTGTGCCTGTTCCCGTACCAGTGCCTGTACCTGTTCCCGTACCAGTGCCTGTACCTGTGCCTGTGCCTGTTCCTGTACCAGTGCCAGTGCCTGTTCCCGTACCAGTGCCTGTTCCCGTACCTGTACCTGTTCCCGTACCAGTGCCTGTACCTGTGCCTGTGCCTGTGCCCGTACCAGTGCCTGTACCTGTGCCCGTGCCTGTGCCTGTACCTGTGCCCGTGCCTGTTCCTGTGCCAGTACCACCCGTACCTGTACCACCAGTACCTGTGCCACCTGTACCTGTACCACCTGTACCGCCTGTGCCACCAGTACCAGAATCATCTCCTCCAAGATTAGGATCTACACCTCTAAAGTCTTTCTGCAAATAAATCTTTACAGGAAAATTCTTCTGAATCATCTCGGTAGAAGCATAAGGGAATACGTTGTTCTTAAAGAAATCAACATAGTAAGGCACTTCTGTACCTGGCACATCATCACCATAATAGAGTTTTCCCGTACCTATACCTGTCCATTTTCTGTTCAAGTCGGCAGGAGTAATATCCTTATACAGCAGATAAACACCATATTTATCATGTATTTCTTTAATATCTTCATCCCAAGAATTGTTACCTTGAGGAAATTCCATACGAAGAACAGAGTAGTTACCCGATGGAGTGATAGGATCTTCGGATGGAGTGCAAGCCGTCATTGTGATGAGGCTCGCAACTGTGATATATATAAATCTTTTCATTCTTCTGTGTTATTATCCGGGTTAGTATTATCAACTGTGAACTCAGAAGTCTCACCTATGCGCTTTGCACAAAGTGGATTCTGCTCCAACTGATTGTTCAATTCTCGTGCTGCATCAGGTATAGGGACTGTATAAAGTGGATCCTTTTCCTGAAGGGTATAGGTTGTCTTGGTAGTTGGTGTAGAATACCAAACGTGCTTGATTTCAGGCATACCCCAACGGCGCAAATCATACCAACGATGACTCTCGAAACAAAGTTCACGACGGCGTTCCTGATGTATATACTCCACCAACTTATCAATATCTGCAACATCCTCTGCCTTTGGAGCATAGTTATCAGCAAATCTCTTACTACGTAATTCTACCAAAGCTTGAAGTGCTTCCTGACTTCCATTAGCATCCACTCCAGCCTTAGCGAGCATTGCTTCTGCTTCCATATAATTGAGATATGCCTCAGAAAGACGAAGACTTCTACCAAATACACCTGTACCACCAGTAGGTCGATAACTATTATTGACCTTCAATTTACCGATAGCCAAAGGCAGCAGTTCACCAGAGAATTCTTTCCTTACGATATAACGCTGCTTACGAAGGTCACCATCCTCAAAACTGTTGAGCAGTTCATCAGAAGCACGGAAATAAGGTTTACGAGGCAAACCTGTCGTTGGGTCTTCCGTAGAATATTCTTCAACCCATCCTGCCCAATCCGATACTTTACCATAAGGGAAGATGACCTCAGAAGATTCATCATAAGAATGATAATTGGTATAGATACGTGCCACCTGACCATATTCATTCTTTTCCGTTTCTACTGTATTGAGATCAAGCAACTTGAACCGCGAATCGTTCATCACCATCTTCGCATACTTGGCAGCCTCTTCCCAGTTCTCCATATAAAGATAGGTACGAGAGAGCAGCAGTTGTACCATTGGCAGACTTGCACGGTAATCCTTCTTCCATTGTCTTACCTCAGAAACAAGTTTAAACTGACTTTCTGCCTCCAGCAAGTCTTTGACAATTTGGTCATAGACTGCCTTCACGGTACTGCGAGCCATCGGTTTTTCCTCTACACCACTTGTTAATTTCAGAGGAACACCTAAAGCATCAGGATTCTCATTGTATGGCTGACCAAATATATTCACTAAGTTCAGATAGTAAAAGCCACGGAGCGCATAAGCCTGTCCCAGAACATAATGGATATCTTCTTCTGAACCTGTCACAGTATCAATATAATCAATGACAGCATTCACACCCTTCAGTTTACGATAATATGTATAATACATATCCGTAGAGGTTCTACCAGCCTCTTTCATCATATTAAACATATCCGGCTGCCATGTATAGGAAGCCAACAATATATCGTAATTGAAATTATCTTCAGGTAACTGATAGAGAGTTGCAGTTAAGTCGTCATCCATCAAAGTAAGAAAATAATTAAAGCCACCTATGTCGTTACGAGGATAAGCCTCGCCCAACAAGATTTCATTAAGTGAGCGCACATCCTTTGGGACAAACTCACTTGTGGATTTTGGCTCCAGGAAGTCACCGCAACTATTGAGCATCAGCATGCCTCCCAAGAGTACCATTGTATATAATTTAACTTTTTTCATGATTGTCATTTTTTAGAATGAAGCACTAAGTCCGAAAGAGAAAATGCGTGGCTGGATACTGTTACCCAACTCAGGATCAAAGCCATTCCATTTCTTGCTGGCAATGACGAAGAGGTTGTTTGTACTACCACTCAAAGAGATGCTTGTAGCATGAATCTTCTGACAGATTTTCTTAGGCAGATAATAAGACACAGACAACTGATTGCAGCGGAAGAAAGAACCGCTCACAAGACGTGCTGTTGAATTTGCCCACATTTCATAACGATTGGTAAAATAGCCATCTGGTGTATAGAGATTGAGAATATCCGCTACCGAAGTATAGAGACCAGGTATGTTGGTATGCAACTCATCACCAGGCTGCTTCCATCGATTCAACAATTCCTTGCTGAGGTTGGACAGCGGACTTGGCATCTTGCCATAAGTAAAGGTAGAATATGGGTTAGGAAGGCGTTTCTTTGAACCCAAAATCAGGGCAAAGCTCGCACTTACCTGAAGATCCTTCCAGCGCACATGAGGATTGATACCTCCAGTAAAGAAAGGCTCTGATTCACCTGCATAAACCAAGAATGACAATGGATCTATTGTCTTATCCGGATTTTCAAACTCCTCTACTTGAGTACCTCTAAAGGTAGGAAGACCTGTCTCATGGTCAAGACCTGTAAAATCATAAGCCCAGAAAGAATAGAGAGAATAACCCTTACGCAAAGGGCGCTGACTGTTGCCGGCTACGAAATCACGATGGGTCAACTGGTCAACACGGGCTGTGCGATCATCCGTCTCAGTCTTGTTCCAGTTCTTGGAAGCATTAAATCCAACACTTACTACTAAGTCCTTGGTCTTGATAGGAGTGATATTCATTGTCCACTCGAGACCATGGTTGACGATGATACCACCATTGAGCTTCAATGTTCCCATACCATATTCCTCTGGTACATCTTGCTCGATAATCGCATTAGAACGTCTTCCGTAATACTCAAGACTCATCGTTACGGCTCTGAAAATTTGCATATCGAGACCGAGGTTCCAAGTCTTGGTACGTTCCCACTTCAGATAAGGGTTAGGAAGACTTGCGATGCTGGTATAGTATTCATTATAACCAGGAAGCAAACCACCATAAGAAGCTATCAATTCCGGACTGATGGAATTGACTACATTTCCCTGAATACCATATGTTGCACGGAGGTTAAGCTGGTCAAGCCACTTCACGTTGTCTTTGATAAACTTCTCTTCTGCTATCTTCCAAGAGAAACCGAACGAATAAGTAGGATCAAACTGCTTACGCTTATCCTGTCCGAAACGGTTGGAAGCATCTGAACGGATATTCATATTCATAACATAACGATTCTTCAGAGAGTAAGCAGCTGTACCAAAGAAGGATACGTAATTGGAAGTATTGTTGATACTACTCCATCCACCCTCAAAGAGACCTCTAAGAGCACCCCAACCTATAGACTGTGTACCTCCGATAGGCACAATATCCTCTGGAAGCGAAGGAGAGATCAAACTCTCACCACGCTCTGGCACATAACCCCAGACATTCGTACCCTTACCATATGTTTTGGAAGAACGCATCTCAAAACCAAACATACCATTGACACGATGAATCTCATTGAAAGTCTTGCTTGCTACCAGCTTATGCTGCATGTCAAGCGAAGTCATATTGGAATTATTATTGGTCAACTGACCGCCAAATGGCAACAGGGCTGCTTTATACAAAGCAGAACCAGGTTCAGCCTCACCTACTCCATAACCACGATAGTTGGTTTCAATGTAGGAAGTCCTTTCACCCTTATAACTTTCAGAATCGTTGGAACTATGAGCCATAGAACCCACCAACTGATAATTAAGCCAAGGAAGAAGCTGGAAATCAATATTTGCAGACACATTGAAGGTATTACCGCGGTTCTTACTATAACTGTTATCCATCTCATTGAGGACATTGTAGCCATAAGTATTGTTGGAACCGAGGGACTTGTTCAACTGATAAGTATAATATTGTTTATAGAAAGCTCGTTCACCATTTTCCTCGAAAGCAGGTACGGCACGGCTGGTATTAAGAGCATACGACTGAGGACTTACGCCGCTATAGCCGTAAGAATTTCGTGAACTACCGCTAATATTAAAGGAAGCACGGATTCGCTTACTGAATTGCACACCTACATTCAGACGAGTTGTAAATTGATTTTGACTATTACCAATTTCTGTACCTTCAGAATTAGAGTAGCCAAAAGAAGCATTATAAGTTACTCTCTGAGTACCACCAGATACGCTGAGATTATGACTATGACTGAAAGAATTACGGGTCAAGAGATCAAGCCAGTCAGTATTCACAGTTTCCAATCTTTCCATCTGCTTCATAAAGTCGGCCTCGGAAATCATGTGCTTGTTAAACATAGCCATCAATCCCTCATAAGTATAAATCTGAGGAAGCGGATCACCCTGATAGCGCACACCCGCATCATACGCCTCCTTACTGAACTGAATACGCTCTTGCGAATTCATAAAATCAAATAAGTCGTAGTTAGGACGTTGACGGACAGAGAAGTTTGCTGAATAGCGGATACTGGTACGTTCTGCAGAACCCTTCTTGGTCGTGATGACAATCACACCATTAGAAGCCTTAGAACCATAGATGGCAGTAGCCGAAGCATCCTTCAACACAGTAATATTTTCTATATCCTGAGGGTTGAGCCAGGACACCTGATTACCTATCAATTCCTTCATATCAGTAGTCATCGCTGCTGTAGCATCGATAGAAATAGGGTCTTCCTGGATGACTCCATCAACAACCCAAAGAGGGTCGGTATTTCCAAGAATAGTTGCCTTACCACGAATGGTAAGCTTAGGAGCAGATCCCACACGGGAAGAAGAATTGACTACCATCAATCCTGCCACCTTACCCTGCAACATCTGGTCGATAGTCTGGTAGGCAGGCATCAGCACATCTTCACCTTTCAAAGTGGTGAAGGCACCAACCATATCCTTACGAGGCAAGCGACCATAACCAGTCTCCACAACTTCAACTTCCTTCAATTGACTTGTTGCAGCAGGAATCATACTCACATTGATGGAATTGCTATTGTGGTAACGTACCACCTTCTTTTCCATTCCAAGGTAAGTGAACTCCAGGTAATATGCCTTTCCTGGCTCCATTTCAGGCATGGTAAGACTGAATTTACCATTGATGTCAGTAACGGTTGCCAATTTGGTACCTCTCACTCTTACACTTACACCAGGCAGGGGATCCTGGCTGTCATCGGTGACGACACCTTTGGCAATAACTGCAGTACGGCGAGCTTGAACAGCTCCCTTTTGGCTTGTGTTTACATTGTTTTGAGCAAAGACTGCTTGTCCAGAGGCAAGAGCAAAGCACAAAAGAGATGTATTCAAGACCATGGTGTAGTTTTTTCTCTTAGAATTCATAGTCCCTTTTGTTTTAAATTAATAATTGGTACAAAGATAGCAAATAAAGTTAAACGAGCAAAACATTTTATTACTATTTTTTGTATTTTGCACGTATTTTGTCAGTTTTTCCTGTATTTTTATACGCAAATAGAAATTTCATTGAATTACATTTAGATTTCTATGGTCTTTTTTAAACATTTAATGATATCAATAAAAAAGTTAATTTTAAATTCCATGTAACCTTTTCTATTACTTCATCGTCTAAGTTATAAGATAACATGAGTAATAACATAAAAAGAAAGGAAAAAATTATGATTTTAAGTACAACTCCAACCATAGAAGGTCACCCTATCCGTGAATATCGTGGCATTGTGACAGGCGAAACCATCATTGGTACCAACTTTGTGAAAGATTTCTTTGCCAGTATTCGTGATGTGATTGGCGGAAGAAGCGGTTCTTACGAAAGTACCCTCCGCGAAGCTAAAGATACTGCACTCAGGGAGATGAGCCAGCGTGCTGCATCCTTAGGCTGCAACGCCATCGTGGGCATCGACCTGGATTACGAAACCGTTGGTAACAGCGGCTCCATGCTGATGGTAACTTGCAGCGGAACGGCGGTGATTATCTAAGTTCTGCATCTGAAAAAAGAACAAAACATGTCTGAACAGGGGCGGTAACCGCCTAAAAAATCGAGTTACCGCCCCTGTTCAGACATATTTTACAAGATTATAATATAGTATTAACAGGTATAAAGTAATTAAATAAATATGAAGTTGATTTTTAAATATTTTTTTATTTCTCTATTGTTCCCAAATGGGCAATTAGTTCATGCACAATCATTTAAAATCGACAGCTTAAAAGGTAAAAAATGGGAGTTGCAATTGCCAAAAGGAAAGTCTTATACTTCGAGTCTTATATTCAAAGATACGACATACACAACTAGTTTCTCCTTTAATGGACAGACTCATACTATAGAGAAGCCATACTTAATACAGCAGGAAAACGTAGAAACATTTTATGTTATTTTTCCATCAGAAGGAAAGGGTACAAAAACTTTCTCTGTTAAGTTTAAAGTTTTAGAATTTACCGACAAGTTGCTAAAATTGCGAAATACAACAACAAATGTTGTAAATACGTATTTCGCAAAATAAACAACTAGTAGATTGTAAAGTCTAAAAGTTTAGTAAGGCACGTGTGATATTTCATCAATCATCAGTATGTGACGAACGACGTTTTACTCAACTTTTAGACTTTACAGACCACTAGTAAGACAGTGCTTTTTGCAACATATTTCTCTGTTTGATATTTTTTGTTTAATAAAATTCTTAGATTCATTATTTTTTTGTATTTTTGCAGCCGAAAAGAGTTGTTAGGCAGCAAACGTATGCAGATTGCAGAATTTAGAACTGTTGCTAAATCATTACCTCTGTTGAGGTGAAAAACTCATAAATAGTTCATTTTTAGCTATTCGGCTGATTTTAGCGTAATTTTCGAAGAAAAAAGCTTATAGTATTCAAATAAAAGCATTATCTTTGTATCCGATTATCAGAGCCTTATGGCTAACTATTGTTATTAAGACATTACCATTATGCTACAAAAAATAATAGGATGCAAGCAAGAACAAAAAACGCTGTAGGATTGCTATGAATCCTCAAAACCGGAATTCGTAGCTATCTATGGCAGACGCCCACCGCTGTCTTCATCTGAACACCCTTTGAAATTTCCTACGTTTCAATTGAACAGAAGAAAACGTAAAGCAAACGTCTTTCTTATTATGATAGGCCAAGCCATGGACTTTCATTTCATAGCCAGCATCTCAATGCCAGCCATCCACGACAAGACAAATGCAAAGGTAATAAAAAGGAATGGGACTGGCAAGAAAATCATTAACTTTCTTGCAAATCCCAAGAATTTTCATAGAAAGAAGGTAACAAAAGAATCACTTCTCTTCTATTTCACCAGATATTTCGCAACCAAATCTCTGAGCATCGTCTCCGGAAGATTCGCCAATCCCGTCTCTTGAATCGTAGCATATTCGGGCTTGTTCTTTCCGATAATAAACTTACAGTCTCGCCCATCTATGCTTGCATACAAATGGAAGTTGCCTTTGTAAGCCTGCTCTATGCGAACATCTGTACAACTTTTGCCATCTATCTCAAAAGAAGCAGAACTGTTGTCTGTATCCTCCAACCCCCATGATACGAGATGAGCATTTATCGCTGACTCTATGGAACTGATCCATCTATCATCGTTTTGTATGACGTATTCTCTGTGCCTTCTTCTCATCCTTTCTCATCAGATAAGGTGATGGAGGAAGTTCTGGAAGCACATCATTGATGGCATCAATCTGCCCCACCACCTTCAGCAAGAGGAGAAAAGTAGAAAGCGAGAGATTGCCTGCTGTTCCATTCTCAAACTTGTGGATGGTGGTCAAGCCAAGCCCCGTAAGCTCGGCAACCTCTTTCTGGGTGAGATTGCATCTCATTCTATATTCTTTGAATCTCATTCCCAGCAAGCGTACCAACTCTGGAGTAGAATATTCATATAAATCTGCCATAATCTTCTATTCATTTATCTATCATTATAATGATATTTACCCTTTATATCAGCCTTTATCTTCAATATACTGATATTTATGGTTGCAAAAATAATAAAAAGGAATGAGACTGGCAAGCTTTCAAGAGATTATTTTTTTCCTTTCTATTTTTTCTGATAAATGACGTACTTTTGATGCTCTTTTTGCACAAAGTGCCCAAAAATCACTCTATACTATGGGCACTCAATGCTCACGTGACGAGCAGTGAGTGCTCGTCTGTTGATCCATCGATGCCCATCAGTTGGTCCGTATGTGCCCATCAGACGAGCACAGACAAAGAAACGTATTTATAGGATAAGACTGACACTAACAAAGATGTCAAAAGACATAGAAAAGCATCTATACCTCAATAAATGTTTCTCTCTTATAGGATAATTTTCTATTCAACGACGTTGAACCAACATTCAAAGACGTTGAACCGCCGTTCAACGTCGTTGAACGGACATTCAAAGACGCTGAACGAAGAATTCTCCCTGGTGCATAAACAATTTATATCAAGAGAAAAAAGTCATCTTGCTATATAAGAAAAAAACAGCAATAGCTACTACTGAAAAGTATAGCCATTGCTGTTTTTTTATATCGTTACTATATTTTATCACTACTGCACGATCTTGAAACGAATACGCAATGAATGGGCATGCTCATCCCAATTTGTTCCGAGCAATACAAACTTGCCAATCTGCGCCGTAGAACGTACATGCTTGCCAATACATGGACAAACATCGTAATCACCAATGCGTACCAGACGCAAAGTTTCACTTGCATCATCCGGCAAACGATCAATCTTAACATTCGCAGGAATATGGTCGCGATCCACAAACTCATAGGTCACAGGCATATCTTCCTCTATCAAGCGATTCATTTCCGTTTCTATCGCCTTTTCCTCCTGACGAGTTGGCTTATGATCGACAACAAAAGTCATCTTACTCTTCTTACGCTCAATATGGGCATTGCGACTACGCTCGCAACCAAACATGCGAACCATCAACTGGTTGAGCAGATGCTCAGCCGTATGAGCAGGAGGGAACTCCTCCTTGTGGTGCTGATTCAATACGAAATCAATTTCCTCCATCTTGACATTGAATTTATAAATTCTTACTCCATTGGCATCCATTGATATTGGGAACACGCCATCCTTCTTCAGTTCTACCTTCTTCTTACCACCAGAGAACAGTTCTGTGACAAGAACCTCTTCTTCCTTGATTTGGAAGAAATCGAAGGCGTGACCAGGAATGCAAACCTGCAACTGACGAGTCTCTTGAGAGAAATTGAGCACGATGAGCATCACCTCATCATCCTTCTTGCGAAGGAAAGCAAAGTTGGTACGCGGATCAAAGCCTTCAGAACCCGGATTCACATACATCAAATCGAAGGTTTCACCCTCTCGAATCGCTTTCTCCTCATTGGCGAGACGTAGAAGCTGGCGATAAGTGGCTGCCAAATACTTCTGTTCTTGGGTATATACGTCCTCTGCATTTTCCTGATAAGCATGCGTCAAAGTCTCAGGACTCCAATAATCAAATATCGTGGTGCGACCATCTCTGCCACTGAATCCTTCCTTATCCATACCCTTCTCGCCAAATTCCTGCCCGCTATAAAGCATGAAAGGATTCTTCTGGAAGAAGAGACTCATGGCTACTGCTGGAATCGCCTTCATAGCATTACCACAGAAGAAATCGCTGGCGATGCGCTGCTCATCATGATTTTCCAGGAAATAGAGCATGTGCTCGCGGATATCATCCACCTCCTGCCATTCATGAGTGATACTGGCAGCAGGACGCTCACCACGGATTACTCCACGCAGACAATCATACATACCCACCTTATCATATAGATAATCAAAACCAGACTTCACATAATTGCGATACTGACTTGGATCATAAACCTCTCCAATCACAATAATATGAGGATAACGAGCTTTCAATATCTGAGTAGCATACGACCAGAATGCAGTAGGTACCATTTCTGCCATATCACAACGGAAACCATCGATGCCCTTGCTTGCCCAATAAAGCAGGATATCTGTCATCTTGCCCCATGTACTTGGTACTGGCTCATAGTGATAACTTCTACCTCCAGCATCACAATAATCGACACCATAGTTGAGTTTCACGGTCTCATACCAGTCATTACAACCTGGTCGATTGTCAAAACGATCATTTCCCGTAGCCTTAGCCGGACTTTCTGTATATGGTTCAAAAATCTTAGAATCCTTTTCGGAAAAAGGAACCATTGCCGGTTTGGAATGACGGACTTCATTCAGGTCTAAGTCACCCCAGGCATAATAGAAATTATTCTTTGTAGAGAAGTGCATATTCGTATCATCATCTTCTCCTAAATCTCGTACACCTGCTGGTTTGCAAATAGAATGATACTCACGGGCCACATGATTAGGCACGAAGTCCATAATGACCTTCATACCAGCCTTGTGGATTCTGTCTATAAGACGTTCCCATTCAGTCATTCGCAAGCTTACATTCTCCGCTAAATCTGGATCAATATCATAATAGTCAGTTATAGCGTATGGAGAGCCTGCCTTTCCTTTCACCACCTCTGCGTGTTGGGTAGGAATACCATAAGATGAGTAGTTTGTTTGGGTAGCGTGACGAATAACTCCAGTAAACCAAATGTGAGTGAAACCCATATCATGTATGCGAGCCAGCACATCATCGGTAAAATTATTCAGTTTGCCGCAACCATTCTCCTCAATTGTTCCGTTCTCCTTTCGTGTGGTATTCTTATTACCGAAGAGCCTCGGGAGAACTTGATAAATTACAATTTTTTCCTTCATTTAGCGGTTCTACTAAAAATGAAACGATTTATCTTCTCGGCAACGCCTTTGCCAAGAAGATAAAACGTGGGATTATTTTTTTAAACGATTAAGCAATACCGTGAGCTGCAACAGTCTTATCGATGCGACCAATCATTCCCTGTAAAGCCTTACCTGGACCGCACTCAGTAAAGTCATCAGCACCATCTGCAATCATAGCCTGAACAGAAGATGTCCAGCGTACAGAACTTGTAAGCTGTGCAATAAGATTCTGCTGAATCTCTGCAGGATCAGTATGAGGCTTACCATCTACATTCTGATATACAGGACACTTCGGAGCAGAGAATGTTGTCTTCTCAATAGCTGCCTGAAGCTCATCCTTAGCAGGCTGCATCAATGGAGAGTGGAAAGCACCACCTACCTTCAAAGGCAAAGCACGCTTAGCACCAGCGGCCTTCAACTGCTCACAAGCTGCATTGATAGCATCTACATTACCTGAGATAACAAGCTGACCAGGACAGTTGTAGTTGGCAGCAACAACAACATTACCCTCTGTGCTCACAGAAGTACAAATTTCTTCTACCTTCTCATCTGGCAAACCGATGATAGCAGCCATTGTACCAGGATTTGCCTCACAAGCCTTCTGCATAGCATTGGCACGAGCAGCAACAAGTTTCAAACCATCCTCGAAAGCCATCGCACCAGCAGCTACCAAAGCAGAGAACTCACCGAGAGAGTGACCTGCTACCATTGCTGGATTGAACTCATCACCTAAGCAAAGTGCAGAAATCACAGAGTGGAGGAATACAGCAGGCTGAGTAACCTTTGTTTCTTTCAACTGCTCATCTGTACCAGCGAACATAATATCAGTAATCTTGAAGCCGAGAATCTCATCAGCCTTATCGAAAAGTTCTTTTGCCAATGCGTTGTTATCGTAGAGATCTTTACCCATACCTACGAACTGTGAACCCTGACCAGGGAAAACAAATGCTTTCATTTTATTTATATTTTTAAGTTTAATATTAATATTTTCTATCAGAAATGTCGCATAACCATCTTCAATACTAAAATAGAAGATGTCATCATCGACTCAATTCGGCTGCAAAGATACAACAAAAAATCGAGACTTCGCAGAGATTAATTAAAAATTAATGGTTGTATTAACATTTCAGATAATATTGTTCTAATTTCCCATGAGATTGTTCGATAATTCGACTAACAACAACCCGAAATAATCATAGGGAAATAAAAAATCCCTTAAGTCTTTCGACAAAAGGGATTTATATTGTTTTGCTTTACAGTGCGAAAATTATCGTACTAAAAACAGAGTAGCTAAACTACTCGAAAGTTGAGTATAATTACTCAGCTGCTGGAGCCTCTTCCTCAGCTGGAGCTGCAGCAGGAGCTTCCTCAGCTGCAGGAGCAGCAACAGGAGCATTCTCAGCAACAACAACAACAGGAACCTTAACCTCAACCTCCTTGTGGTAGTGAACTGTAGCCTCGTACTCACCAACCTTCTTAGCATCCTTCATAGTGATGATCTTGCGAT
>ERZ773186.1989-NODE-1989-length-15999-cov-4.124812_pt1 | contig 15999 bp, 10 predicted proteins | sample MGYA00581000_ERZ773186 | MGnify/ENA primary metagenome ERZ773186 (study PRJEB29015, sample SAMEA2737752) | human gut metagenome | biome: human gut; feature: human-associated habitat; material: faeces | place: China | collected 2012 ...
ATTTCTGTGCAATCTGCCGAAAAATCTGACTACGCATCTTACGCACAAGCTTTATCCAGTGTTTCCTGAACACGTTCCGCGTTTCCACAATCTATGCGATTGTCTGGGGAAATATGTGCATGGACAATACCGCACAAAAAAGTCTGCCCTTGTCCGGACAGACTTTTCTGTTTTCCACAGTGGAATGTGGAAAGCACATGGAAACCCTGCATAAAGCCCGCCTGACGGCTTTGCACGCAATCTGCGTGCAGATTTTCCGCCATATTGTCCAGAAATCCCTTGCCATACATGAAGTATGCCTGCGGAATTTCTATGCAATCTGCCGAAAAATCTGATGACGCATCTTACGCACAAGCTTGATGCAGTGTTTCCCTATCTCTGCTGGGAAACCGTCGCGGGCTCGGTCAGTGCTTCCCGTCGGAACAGGAATGTCATACACCAAAGGGCTGCGATCGCCACCAGAATATAAACGGCACGGCTGATGAACGATGCCGAACCGCCGAAGATCCATGCCACCAGATCAAATTCAAACACGCCGACCAGTCCCCAGTTGACACCGCCGATAATCAGCAGGATCAGTGCAAGTTTATCCCACATGCAGCTACACCTCTTTTCTGCAATTTCTGTGAGAATACATATCCGCTTCTCACAGTTTTGCTCTTATAGTATGCCCGCAAACCGTGTGGAATATTCTGTGGAAAACACCTGTTTTCTGACGGCATGTATTTTGATAACAACCACAAATGGCGTACCATACTTTTTGTGCAATTCTACAAAATCCACAGAGAACAGGCACTTTTTGTGTATTTTCCCTTGACGGGTGACCGCGAATTGTGTATAATAGATACGGTGATAAAACCGCAAAGATGGAGGTCTTATGATTGGTGAAAACCCTCCTATTTTGTTTTTATCAGTTCTCCATTGATTTTATCACTCGTTTTGTTGTCTCCTTTCTTTTGTTCTTGATTTTGTTTAGCCCGATTCCGGTTGGAGTCGGGCGTTTTTTTGTCTGTAGGCACTGTGCGGCTCTCAGATACAAAAGGCAATACCGCACAGTTTTGTGCCGTGCTGTCATAACAAAAAGCGTACCGTTTCACAAGAAAACGGTACGCTTTTTTCGTTGTTATAGTGGCTGCGGTTTACGGGACGATCATAACCGGAGTGTTGATAGTGACCTTGTCATAGATCTTTTTGGCAACGTCCAGCGGCAGGTTGATACAGCCGTGGGAACCGTTGTTGATGTAGATGTCACCGCCGTAGGCACTGCGGTTCAGGTCGTGCAGGCCGATGCCGGTATAGGTGACGGGCATCCAGTAATTTACCCATGTTTCATAGCCCTGCACTGCGTAAGTCCCCAGCTTTCGCGGAGATTCTCTGGACCATACCTTGTATGCTCCCGGCGGTGTGGCACGTGTCGGATCGGACTCCTTACCGGTAACCACATCGGACTCCAGAAACAGTTCGCCATTGACATAGTACCACAAGTGCTGGTGGCAGATGTCCACTTCAATGTAGGTGTTTCCGGTGTAGGTAACGCCGGCGTTGGAATTCATGCGGAATCCCTCTACCTTATATACCGGTTCAATGGTTACTGCCTCGCCGGCTTTGATGTAATCTACCAGCTTTTCCACAGTGGCAGAAACATTGGTTTTCCAGCCGTAGATGCCGTCAGAACCGATTGGCAGGGTAATCTCTCCGTCTTCGGTGGCTTTGAACTTGAAGTTGTAGCCGGTCACCAGTGTGTCGTACTTGTCAGCGATATGTTCCTGCACCCATGCAGAAGCTTTGTCGGTGTCCACAGTGATGTCATCGCCGTCCGTGGTGATCCAGTCCATGATAGTAGCGTGATCCAGCTTTTCCGTGCCAACCGGATCGAAAATTTCCTCGCGGTCAGTCATGTCATAGGTGATCTCTACAGCACCGATCTTGTTGTACAGTGCCAGTGTAGGCTCCAGACTTTCCGCAGTGACAGCTGCCTTTTTGTAGCAGTCACTGTCTGCCATCTGAATGGTGTTATTGCCCTCCCGCATCTGTGCGACCGTGTAGTCGGACAGCTTCTGGGTGTCTACCATGTTGCCGTTATCTTCCGGCTGAATGGTAAAGGAACCGTCCTCGTTCTGGACAACCTTGGCATCGGTGGGCGGTACATTGCCCCAGTCATAGGCGGCGATCAGGCTGACCAGTGCATCTTCCGAGTAGGAATCCTGCATCTTGACTGTATACTCGGTTTTGGAGAACAGCTTCCTGAACCAGAGGGCGTGACTTTCGTCTGCCGGCTCTGTCAGAGCGTTGTCCGGCAGGGTAACGGTGCAGCCGAATGAGGAGCCCTTGAAGGTGATCGGGTCGCCGCTTTTGGGAATGAATGTCAGTCCCATATCCTGTGCGGTATTCAGAACTGCGTCGCTGGCTTCCTCCGCGGTCATGCCGCCGATGTCCACGCCGTTGACGTAAGTTTTAGGAAGAAACTTGCTGTGATAGACAGCCAGTCCGGCGATGTAACTCAGCAGGAGTACAGCCAGCACGGCAATGCCAATGATGATGCAGATCTTTCCGGCGTTGGATTCCTCCCGTACTGGTTCGTAATGTCTGGGCGGTGTAGGGCGGGGCGGACGCTGTGCTGTTGCCACGTTGCCTCCGGAACGCTGCTGGTGCTGCGGCTGTGGTGCACGCTGCTGCCGCGGCTGGTCATAGGCATAGCCGGAAGAAACGGCATCATGGATCTGCCGTGCCTTGTCCGAACGGGTACGTTCCGAAGCGGAGCCGTTTTCAGGGCTGCGGGAAGCCGGACGATTCTGTCCGGAAAAGCGTTCAGAAGACGGCTTCGGCGATGACGACTGAAATTCTGTTGCCTCTTTTGCAGCGAGAGAAGCTTTGATTTTTTCCCGCATTTCGTCTTTGGTCAGATGCTGCTTAGGAGCATTTCCGGCAGGGGATTGGTCTTTATTGTTCACTGTCATCTTTCCTTTCTTCCATGGTACGAGGGCTGTGCGGAATACAGCATCATTGAACTTCACCGCGTGTCGGCGTTCCGAGTATGTTGACAAACTGATGACAGCTGCGGTCAGTCCGAAGACAGTAGAACCTCTGTTTCTGGAAAAATTAAAAAAATATTACATTGAGAGAAGCGGGCTCTGCAGCGTGGATATTCGCCAGAGCCATTCTTTATTATTATACCCACTGGATTTCTGTTTGTCAACACTTTTCGACATGAAATATAAATTGTAAACATCCTTTACCGATTTGTTTCCAAATGCACATTGAAATTTTATCGGCGGGCTGTTGTAATGTATGCGGAAAATCAGTCATATATTCTGTTACTTTATGCGATAAAAACTAACAAAAAGTGCAAATATGTTGTGTAATGTGCACACTGAAAACATTGCATTTTTGTTGAAAAAGCAGATTGACATTACAGGGAAAAAGGCGTAAAATGAAGGTGGAAATTGGGTGGAAAAATGTGTCACCACAATGTGAGCTATCCACCACAATTTGAGCTATAAGGAGAAATATGAGAAATATTCCGGGCAATGAGGCTTCCGGAAATTTTTCAGCTGATGTCCGGTGTATGCACACATCGGACGAACAGGAGGAATGAATGATGAAGAACAAAAAAATCGGAACCAGTATTCTGGCATTTCTGCTGGCGGCGGCCACTGCCGCAGCCGGTGCACAGCCGGTTCTGGCAGCAGATCTGGGAACTGTAACTGACAACGTTCCGGCGATTGTGGCAGCCAGTGCTTCGGTGTCTGTGATCGATGCCAGCGGCGACCTGGAAGCTGCCTATGCGGAATGGGGTGCTGTATCCAATGCGACCGGCTACAACGTGTATATCAAGCCGGCAGGCGGCAGCTACACTCAGCTGGATACCATGCTGGTACGCCAGTATCCGGATCGCTTCCGTGCTGATGCAGTAGGTCTGAAAGCCGGCAGCTACACCATGAAGATCGTGCCGGTGATTAACGGCAAGGAAGATGCTTCTAAGGCAGCAGAAACTGCGGGACTTCAGGTAGAGGCTCACGACAGAAGCGGCTTTGGCTTTGTAAAGGGCACTTCTTCCGGTGCATACAACGAGGACGGCACGCTGAAAGCAGATGCCATTGTGGTATATGTCACCGATGCCAACAAGGACACCGTGACGGCAAGCATTGACTCCACCGGCAAGGGTGCGACCGATGTGACTGGTGTGCAGAACATCATTACGGCTTATAAGAAAAATAAAGAAAAGCGTCCGCTGTGCCTGCGGTTTATCGGCAACATCACCGATCCGGCAGACATGCCCAAGGGCGATCTGATGATCGACACCGCAAAGGCTGGCATCACCGTGGAGGGTATTGGTACCGATACCGTATTCAACGGTTTTGGTCTGGTCATGAAGAACTGCTCTAACGTAGAAGTCCGCAATATCGGCTTCATGAACTGCAACAGCAGCGAGGGCGATGACTGCGGCTTGCAGCAGGGCAACGACCACATCTGGGTGCATAACTGTGATTTCTTCTATGGTGATGCCGGTTCAGATGCCGATCAGGTCAAGGGCGATGGTGCACTGGACACCAAGACTTCCACCTATGTAACACATTCCTACAACCACTTCTGGGACAACGGAAAGTGCAACCTGCAGGGCATGAAATCGGAAGAGGAAACCAACTATGTGACCTATCACCACAACTGGTACGATCACTCTGATTCCCGTCACCCCAGAATCCGCACCTGCTCGGTACACAGCTATAACAACTACTTCGACGGCAATGCCAAGTACGGCATCGGCGTCACCATGGGAGCTTCTGCTTTCGCGGAAAACAACTACTTCCGCAACTGTAAGAACCCGATGATGAGTTCCGGACAGGGTACTGATGCACTGGGTGAGGGTACATTCTCCGGCGAAGCCGGCGGTATTATCAAGGCTTGCGGCAACTATATCGAGGGTGCTTCCAGCTATATCCCGTATTCGCAGAACAGCACCTCATTCGATGCCTATGAAGTTTCCAGCCCGTCTGAAAAAGTACCGGACAGCGTCAAGACGGTTTCCGGCGGCACAGGCTACAACAACTTCGATACCGATTCCAGCATCATGTACAGCTACAAGGCAGATGCAGCGGCTGATGTGCCGGCTATCGTTACTGCCAAGGCCGGACGCGTACAGGGCGGTGATCTCCAGTGGAAGTTTGACAACTCCGTGGACGATACCAGCTATGCGGTCAATCAGGCATTGAAAGACGCTTTGGTCAATTACAAGTCCTCTATCGTGGCGATCGGCAGCGGCTTTACCGACAGCACCACAGATCCGGTTGTCACCACTGAGGAAACCAAGACTACTACAGTGACCACCACCGTCAGCGTGTCCAAGGATACGACCGCAACGGCTCTGACCACTGCTACCACCAAGAACACCACGCCTACCACACCGGACGTGCCGGTGGCAGGGGACATCTTCTGTTCGCCTACCGGTACCGGCAGCGGTTCTTCCGAAAAGGATCCGGCTTCTGTTACCGATGCGATCTCCAAGCTGTCCGCAGGCCACACCATTTACCTGCTGGGCGGTACATACAAGTTCTCGGAAATGATCCTCATTGACGCTCAGAACAGCGGTACTGCTGATGCAATGAAGACGATCAAGCCTTATAACGGTGCAGATGTGGTGTTCGACTTCTCCGGACAGGGCGATGCAGACGGCAGCAAGCGTGGCATTGTGCTGGACGGTGACTACTGGCACTTCTATGATTTTGAGATCACTAAGGCAGCCGATAACGGCATGCTCCTCTCCGGCAACAACAATAAGATCGAACGCATGGTATTCAACGACAATCAGGACACTGGTTTGCAGCTGTCCCGTTATAATACCAGTGCAGCAACCATTGCCGACTGGCCCAGCAATAACCTGATCCTGAACTGCACTTCCAAGAACAACTGCGACAACGCCAGCATGGAAAATGCTGACGGTTTTGCAGCAAAGCTGACCTGCGGCGAGGGCAACATCTTTGACGGCTGTATGGCATACAACAACAGTGACGACGGCTGGGACCTGTTTGCAAAAAGTGCTACCGGTCCTATCGGTGTTGTCACCATTCAGAATTGTATTGCATTCCGCAACGGCTTTACGGAATTCGGCGAGGGCTACGGCAATTGCGACGGCAACGGCTTCAAGCTGGGCGGCTCTGGTATCGGTTCTGCACATATCTTGAAGAACTGTCTGGCATTCGAGAACCTTCACTGCGGCTTCACCGATAACAATAACCCGAAGCTGGGCAGTCTGACCAACTGTACCGCAGTCAACAACAACGGCGAAGGCAAGGGAAAGCCGAACTTCTCCTGCTATCGCTGCACAGATCCGGGTGCAATCTTTGAGAATATGATGTCCTATTATGATGATTCTGTATTTATGTCTGATGCAAAGCTGAAAGGCGGTGCTTCTAACGACAAGTATGAAGGTACTTATGAAAACGGCGTGTACTACAACAGCGGCTACTATCAGGTAGATGCAAAGACTGCGATCAAAAACGGTGCGAAGATCGGCACAAAGCTTTCTGCGGCTCCGGCAGCTTCTGACTTTATCACAATGGCAAAGGCTCCGGAACAGGGCACCGATTTTGATGCTGTATGGAGAAATGCAGACGGTTCGCTGAATCCGGGCGGTTTGTATGAAACTGCGGATTCCAGCAGCTATAAGACAATGGGTTACCATATGTATAACGGCAGCATTGTCGTTCCGCCGACAACAACCACAAGCACTTCTTCTGAACAGCAAACCACCACTACTACTACCACAGCAGTACAGCCCACTGAAACTACAACTGGTTCGGAAACTTCTGAAAAGACCAGCGAAACTTCTGCACAGCCGACAGAAACTGCTGTAAAGACCAGTGAAACTTCCGCACAGCCCACTGAAACCACAGCTGCTCCGGCAACTTCGGATACGGCGGACACCACGGAACATTCGACTGCCACTACACCAGTCAGCAGCGGCGACAGCAACACAGAAACCACGCAGACCACCGCTTCGGAAGTGACCTCTCAGTCCCTGTACGGCGATGTGAACTTGGACGGCAAGGTGGATATTACCGATGCAGTTCTGCTGAACAAGGCGGTTGCCGGTGTGGTAACGCTGAACGCCAGCCAGCAGAAGAATGCCGACTGCATGGCGGACGGAGAACTCTCTACCAACGATTCGACAGTTCTGCTGCAATTCCTGGTACGTATAGTTACCTCCCTGCCGGTAACGGAATAACCGATTCTCCGGAAAAGAAATAGATCTTCATTCTGCAAATGGCAGCCGATGTTTTCGGCTGCCATTTTTGCGTGAAAAGCAATTCCGCTTTTTTCGGTTTTTTTGTACAATTTGACTTGCTTTTTTTTACGGGATATGTTATACTATAGACAGCACCCATGCCGGATTTGGAAGTCTGACATGGAAAAGTGTTTTCATTTCTATCCCTGTCGCTTCCGCTGCCTGCGGGCACGGCGGCGTTTTCGGGCGATAAATTTTAGATGAGGTGAATCAAATTGTCACAACTGAAAAAACCCACAATCAAAAACCCTGATCTGGTTGCCGCAATGGCGGAATTCAAAAAACAGCAGAGCGTACAGACCGAAAAAGAAATGCTGGACGCAATTGCAGCAGCATCGTTTATTGCTCCGATCACGTTGCAGAACAAGCTGAACGAGGTAGAACCGGACGAGAATGGTCAGCGTCACATGGAGGCTTCTCTCATGGCTGTTTCCAACAAGGACGGTGTAAAGTTCTTTCCGGCTTTCACCGACTGGCTGGAATTCCTGAAGTGGAAGAACGATCCGGACGCGGATACAATGGTAATTACATTTGACCAGTACTGCGGGATCCTGCTGAAGCAGGGTGTCGATGTCAGCGGTATCGTCATCAATCCGGCAGAAACCAACATCGTGATTCGCAAGGAAAAAATGGCAGAGATGAAGGGCGTTTCTCTGGAGGCAGAACAGCCGCAGGAAGCTCCGAAGAAGAACAACATTCTCCCGCTGTTTGGCTGCGAAAAGGTCACCAATCCGGAAGTGATCGTTGCCGCAGACCGTCTGCGTCGGGAAAACAACGAACCTGCCCGCAACAATATGTTTGAGGCAATGCGGAAAGCACGCTTTGTGGCTCCGGTGCTGATGGAAGTGCCGAAGGAAGTCAAGGCTGGCGAAAAGGTTAATGCACAGGCAGAGTTCATCATGCTGAATCACGAGGGCGGAAAGTACATGCCGCTGTTCACCAGCCTGTCAGAACTACAGAAGTGGAACGGGGCACCGGACTGCAAGGCAGTTCCCATGAGCATGGCAAACTATGTGGCAATGCTGTCTGATCCCAAGAGCACAGCTGCCGGCATCGTGCTCGATCCGTTCACCATGGGGCTGGCATTCAGCAAGGAGCAGGCAATGAACATTCAGCCGCGTCTGGCAATGCGGGATATTGACTCCACTCCGGAGGGCATGGAAGACGACCTGAAAGCATACTTTGCAGAAAATGCAGATGTCAAGAAAGCATACATCGATGGTGTCAAGGCGAACAACACAGACGGTTTCGTGGTAGTTCTGGAACTGGAAAACGAAAACAATGTCCGTGAGATCGCTGACCACGTGGCAAAGGCAATCAACAAGTATGGTTCCTGCGTAGTGGCTCCGATCAGCTCGCCGATCGGCAAGAAAGTGCTGGAAAGAAAGACTGCTTTCTACGAAGCTTGAAAATTACACACATCGGAGCAGTAAAAGGAAATGCTGATCCGGTAATTTGGGGGCGAAAAAAGTTTTGGGAAAGGAAGAAAAAATATGTTAAGAAAGAATCGAAAAAGATGCGGGCTGCTGGCAGGGACACTGGCATGTGCAGCTGCGGTGTCGGCGGTCATGCTGCCGATGCACTGTGAGGCGAAAACGCCTGTGATCGGTGCGAAGCAGGTGGGCGTGGCATACTTGCAGCTGAATGGGAACACCGTCAGCTCTACGCTCAACCTCTTTACGGACGGGCAGAACACGCTTTCGTGTGATGTGGCTGCCGTGCAGGAAACGGATACGCTTACGCTGGTAGTTGACAATATCGATCCCACGCCGCTGGGCGACAGCAGTACGACGCTGACCATTGATTCGGTTCAGCTGAACGGCACAGAAACCGGAGCCAAGCTGCGGGACGGTGACGGACTGCTTAGGGTGTCCAAAACGGATATGGGATACGCTGCCGGTGCAATTACCGGCTTTGTCGGCACGTTTACCCCGTTGCAGTCGGAACTGGAAACCAATCAAATTACTGTGACATTTACGCTGACGAATCTGACGGCTGCTGTAGAGGGAACTACGGCGGAGGTTGCCACAGGTACGACCACGCTGACAACTACCACCGCGGTGACATTTGCGAATGATGCAGGCGGTTCTGTAACCGCTGGGCAGTCATCTTCCGGCAGCGGAAGCACGTCCGGCACAAAGGGGAAAAACGCTTCTCCCAAGACCGGCGATATGGAAATCTACGGTGTGTTCGCAGTGCTGGCAATCAGCGGCGGCATCGCATTCTGGGCAAAGAAAAAGGGATAAAAACCAACCTGTTCTGAACCCTCTCTGAAAGAAAATCAACCCCCTGTCCTCGCGGCAATGACTGCAAGGGCAGGGGGTTTTTGTGTTGCTTTAGAAAAACTGCCGGAAAGCCGTGGGCAGGGAAATCTCCTTGGTGATTTCCGCTGCAGTTTTCCAGACGAATTGTTCGTCCTGTCTAGCACAGGTGAGGTATACGCCGTAGAGTTCCCATTCCACATGGGTGAAGATGTGTTTCCGTTCCACCGTCTGCGTCAGATCCGTGGGCTTGCAGTGCCATGCACTGGCCTGGGCAATGGCTTCTTCGGTAGTGCAGATGCCGGCAACATTGGGATATTCCCAAAGCCCGTGGAGCAGCCCCTTGGCAGTGCGTTTCCGGAGGGCGAATTTCCCGTCGCATTGCAGCACAAAAACGGTGTATTGTTCCTGTCGTCTGGCTTTTTTGGCAGTCCGCTGGGGCAGCCGCAGAGCATCGCAGTACTGTCTGCCCAGACACAGTTCCGACAGGGGACAGGCTTCACAATGCGGCTGTCCGTTGGGCACGCAGACCGTGGCTCCGATTTCCATAAACGCCTGTGTCAGCGTGCCGCAGTGTTCCGGATTGTCCAGATAGACCTGCCGCAGCAGGGCAGTGACAGCTGCCTTTTGTTCCGGCCGGTCGATCTCACAGAAGTGGTTCATCACTCTGGCGGCCACCCGCAGCACGTTGCCGTCTACCGCTGGCGTAGGCAAACCGTAGCAAATGGAACAGACTGCACCGGCGGTGTAATCGCCTACGCCAGCCAGTCCGCGGACTTCCTCCCATGTGCGGGGAAACACGCCGCCGTACTGCTCCTGAATCGTCTGTGCTGCCTTTCGCAGATTCGCTGCACGGCTGTAATAGCCCAGCCCCTCCCAGCACTTGTTGACCTGATCCTGTTCCGCTGCGGCAAGTGCGGCAATGTCCGGAAAGGTTTCCAGAAACCGTGCGTAATAGTTCTTGACGGCTTCTACCCGCGTCTGCTGGAGCATGATCTCTGACAGCCAGATGCGGTAAGGCTCCTGCGTGTGCCGCCAGGGGAGATCCCGTGCATGCAGCGGATACCACGCCAACAGTGGCTGTGCTGTTTGCAGAAGTGCCTGTTCCTGCATGGCTTTCCAGCGACGCATGCGGTGGATCACTTTTTTATAGACCGGCAGCATGTGGGGCTCTTTGCAGATTTCCGGCAGCTGTTCCACAGGGATCCACTGTACCGCAGTGTTTTCGTCCGGCTGGATCCGCAGCGTTTCTTTCTGGTCGGCAATGATGCCGTAGGTGACGTTATAGTGCTGATGTGCCGGAACGGGAACGCCCTTTTTCTGATGTGCTTTGACAGGGAGAATGTCCAGCGAGAGAATGGCTCCGGTAAGGGGATAGGGTTTCTGAATACCGGTTTCCTCTTTTGCCTCCCGCACGGCTGTCCAGAGAAAATCACTGGAACCGTCAGCGTGTCCGCCTGTCCATGCAAAGGAATCGTAGATGCGGTGGTAGACCATCAGCACCTGATCCATTGCCGGATTCATGACGAAACCGGAACAGGTGAAGTGGCTTTCCGCGTGGCTGCGGTAGAGCAGCTGTGTGCCGTACTGTTCCGCCGCAAGGAGGATCTCGTTCCGGTCGCGGCGTTCCTGTTCGGTTTCGGGCGTATAGGCAGCAAGACGTTCTTTCCAGTCGGTCACATCTTGTTCCTGCATGACGTTTCTCATGTTGTTTGTCCTTTCTTTTTGATAACCCCGCACAAACCTTGTGCGGGGTTATCATTACTTTGCCGGCAGCAGAATCGTAATTTCCGTACCGTGTCCCAGTTCGCTGCGGAGAGAAATGGTGCCGTTGTGACAGTCTACGATGTGCTTGACGATAGACAGCCCCAGTCCTGTGCCGCCACGCTGTTTCGAACGGCTTTTGTCCACCCGATAGAACCGTTCAAAGATCCGGCTCTGTGCCTGTAGGGGAATGCCGATGCCGTTGTCTGCAATGACGATTTTCGCCTGTGTGCCGAGGTGCTGTATGGTGATCGTCACAGTGCCCTCCGGATTGTTGTACTTGATCGCGTTGTCAATGAGGTTGATGAACAATTCCCGTATGTAGCCCTCGTTGCTGTGGAGCAGCAGACAGTCGCCCTCCAGCCGGACGTGAATTTTGTTCCGCTGAATCTGCGGCTCCAGAATTTGCAGGGCGTTCTTTGCCGCAGCTTCCAGTGCCACCGGTGTGTTCAGCATTTCTGTGTGTTCCTCGATCTCCGACAGGCGGATAATGTCGTTGATGAGAAACAGCAGGCGTTCGCTTTCCCGTTCGATCATGGCACCGTACTTGGCAACGTCTTCCTCTTTGGTGATCATGCCGCTGCCGAACATTTCGCCGAATCCCTTAATGGTCGTCAGCGGTGTTTTCAGCTCGTGGGAAACGTTTGCGGTGAATTCCTGCCGCATTTTTTCCGCCTTGACGTTGTAGGTTACATCGACCAGCAGCACGATCGTGCCGAAAATGCCGCCCATTTCCACGCGGGTGATGTACGCCCGAATATACTTGCCGTCGATCTTCAGCAGCTGCCGCACAGAGCAGCCCTTGTGCAGTTCACTGTCTTCCGGCAGCAGTTCATGCTGAGGTGCTGTTTTGGATTTTCGCAGTGCGTCCAGAAAGTCCTGATTGTTTGTCAGAATGAAAATGGATTTGTTGTCCCAGCTTTCCTTGCTGATGTTCAGCAGTGCCGTTGCCGTGCGGTTGGCAAGCTGGATCTTGTCGGAATCGTCCAGAATCAGAATGCCCTCTACCATGTGCTCCTGAATCAGCCCGATGATATCCCGTTCGTGGTGCAGCTCTTTCTGCATGCGGTTCATTTCGTTTTCCAGCTTTCCAAGAGCCTTTTGACTTTTCTTGTGCTGATGCTGTGCCTGCTGTTTCTGGTGTAGATACAGAAAAATAAAAATTGTCAGCAAAAGAGCCGTTGCCGCAGCAAATGCCCAACCGAGCCATTCCATAATTACCCTCCGATCTTATAGCCGTAACCCCGTACTGTGTGAATGAGATTGGTACAGCCGGCAGCCTCCAGCTTTTGCCGCAGCGTCTTGACATGAGCGTCCACAGTTCTGGTTTCGCCCTCATAGGAGAAGCCCCAAACCTGTTCCAGCAGCCGGTCGCGGGAAATGGCAGAGCCGCGGTTGCGTACCAGATAGGACAGCAGTTCGAACTCCTTATAGGTGAGAACGATCTCCGTTTCCAGATAGACCACGGTACGCTGGTTCAGGTCAATGGTCAGGTCATGGGCAGAGAGCACCTGCTGCTGTTCCGGCTTTTGCACATGGCTCCGCCGCAGCACCGCCTTGACGCGGGACAGCAGTTCCATGATGCCGAACGGCTTGGTGATATAATCGTCTGCACCGTTTTCCAGTCCGGTGACTTTGTCGATCTCCGAGGACTTCGCCGAAAGCATGATGACAGGAATTTCCGCCGTTGCCGCATCGGATTTCAGTCGTTTCAGAATCGAGATGCCGTCCTCGTCCGGCAGGCGCATGTCGCTCAGCACGAGCGAGAAGCCTCCCGCCTCAAGAGCCGTGCGCGCCGCCGCCACCGACGAGGAACGCCGCCGCGCCGAGCGCCGCTTTAAGGACGCCGAGGAGGCCGTGACCCGCAACGACAACATCAAGGCGGGCCTGAAGCTGAAATTGGACAGCCGCCGCCGTCAGCAGGCCGAGGCTGCCGACAACCTGCAGAAGGCGGACCGAGAAAGGTCCGCCGCCGCCCAGCGCATCCACATTCTGGAAGATCTGGAGCGCAACATGGACGGTTACCAGCAGAGCGTCAAGGCCGTCATGCGCGCGGCGGGCGGCGGGCGGCTGCGGGGCATCATCGGCCCCGTGGCGGGCATCATCACCGTCGAAAAGGGCTACGAGACCGCCATTGAGACAGCGCTCGGCTTTGCGCTGCAGAATATCGTCGTCGAGGACCAGGGCTGTGCCCGCGCCGCCATCGGCTTTTTGAAGGACGAGCGCGCAGGCCGCGCTACGTTTTTGCCGCTGGACACCGTGCAGGGCTCCCGCTTCACGGGCCGCCTGACCGGCACGGCGGAGGTCGCCGCCGACCTGGTCAGGACAGACCCGAAATATCAGCATATCATCGACAATCTTCTGGGCCGCATCATCGTGGTCGAGGACCTGACCGAGGCGTCCGCCGTGGCGCGGAACCTCGGCTACCGGAACCGCATCGTCACGCTGGACGGCCAGGTCATCAACGCAGGCGGTTCCTTTACCGGCGGTTCCACCGCGCGCAGCGTGGGTGTGTTCAGCCGCAAGCAGGAGTTGGACGAGCTGCGCAGCAGGCTGACCAAGCTGGAAGCCCGCCGCGCCGAGGCCGAAAAGGAGCTGGCCGCCCGCAAGGCGGAGGTCGATAACCTCTCCGCCCAGCTGGCCGGTGCCGAGGGCGAGGGCATGAACGCCGCGACCGAGCATGTCCGCGCCGGGCTGGAGGTGGAGCGTCTGACGAAGGCCGCCGCCCAGAACGAGGAGACGGCCCGCAATATTGAGCAGGAGATCGCCGCCCAGCAAGCCGCCGTGACCCAGAACGAGGCCGCCCGCGCCGAGGCTGAAAAGACACAGGCCGACGCCGAAGCCGAGATGGCAAAGTACACCGCCGAGCTGGCAGCACTGGGCGAAAGCACCGGCAGCCTGACCGCCGAGCGGGAGCGCATCACGACAGAGCTGTCCGAAAAGCAGCTGCAGCGTCTGGCCGATGAAAAGGACATCGGCCTGCACGAGGCTGCGCTGCAGGGCCTGCAGAGCCGCACCGGCGAGGCCGAGGCCCGCGCCCGCGAGCTGCAGACCGTTATTGAAGCTGCTAAGGCAAAGATCGAGGCCAACGCCCTGAAAATTGCCGAGATGGAGCGCACCCGCGGCGACAACCTGCAGAAGATCGCCGCTGCCGAGCAGACCATCCGCACCGCAAACGCGGCCCGCATGGAGAAGGAGGCCGCCGTTGAAAAGCTGAACCGCGACAATCGCGCCCTGACCGATGAGCGCGAGCGGATGAGCGGCGAGATGGCCCGCCTGGCCGAGCGCCGCACCGCCGCCGAGACCGAGCTGAACGATACCAACAGCAAGCTGTGGGAGGAGTACCAGCTGACCGAGGGCGAGGCCCGCAGCCATTGCGTACCGTTTGAGAGCCTGACCGAGCTGCGCCGCAGCGTGGCCGAGGTCCGCAGCAAGATCCGCGGTCTGGGCAATGTCAATGTGGGCGCCATCGACGAGTACAAGGAGGTCAAGGAGCGCTACGACTTCCTCAAGGCGCAGGTCACCGATGTCGAAAAGGCAAAGTCCGAGCTGACAAAGATGATCGCCGAGCTGTGCAGCGAGATGGAGGAGCTGTTCACAACAAGCTTCAAGCAGATCAACACCCACTTCCAGCAGATCTTCAAGGAGCTGTTCGGCGGCGGACATGCACGGCTGTATCTGTCGGACGAGGCGAATGTGCTGGAATCCGGCATCGAGATCGAGGTTTCGCCCCCCGGCAAGGTCATCAAGAATCTGAGCGCGCTTTCCGGCGGCGAGCAGGCGCTGGTCGCAATTTCGATCTACTTCGCCATTCTGAATGTCAACCCGGCACCGTTCTGCTTCCTCGATGAGATCGAGGCGGCGCTGGACGATGTGAATGTGGCGCGCTACGCGCAGTATCTGCGCCGCATGACCGATAACACCCAGTTTATCGTCATCACCCACCGCCGCGGTACAATGGAGGCTGCCGATGTCCTCTATGGCGTCACGATGCAGGAGGACGGCGTCTCCAAGATTTTGCGCCTTGATCTGGATAAGGTGAACGCGGAACTGATTACCTGATGGCATGTAGGGGCCGGGCATGCCCGGCCCGCCACATAAATACGACCACCCGCCAATGGGAAGCCACACAAACCCGCGGGGCGGCAAATCAAAAGTAAGGAGGGCCACGATGGGCTTTTTCAACTTTTTCAAACGCGATATTACGGAAGAGGAGTTTCAGGAGCAGCAAAAGGTCAAGCGCGGTCTGGAAAAGACCCGCACCGGCTTTTTTCAGAGCATCGTCAATACGCTGACCAACGCGCAGATCGATGATGACCTGTATGACCGGCTGGAGGAGCAGCTTATTCTGGCCGATGTCGGCCCCGCCTGCGCCGTGCGTCTGGTGGACGAGCTGCACGACGAGGTCAAGGAAAAACACCTGAAAACCGGTCAGGAGGCGCTGGACGCGCTGCGCGGCATCATCTGCCAGGAGCTGACCCCCCGCTACCCGATGGAGCTGGACGGCAAGCCCGCCGTCATTCTGGTCATCGGCGTCAACGGCGTCGGCAAGACCACGACGATTGCCAAGCTGGCCGGCCTGTACAAAAAGCAGGGCCGCCGCGTCATGCTGGCAGCGGGCGATACCTTCCGCGCTGCCGCCAGTGAGCAGCTTGAGCTTTGGGCCGAGCGGGCTGAGGTGCCGCTGGTGCA
>ERZ773186.2014-NODE-2014-length-15845-cov-31.207410_pt1 | contig 15845 bp, 12 predicted proteins | sample MGYA00581000_ERZ773186 | MGnify/ENA primary metagenome ERZ773186 (study PRJEB29015, sample SAMEA2737752) | human gut metagenome | biome: human gut; feature: human-associated habitat; material: faeces | place: China | collected 2012 ...
CTATTGACCATATGAATGATATAGTACGAAAAGAATTGCTTCGCATGATTTCCTGGCTGATTGGTATCAAACAGGGATTTCATTTCAGTTTGGGAAAAAACTATAAATTTATGAAGCAATATGTCCCAGAGGAATTGTGGGAACGACTTATGTCCACTTATAATATGGATTCCTATCCCCATATGTGGGAATCCTTTGAACAATGTATGGCATTGTTCCGGGAGGTTTCGTCAGAAGTGGCATGCCAGTTGGATTACCAGTATCCACTATATGATGAAAAAATCAGTAATTATGTGATTCGGCAAAAGAAAAAATATGGCATTGAAGATGATAACAAATAAAATTTTTTCAATCGAAAAAATTTATTTTGATTATTCAATTTTGAAAAACTGAATACCTCAAAATCAGAAAGAGAGCGGCCAAGCACTTTGAGGGATTGGCCGCCTTGTCCACCCATCCAGCGGGACAGCGGGCGGAGGTCAAGGCCGGGTGTAAACCCGTTCATTTCAGCCTTGACGGTTGCCCGTTGTCCTGCTACTTTTCCGGGAGTGTGGCCACAACTTCGGGACACTTTGTCCACAAGTTGGAGCGTAGGACGAGGAACTGGGGCTTTCATATACGCCCTGTCTGCTGATGAGTCCAGACCTGCGCTTGCGGCTCCACGCCACGCAAGCACAGCCCTGTTTTCCTGCCGCTTCAAATGCCCTTGCCCTCCCCGGCGGCAACGGCATTTTCACGGCAACGCCGGCAGAGCGTATAACACACTACACTTTGCTTCGCAAAGTCGTGTGCCAAATGGGGGCGTTGCCCCCTTTGGAAACCCCCACAAGAAAAGGCGGTACGCTACCCCTCCACGGGGCGCATACCGCCTTTTCTTGTTATCCAGCCCTCCGGCTGTATCGGTTGAGCAAAAGTCCGCGTGGGATTGATGTGGTATCTTTAACTTTGGGAAACTCCCCCCGCCCAGTTGCGATTGGATTTTCTACAAGACCTGATTGCATCAACCTGATATGCTACTACCCCAGTAGCAAAACCTTAGTCGATTTTAATTTTTAGTATTAAAGCACAGTCAAAACATGGGCTGCCGCCAGTGTGATATGATAAACAGTTTTTCCCATTGCTGTGTCCTGCTATCTGCTGGTAAAGCTCCAGACCACCCTAGAGCGATTCTCCACCAGACTAGACGACCTGATTGTGGAAATACTATACAGCCACAGTCCAGCCATAGAAACCTCCCTTGCCGTATTAGCTTGATGAGGGCTGTGGCTTATACAGTTGCACAAAAATCCCCTAAAGCGGTCTTTTCCTGACCTGCTTTAGGGGATTTGCATTTTTAGGGTGTGATATCTTTAATTTTTAGCTGGACTTAGTTTTTGTCCTCATATCCGTTTGGATGATTCTGATGCCATTTCCAAGCGGTGCCGATAACATCGTGTACATCGGTGAAGCGTGGCTTCCAGCCAAGTATCTTTCTGGCCTTTTCGCTGGAGGCAATAAGCTGGGCAGGATCACCAGCTCTGCGGGCACCCATTTCTACCTTGATTTCCTCGCCGGTAGCTTCCTTGGCTGCCTGAATCATTTCCTTTACAGAGAAGCCCTGACCATTGCCCAGATTGAAGATATTGCTATCCCCGCCCTTGCGGAGATAGTCTACAGCCAGTACATGGGCATCTGCCAAATCCAGTACATGGATATAGTCTCTCAGACAGGTTCCATCTGGAGTTGGATAGTCATCGCCGAAGATGGTAATATGATCCCGCTTGCCTAGTGGCACCTGCAGAATCAAAGGAATCAAATGAGTTTCAGGGTTGTGATCCTCACCGATGGAACCATCCTCCATGGCACCAGCCGCATTGAAATAACGCAAGGATACATAGCGGATACCATTAGCCTGGCTTACCCATTTCATCATCTTTTCCATAATCAGCTTGGACTGACCATATGGATTGGTAGGCTCGGTACGATCATCCTCCATAATAGGAATCCGCTCAGGCTCGCCATAGGTAGCAGCCGTAGAGGAAAAGACAATCTTGTCCACACCGTTTCTTACCATAGCTTCCAGCAGTACCTGCATACCATAAACATTGTTGTTAAAATACTTCAATGGCTGAGTAACGGATTCACCCACCAATGAATTGGCTGCAAAATGCACCACGCTGTCAATCTTGTTCTCAGTAAAAATCTTGTCCAGAATGGATGCGTCACGAATATCTCCCTCATAGAACTTTGCCTTTGGGTGCACAGCCTTTATATGACCAGTCTGGAGATTATCTACAACCACAACCTCCTCACCCTTATTAATCAAAGTATAAACTGTATGAGAGCCAATATAACCAGCTCCACCACAAACCAAAACTGCCATCTTTCTTTCCTCCTATGTATAATCATGTGCAAGTAAGCATAATACTGTGTGCTTCTCAACCTAAAGCCATGGTATATGCTATTGCAGGCATATTTAGTGCGAACGTGCTCGCAGAGTCAGCATATGTACCCTGTACAGGCATTCTTCGCGCCTCGGTACTTAGCGATTCATGAGCTTTCGGGGCGTTAGCCACGAATTGCCTCATGAGAGCTTTAGTACCGCTAGGCGAGAAAAATAGCGAGAGCGTGCCTGAAAGGGTACATGGGGTGACTCCAGAAAAGGTTGCTTGATTATTGGCAACTTGCCACAAATCTATCAAACGCCTCCATGCCGGCTGTATCTCTCTTGAATACTCCTGCATCTGTCAGCACCTGCATAAATACCTTGCCGATTTCATCCTTGATAATGCTTTCCACATTATCAGCATTTACCTCTGGATGCTTGGCCTTGATTTCCTTGTACCAAGCTCCATGTACAGCCAGCTTTTCATTATCCTCAATGGACTCCTTGCCAGATAGCCAAGCCTCAGCAATCAGAGCCATATTCTCCTTCAGGCGAGGTGGCAGTACAGCCAGGCCCATAACCTCAATCAAGCCGATATTCTCCTTCTTGATATGATGTACATTGGCATGAGGATGGAAGATACCTAGAGGATTTTCCTCATCAGTGCGATTGTTGCGCAATACTAAATCCAGCTGATAAGCCTTGCCTGCTCTCCGGCAGATTGGGGTAATGGTGTTATGAGGCTCACCCTTGGTTTCTGCCAAGATGCCTACAGCTTCATCGCTATAGCCTCTCCACTTGGTCAGAATCTTATCAGCCAAATCAATCAACTGCTGGAGATTCTCAGAGGTAAGACGCAGAGCACTCATAGGCCACTTTACCCGGCCAGCCTGAACCTCTGGGAAGCCTGCAAAGCTGTATTCCTTTTCCACCGGAGCCTTGGCCATAGCAAAGGTATAACGTCCACCCTGATAATGATCATGGGACAGAATGGAACCTCCTACAATTGGCAAATCTGCATTGGAGCCAGCAATATAATGTGGGAAGATGGTAACAAACTGGGTAAGATTCTCAAAGGTAGTGCGGGAAATCTTCATAGGCACATGCTCACCGTTGAGGATAATGCAGTGCTCATTGTAATAGGTATATGGGGAGTACTGCAGGAACCAGCTCTTGCCGTGGAAATCCAAAGGAATCAGGCGATGAGTCTGGCGGGCTGGATGATTGGCCCGGCCAGCATAGCCCTCGTTTTCCCGGCACAGCAGGCACTTTGGATAGCTGGAGGATTTCATCAGCTTGGCCTTGGCAATGTCCCGTGGATCCTTCTCAGGCTTGGACAGATTAATGGTAATATCCAAATCTCCGTACTCAGTAGCTGTTTTCCATATAACATTCTTGTCAATACGGCTCTTGCGAATATAGTTGGAAGCAATACTCAACTTGTAGTAATTGTCCGTAGCCAGCTCTGGGGACTGGGCATAATCAGCCTTGAAACCTGCAATTACCTCAGATGGACGAGGCATCAGGCAGTCCATAATGGCTGTATCAAACAAATCCCGCTCATTGGCTGTATTCTCAATCAAGCCCTTTTCCGCTGCATAGTCCAGCATCTTGTCAAGAATCCCGTCTGCCACAGGCAAAACTTCCTCCACCTGCTCAGGCTCAAATTCATCAATTTTCAGCACAGCCAACAGACGATTGGCAGCATAGCAATAATCTTCTTCCTTTATCAAGCCCTGCTGAAGCCCAAAATTCAGCAGACGGTTTATCTCGCGATTCATAATAGCACTCCCTTGCAATTTTTACATAACCTGAACGCCGCCCAGAGGACGAATATTCAGTCTATAGCAGCTTCCCTCACCAAAAAGGTTCTCCATAGCAGACACATACTTATCTACCAGCTCAGTTGGTACAAAGGCCTGAATAGTACCAGCAAAACCACCGCCATGTACACGGCTGGCTCCCTTGCCATCCAATACCTTCTCGCTGACCATCAGGCCCATGTTGACACCCTGCTCCTCTGGCTTCTGAATGGAGTAAACATTCTGCAGCCACTTGGCAGAGGAATTGCCGGAAGCCTTTACCAGGTCAAAGAACTTCTGGAAGTCCTTGGCATCCAGAGCAGCCACCTCCTGTGGTACTCTGGCATCATCAGCAAAGAAATGAGCAGCTCTCAGAATAGCTCTGTCGCTTACCTTGCCACGGAGCGCACCAATCTCAGCAAAGAAATCAGCCTCTGCCACCTCATGGAGTACCTCCTTGCCAAAGTGAGCTGCTACGGATTTCATCTCTACAGGAATAGAAACATAGTCAGCAGTCAAATCAGCGTGGCTTCCCTTGGTATCTGTAATGCACAGGCTGATGCCGGCAGCAGCGAAGTCGCAGACATGTTTGTCAATAACAGGCTTGGTTGGATCAGCAAAATCAATGAAAACAAAACCGCCTACAGAGGAAACCATCTGGTCCATCAGACCGCAGTTCTTGCCAAAATACTTGTTCTCAGCAAACTGGCCCATCTTGGCAATATCCACCGCACCTACAGCACCCTTGTTGTAATGAATATCCAGAATTGTGCCAATCAGCACCTCGAAGGCTGCGGAAGAAGAAAGACCGCTGCCACCTAATACATCAGAGGTAACATAGGCATCAAAACCGCCAATCTTCACACCCTTGTCGACAAACTGAGCAGCCATGCCCCGAATCAGAGCCTTGGTAGTACCATGCTCAGCCTCGTTGATAGCCAGGTCAGACAGCTCTACAGTAATGGCAGGATAGCCTTCGGAATGGAGGCGGATAACCTCATCCTCATGGAAGCCTACTACAGCTACAGCATCCAGATTGATGGCTGCAGCCAGCACCTTGCCATGCTGGTGGTCAGTGTGGTTGCCACATACCTCGGTACGGCCTGGAGCGGAAAATACTTCCATATCTCCTCTCTCAGGATAGAGGGTGGCAAACTTTTCTACAGCCTGGCTGTAACGCTGCTTCTGAGCAGTCAGAGCCTCCTGACCATAGAGCTTTACCAGCATTTCATCATATTTACCTGCCTGGATTCCCTGCAACAATTCTTCCTTCTTCATTTTTACTTCCCCGCTTTCAATAAATTAAATTCCCTTAAACTTAAAGACAAATTTTCTGCTAATATTCTTCATAGTATATTCATCCAATACTGGAGAACCCCATGTATCATCGCCGCCTACACCGGACTGTCCGGCAGATGCCCGCAAATAGGTGTGATGCACCTGAGGCAGATCATATGGATGACGGGCGTTTTCGATTTCATGTGGATTGAATGGCAGTGCAGAGGCCTCAAAAGGTACATCCCCTAAAAGCTCCATGCCTCTGCCCTTCTTGTCCATAACCTTAAACCAGCGGATACCGCAATGGTTGCCACATTCCTGTGGTCTAAGATATGGGGCAAATTCCTTGGCTGTATCACTGGCAAAGATGCCCAATCTGGCACCATTCTGCCTGTCAGCATAATTGTCACTGGCCCCTAGACCATAATAAGCAATCTGGCTGTATTCCCTTGGCAGGGTGAAAATCATGCCAAAGTCTGGCAGTTCTGGCAGGCCATCTACCTGCTGGTAGTCCAGTTCCACAGCCACAGTGGCATCCTGGGTAACAGTATAAGTAACAGCAACTACGGTTTCTGGCTTATCCAGCACAATATAGCTAAAGCGGATTTTGAACTCCTCCGCCTGATAATTGCCAATGCCATTAGCACCAAAGAATCTTTCTACCTTCTGCCACTGGCCATTTTCCCACAGCTCAATGCTCTTGACTCTGCGGTACAGGCTGGCCAGCTTCCAAGGAGCGCAGTCAATATGACGGCTGCTGCCTCGGTCATTATCCACTGGACCGCGCCAGAAGTTCAGCTGTGGCTGTTCCTCTATAAGCTCTACCCCATTGTACTTGTAGGAAACAATATTTCCTGCCGCACTGGAGAACATCACGCTGAAGCCATAACCATAGATACCTATGTTAATATCGGATTTGCAGATTCTCATGGCAGAGCACCCAGCCAAAGCCTGTGCCGGCATAGCCAGAACACAATTCCCTGCCAGCCATTCCTTGATACCGCCCTCTGCTTCAACTTTGGCCACTCCCTGACCAAAGGCTACCTCATGGCCAACTGGTGCCCAGCTTTCCTGCTCCTTTAGCACCAGAGCTGCATTAAAGGCATATTCCCCAGCTCCAAAGGATGGATAAGGATAATCTACAAAGGCTTCTTCCCCGGGAGCAATCTCCACAGAGGTGGACATTTCCCAAACCTGCTGGCCATCCTTCAGGAGTGACAGCTTCAAGGCATATTTGTCAGCATTGGTAAAGAGGCTCTTATTAACAATCTTTACGCCCTTGGCTTCTGGATAAAGGGAGAAGTTCTGATAGTTGAACTTGACCTCCTCCATCTTTGGGGTAATGCTTCTATCAGCAAAGACAATACCATTGCCACTGAAATTGTAGTCACTTGGTCTATCCCCAAAATCACCGCCATAGAAGAGGGCATCCTTACCATGACTTTCCTTGCCAGCTATAGCCTGATCCACATAGTCCCAGATAAAGCCACCCTGATACAGCTCATCTTCCTCAGTCAAATCGGTGTATTTGCTCATACCGCCGTTGGAATTTCCCATAGAATGGGTATATTCACAGCAGATAAAAGGCTTGTCCCGATGCTCTGCCAGGAATTTCTTGATATCGGCCACATGGGTGTACATCTGGCTTTCCATATCACTGGAAGCGTTGAATCTTCTATCATGGAAAAGTCCCTCATAATGTACCAGACGGGAAGCATCTGCCTTGTGGAAATACTCATGCATCTTGAAGATGGTTTCACCGCCAAAGGATTCATTACCGCAGGACCAGATAATAATGGCTGGATGATTCTTGTCCCGCTGCAGCATATTGGCTGCTCTCTGGAGCACAGCTCCCTGCCACTGAGCATGACCGTCTGGCAAAGTATATTCATCAGGGAAATCTCCGCCATTTTTCATCCAGGTGCCGTGGGTTTCCAAATTGGTTTCATCTATTACATAAAGGCCATAAATATCACACAGCTCATAGATAAGACTGCTGTTAGGATAATGGGAACAGCGCACTGCATTGATATTGTTCTGCTTCATGGTAATAATATCCTGCTCTATAAGCTTCTGGTCACAGGCCCGACCGCTATAGCAGTCAAATTCATGACGATTGGTGCCCTTGAACACAATCCGCTGGCCATTCAGCTTCATAATATTGCCATCCAGCTTGAACTCACGGAAGCCTACATTCTGTGGAATCAGCTCCTGCACCTTGCCTGCAGCATTCTCTACCACCAGCAGCATTCTGTAGAGGTTTGGCTCCTCTGCACTCCACAGCTTGATATTCTCCAGCTCTGCTTCGTAGGTGCTTTCCTGGCCCTGCACCACCTTGGACTCATCCAGTACCAGCTCCCCGTTGCTGTCAAAGAGCTTTACCGTCAGCTTCTTTTCCTCAGGGGTATTCCATTTCATCTCCAAGGAAAGCTGGCCAGACTGATATGCCTTGGTAGGTACAGCATGGACAAACATATCCTCTACATGAATCTGAGGAACGGTGTACAAATAAACTCCCCGGAACAAACCGCTGAACCGCCAGAAGTCCTGATCTTCCAGCCAGCTGCCGCTGGCAAAGCGGAATACCTGCACCGCCAGCTTGTTTTCCCCAGCCTGTACATAAGGAGTCAAATCAAAATCTGATGGGGTGAAGCTATCCTCGCTATAGCCTACAAAATGACCGTTCAGCCATACAGCCAAAGCGGTTTCTGCTCCCTGAAAGGAAATCCGCACATCCTGCCAGCCCTCTGGCACAGCAAAATACTTTACATAGGAGGCTACAGGATTTTCCTGAGGAAGCTCTCCCGGCACAATGGCCTCATGGCCATCCCAAGGATAGGTTGTATTGGTATAATGAGGCTTGCCATAGCCCTCCATCTGAATATGGGCAGGCACCGCTATGGTATCCCAATGACGGCAATCATAGTCAGAGGCTTCAAATCCCTCTGGGCGCTCTGCCAGATTGCGGGCTACATGAATATGCCACAGACCATTTAAGGAATATTTAAAGGAGGAACAGCCACTGGCCAGCTCTGCCTCAGAACCATAATACTTGTGGTCGCTGTGAGGAGGCAGGACATTTTCCTCAAAATATAATGGATTTGCCAAATTTTTTATCTCGAATCCGCTCATTTTTCAAAACTCCCTCAGATTTAACAAAGTATACCGAATATGATAAAATAAAATGATGTTTATGATGTTAGCCAGCGAATGGAGGAATACATATGGAAGATGCAGAAAAGATTGTCCTTACGGCTCAGGACACCGCCCTGTCCATTACCACCTTTGGTAAGTCTCATACCCATCCCGGTCATTACTATGGCCCAGGTATGAGGCCCCATTATCTCATTCATTTCATTCTTTCCGGCAAAGGCACCTTCAAGACTTTCTATGATGAAAACAAGGTATACAATCTACAGGCTGGTCAAGGCTTCCTGATTGAGCCGGAGCTGGTTATCCGCTATGAAAGCGATTTGGAAGAGCCTTGGAGCTATATCTGGGTTGCCTTTATGGGCAGTGATGCAGAAAACATCGTGTCCTCTCTAGGCCTTAGCCATGACAATCCTATCTTCTCCTGTACTGAGGCTCAGGGCCAGCAGTTGGACAAATGCGTGTCCACCATGCTGAAATACCACGATGCCCAGCTGGTCAACAACTTCCGCCGTCTTTCCCTGCTCCATGAGTTCTTTGCCGTTATGGCAGAGGTTCAAACTGACAGTATGCCTCAGACCAGAACCGATGATTATATAACCAGCGCCTTGGAGTATATCCGCAAACATCTGGCTGAACCCTTTACAGTACAGGAACTGGCGGATTACCTACGATTGAACCGCAGCTATATGACCACCCTTTTCAAGTCCAAAACCGGTATGTCCCCTCACGAATATATTCAGCAGTGCCGGATTAACAAATCCCGTCATCTACTGGATTCCTCCAAGCTTTCCATTGAAACCATTGCCTACTCCTGCGGTTATAGCAAATGCGACTCCTATACCAGAGCCTTTCAGCGGCAGAAGGGCATGAGCCCCTCTGCCTACCGAAAGATGCGCCGGCAGGAATCTCAGGAAGATATCTGATTCTCTGCTGACTATATTATTTAGCTTCTAACAGGAAGAGGCGGGAATAGAAGTCCCCACAGAATACCTTCTTTTCGGTTTTCTGCTCGCCACAGGCTTCATCAGTAGTTACCAAGCCTGCCCGCATCAGCTCGGCACCGGTGAAGCTGCCCATTTCCTCTACATTGTCTATGGTGACATGGTAGGTAGCATTTTCATCCAGTCCCGGCAGCTTGGTCAGGCTGAATGGCATGCAGGACTTGGACAACATCCGATAGAAGCCGAAGATGGCCTGCTTCTTGTCTGGAGATACTACCATCCAGGCTGCTTCATTGCCAGCAAATGGATCCTTGATACGGTAGAAGGTGCCATACTGAATCAGCTGGCGGTACTTCTTCATAAACTTAATCTGTTCCTTGACCTCCTCAAATTCCTCTGGAGACAAACGGCCCAGATCCAGCTCATAGCCGAAGCTGCCGAAGTAAGCCACATCCCCGCGGAATTTCAGGCTGGTATTTCTGAATACCTGGTGATTTGGGGTAATGGAAACGTGAGAGCCAATAAAGGACAGCGGATAGCAGTAGCTGGTGCCATATTGAATGAAGAGACGCTCGCAGGCATCGCTATCGTCACTTGCCCAGGCCTGAGGTGCATAGTAGAACATGCCTGGGTCAAAACGACCGCCCCCTGAGGCACAAGATTCAAAGAGTATATGGGGGAATTCTGAGGTTAATCTTTCGTACAAATCATATACTCCCAGGATATAGCGATGGAAGATTTCCCCCTGCTGAGCTGCTGGCCAGCCGGCGGATCCACATTCGGTAATACTGCGGTTCATATCCCATTTAATATAGGAAATATCTGCGGTGCTGAGGACCTTGTAGATATCATCATGGATGTAGTCCACCACCTCTGGACGGGAGAAGTCCAGCACATACTGGTTACGGCCATGAGATTGCTTACGGCCTGGCACATGGATAATCCAATCTGGATGTTCCTTGTAGATTGGGGTATCTTTATTTACCATTTCCAGCTCCACCCACAGGCCGAATTTCATGCCCATATCGTTAATGCGCTGGGCAAGACCAGTAATGCCATTTGGCAACAATTCCTTATTTGGTGACCAATCTCCCAGACCATGATAATCATCCCGGCGGGTGGAGAACCAGCCATCATCCAGAACAAACAGCTCTACACCAGCTTCCTGAGCCTTGCTGGCAATCCTTACCAGCTTGTCCTCATCAAAGTCAAAGTAGGTGGCCTCCCAGTTGTTGATCAGGATAGGACAAACCTTATCCCGCCATACGCCATGAGCCAAACGGCTGCGATACAGCTCGTGGAAAATATGGCTCATGCCATTCAAGCCTGTATCTGACCAGGTCATAACAGCCTCTGGTGTCTGGAAATGCTGGCCTGGCTTCAACTGCCAGCAGAAGGACTGAGGATGAATACCCAGCATTACTCTGGAGGTATCAAAGGTATCTACCTCTACCTGAGCCAGGAAATTACCGCTGTACACCAGAGAGAAACCCATGGCCTCACCCTGATTTTCATCAGTATTAGGACGCTTCAAAATCAGGAAAGGATTGTGGGTATGGCTGGACTGGCCCCTCATACTGCCAATGGACTGGATACCCTGACGCAAATGAGCAGTTTTCTTATGTCTTTCTCTAGTCCACCAGCCAGAGAACTGCACCATATCATAGTCATCATCTGGCAAATCCAGATTCAGACTCATAGCCTTGGTAAGGTTGACTACTTCCTCACCGGTATTCTTGAAATAAGCATTTCTGGCAATGGCATCGAAATTAGCAAAAATTGTATAGGACAGAATCAGCTCCATGCCATCCTTGGCATCCATGAGCTTCACCAGCAGGGTTTCTGCTTCCTCATCCTTTTCCACATAGGTAGCAGGCAGTCCCTCCAGCTTTGGCTTACCAGGTACAATCTCATGGGACACATAGCAGAAATCTGAGATTCTACTGCCATCCTGCTGCAGTACCTCCACTGCTCCCTCACGGAAATCTGTAGTTCCATAGGATGGATATTCCTGCTTTATCTGCTCCAGTGAAAATCTATATTCATTTTCATAAACCTGAGCCAGCATAGAACGATAATGTACCTTGTCCTGGAGGTGAGAATAATTTCCCTCCAAAGGCAGAGCCTTGCCAAAATACAGCTGTCCCAGCTGTCCATTCCGCATGATTTCAAACACATAACTGATATTGCCATTGGTCAAATGAAACTGCTTTGTTTTTTCGTTAAACTGAATTGCCATAAATATACCCCGTCTTTCACCTATTGTTAATTTTGGCGGTTGTAATCAACCTAGTTATACTGTTTAGTCCCCCGTCTCGTCTGTGGCGAAAGGGGGGACTAATTTTTTATTTATTCATGGATTCCCATTTTTCTTCCAGTTCCTCAACAATGCGGGCATGCTCCTGCTCAGTCAAGGTAACCTTGGCACGATAGATAAGAGCGCCCACAACCATCAAGGCGATAGGTGCTGCAAACATGATAATCTGCAAGCGCATCATATTGTCAGCAGTCAAACCACTAGCACTGGCACCGCCGGTCATGCCTACCCAGATGGCAGCCAAACCGATAATGCCAGAGGAAACAGCGCCGGCGAACTTATCAACCAAAGGTCTTACGCAGAGGCAAACTGCTTCATCACGATGGCCCAGCTTCAGCTGGCCATACTCTACAGAGTCGGTAATGGTCATGAGAACAACCAAGAAAATCAAGGCCTGTGGCAGAGTAAAGAGACCGGCAGCCACCAGAGCCAAGGTAACATTAGTACCGCTCATAGCATAAAGCACCAGAGCAGCTGTCATAACAGCAATGGAAGAGAAGAACAGCTTGCGACGACTGAACTTGGTGGTGAGAATTGGGAAAGCTGCTACAGCCAGCAGGCCGATAACAGTGTTGATAACACCCAGAATAGAGAACTTGGTAGCATCACCAATTACATAGATGAAATAATACAGGTTGAAGTTGTTGACAATATTGATACCGATACCATAAACCAAATAAGCAATTGCCATCCAAAGAAGCTGGTCATTCTTGGTGAGAACCTTAAGTACATCCTTGGCAGAGGTTTCTTCCTTGTTTTCACGGAGAGCATTATCCTGCTCGTGAGTACCCAGGCCCAGGATAATAGCACCCAGGGTAGCAATACCGCCGCCAATGCAGGCAAAGGCAAACCAGCCTGTTGGATCACCAGCACCGCCATTCTGATTCACAGAGAAATACAGTACCACTGGCATTACGATAACAGTAACCATCTGAGCACCGAATACAGAACCAATACGAGCAATAGTAGCTGTAACCTCACGCTCATGGGAATCAAAGGACAAAGCCGGAATCATGGACCAGATAGCTACGTCCTTAGCGGAGTAGAAAATATCCATGATGAAATATACAATAGCAAAAATAATCAGATAAAGGGTTGGATTGCTTACGGTTAAGCCTCCGAAATCGGTAAACAGCATAGCCAAAGTAACAGCTGCGACAACTGCACCACCCAGAACCCAAGGCTTGAAACGGCCCCAACGGGTTTTGGTTTTATCAATAATATTACCAATGAATGGATCTACGAAAAGCTCCGCAATTCTCAATACCAGAATGATAGTGGTAACAATACCTATCATATAGGCATCGTTAGTTGGATTATCTGAGTTAAACAGATTACTGGTAACAAAAATCATGAAATATGTGCCGATCATGGCATAGAACACATCATGACCGAAAGTACCGCAGGCATAGGCTATACGCTGCCAGATACGATTTTTACCGTTTGACATAATATTAACTTCCCCTCTTTTACGAAATAATTACCCCTTAACAACCTTGATATAGTCGATAATAGCATCGGCTATCTTGTCCAGTGAATCACGGCTGGTATTGACAACCAAATCATAGTTCTGGCCTTCTCCCCAGTTCTGGCCAGTATAGTAGTTGTAATAACGAGCACGTTTCTTGTCCTCCTGGTCCAGCTCCTTCAAGGTTTTGCCACCATAGACTTCCTTGCCTCTGGCCTCACGGAATTCATCATCTGCACAGACAAAGATGGAGAATTTGTTCTCGAACTTCCGCAATACATAGTCAGCACTACGACCCAGAATAACACAAGGGCCATCTTCTGCCAGCTTGCGAATAGCAGCAGATTCAGTCATGAAGATTTTCTGACTGGAATCGCTCATATTCATGCCAAAGGAACGGAATGGCAAAAAGTTCATGGACAATGGCTTGACATAGTTCTCCAGCTCTAATAAATCTTTTTCGCTGAGATCATCAAGACCAATTTTGGCTGCGGCAATATGGACAATCTGACGATCATAGAGCTTGACACCAAGCTTTTCAGCCACCAGGCCAGCAATCTCACGGCCACCGGCACCATATTGACGGCTAATGGTAATTACAGGAATTCCACTCATAATACTTCCTCCTCTGATACAGCATTCTTACCCCCACCGCTGGATAAATTCCGGCCATAGTTACTATTCCCCACTTTTGTTGTGAAGAAATTGTCATAATAATTTGCTTTTTTATTAAAAAATCTGACATAAACGGAATTTATAGCGGTTTTTCTTTATTGTTTTACATCATTTCGCTGTTTCTATATAGGATTTTAATATTTTTTCCTGTATCACGCTACCCATATCTGTTACGTATATACGGAAAAATGTTGTATTTTGCGTATTTTTCCTTGATTAACAAAAGTAAAATAGGGCTGTGAGGCTAATTGGCACCGGAGCAGGTAGCTGCAGGTACACCCTTCTCGTCACAGTCATGCTTCAATTCATTAAACACGGAAGCCATCTGTGGAGTCAGAATGAATGGAACAAAGAGAACTGGGGTCAGTACGATTGGCGCACCAAAGAGAATTGGCCGAAATATGCCATATGCCTCAATCATCTGTAGCTCGTATCGAAAGCTATAAAACTGTTCCTAAATTGGACACTTTATTAAAAATCACCCAATCCCTGGGACTGAACCTTACCCTTAGTCCTGCCTAAATCAAAATACTAATATAATATCTAACATTAATCTTATCAACAATACACCTACGACAGTCATTGAAAATTTCATCAATGGCTGTTTTCTTATGCCAAAGTTTATCGATATACAGCCTGCGGTCATAACGACTTTTGCTTTGTACGACTTAATGGCCCTACTTGATGATTTATCCTTACGCAGTAATACCGCTTGTCGCTGAGCCACTTCACAGAAGCCGTATTGGTAGAGAGCGCTACCGGGGCCACTTTTGCTGCGCAAAAGCAGGAGTCTCCCGACGCAAAAGTGTCATGCCCCTCCGGCTGTTGTCGAATCATCAAGGCTTATCGATACTGTCAATTCTCGATAATTCTGCTATCTTCGTAGAAAATAGTTTGTTTCAGATAATGTCAAGACGGAAAATTGCGATGAATACACTAATGAGCGGTATGGAAGTACCCTGCACAGGTACTCTTCGCGCCTCGGTACTTAGCGATTAATGAGCTTTCGGGGCGTCAGCCACGAATTGTCTCATGAGAGCTTTAGTGCCGCTAGGCGAGAAAAGTAGCGAGAGCATGCCTGAAAGGGTACTCCCATATCGCCATATTAGGTAATAAATGCACCTCGATAAATCAGAATTTGTGTATGAAAAAAGAGCATACCAATCTTATAAATATCGTATGCTCTCAGTTTCTAAACACTATTAATTTTTAGCAAATTTCTGACTAGTATATACATATTATTTTCTATTGCTTAAGACTTTTGGCAACAGAATCCAACTCCTCCGAAGTATAGCGACCTGTAGCACGCAACTTATCTATAGTAGTAAGTCCATCTAAGATCATATCTCTTAAACTATCAAGTCTGCCTTCGCGCACTCCCTGCATCCTGCCTTCTGTGGCAGCTTTTTCCCACAGGCCCAAACTTAAATTACACATATCGCTCACCTCCTGGTCGATTTTTACAGTCATAGGAAGCTGAATTTCTCCCTATAATTTTTGTTTTATAATTCTCCAGCTGTTTGTTAATAATCATTGGATTACTAAGTCCAGGCTCCACAAAGATTTGACCAATCATAAGCAAAAATAAATTTGGTAGTCATCCTCTATATCAACATAATCAGCTTTCATGGAGAAGCAAACTAATTTAATATTACTCATTTAAAATCACCTTCAATAGAATAACTTTTTACTCTTATAATTACGATTTTATATCCGATTCTAGGTTGTAAATTTTTTCCTTTATAAATTTGCTAACAGTATTGCGATTCACCTTATATATTCTTGAGATTTTGATATTGTCAATATTGGTTGACACATTAAACTCGTATAAAGAAGATAGCTATGC
>ERZ773186.2030-NODE-2030-length-15768-cov-13.719213_pt1 | contig 15768 bp, 9 predicted proteins | sample MGYA00581000_ERZ773186 | MGnify/ENA primary metagenome ERZ773186 (study PRJEB29015, sample SAMEA2737752) | human gut metagenome | biome: human gut; feature: human-associated habitat; material: faeces | place: China | collected 2012 ...
TCTGCACGCAGATTGCGTGCAAAGCCGTCAGGCGGGCTTTGTGCGGTGTTGCCTTTGCTGTCTGCGGCAGTTCCGTCCGGCTTGTGCAAGTTGACGAAAAAGAAGCGGAACAGCCTGTGCTTCAGCGGCATTCCTACAAAAATAAAAAAACGCCCTTGACAAAAGAACGCTTGCATTATATAATAATAAAATGTATCGTAATGTGTCAATGCACATTTCAGCAGAATAGTATACCACATTCCGACCTCGTCTGTCAAGTCCTTTTTTTCAAATCACAGAAAAAGATTTTCCGCTGTGTGCGGAAGGTTGTAAGGGAAACAGGCGAATTTTTGTCTGACAAAGAGTTAAGGAGGTTTTTCGCCAATGGTGCATGTTACGCCAAAGCAGTGCGGGAAAAACGTTCGTATGAACTTCGGTAAGATCAACGAAGTTCTGGAAATGCCGAACCTGATCGAGGTACAGAAGAACTCGTACAAGTGGTTCCGTGAAAAGGGACTGCGGGAAGTTTTTCGCGACGTTTCTTCCATTACAGACTACAACGGCAATCTGGTACTGAACTTTACCGATTACCGCATCGATGACACCCCGAAATATACCATTGCAGAATGCAAGGAACGCGACGTGACCTATGCAGCACCGCTGCGTGTGACTGCAACGCTCTGGAACAAGGAAACCGGTGAAGTCAAGGAGAGCGAGATCTTCATGGGCGACTTCCCCCTGATGACCGAAAGCGGCACCTTTGTCATCAACGGTGCAGAACGTGTTATCGTTTCCCAGCTGGTGCGTTCGCCGGGCGTATACTACGCTTCGGAAAAGGATAAGACCGGTAAGGACCTGTTTAAGGCTACCGTCATTCCGAACCGCGGTGCATGGCTGGAATATGAAATGGATTCCAACGATGTGGTCTATGTCCGCATCGACAAGAACCGCAAGATCCCGATCACCACATTTATCCGTGCTCTGGGCACCGGCACAGACGAAGAAATTGCCGAGATGTTCGACAACGACGAGCGTCTGTCCCAGACCATTATCCAGAAGGATTCCACCAAGAACACGGAAGATGCTCTGATCGATGTATATAAGAAGCTGCGTCCGGGTGAACCGCCTACGGTGGAAAGCTCCCTGACACATCTGAACAACCTGTTCTTCGACGCGAAGCGGTACGATCTGTGCCGGTTCGGCCGTTACAAGTACAACAAGAAGCTGGGCATCGCCAGCCGTCTGGCAGGTCACGAGCTGACCCGTCCGGTGGCAGACGAAGCGACCGGCGAAATCCTCTTTGATGCAGGCGTGACCCTGACTTTCGATCAGGCAATGCAGATTCAGGATGCCGGCATCAAGGAAGCCTATATCAAGGCAGAAACCAAGGAATATTTTGTCACCGAGTCCGGCGAAAACGAGATCCGCTTCATTGAAAAGGAAGCCAAGGTCATCGGCAACGGCATGGTAGACATTGCAAAATATGTGGATTTCGACTGCGAAGCACTGGGCATCAGCGAAAAGGTTCGCTACGCTGTTCTGCGGGAGATCCTCGACAGTGCGTCCAGCGAAGACGAACTCCGCACCGCGATCCGCAAGCGTGCAGATGAACTGGTGCCGAAGCACATCATTCTGGACGACATCTACGCAACGATCAGCTACTTCCTGAACCTGTGCGACGGCATCGGCAACATCGATGACATCGACCATCTGGGCAACCGCCGTATCCGTTCGGTAGGCGAACTGCTCCAGAACCAGTTCCGCATCGGCTTCACCCGTATGGAACGCGTGATCCGGGAACGCATGAACCTGCAGGCACAGGATAACGATGTGCTCACCCCGCAGGCACTGGTCAACATTCGTCCGGTGACTTCTGCGATCAAGGAATTCTTCGGTTCCTCTCCGCTGTCCCAGTTCATGGATCAGAACAACCCGCTGGCAGAACTGACCCATAAGCGTCGTCTGTCCGCACTGGGTCCGGGCGGTCTGTCCCGTGACCGTGCCGGATTCGAAGTTCGTGACGTACACTACAGCCACTACGGCAGAATGTGCCCGATCGAAACACCGGAAGGTCCGAACATCGGTCTGATCTCCTATCTGGCAACTTTCGCAAGAATCAACCAGTACGGCTTCATTGAGGCTCCGTACCGCAAGGTGGACAAGGAAACCGGCTGCGTCACCGACGAAGTGGTTTACATGACTGCCGACATGGAAGACAACTACATTGTTGCACAGGCAAACGAACCGCTGACAGAAGACGGTCACTTTGCAAATGCCAAGGTTGCAGGCCGTTTCCGCGATCAGATTCTGGAAATCGAAGCAGAACGCGTTGACTTCATGGACGTTTCCCCGAAAATGGTAGTTTCCGTGGCAACTTCTATGATCCCGTTCCTCGAAAACGACGATGCAAACCGTGCACTGATGGGTTCCAACATGCAGCGGCAGGCTGTGCCGCTTCTGAAAACCGAGCGTCCGTTCGTCGGCACCGGTATGGAATACAAGGCTGCCGTAGACTCCGGCGTTTGCGTTGTATCAGAATATGATGGTGTCATCGACTCCGTTTCCGCAGACGAGATCGTTCTGGTGGACGACGAGCACAAGACACATAAATATGTACTCCAGAAGTACAAGCGTTCCAACCAGTCTACCTGTGTCAACCAGCGTCCGATCGTCGATGCCGGCGAACGGGTACACAAGGGACAGGTACTGGCAGACGGTCCGGCAACTGCAGACGGCGAAATTTCGCTGGGTAAAAATGCTCTGATCGGCTTCATGACATGGGAAGGCTACAACTATGAGGACGCCGTTCTGCTGAACGAACGTCTGGTAAGAGAAGATGTCTTTACTTCCGTGCACATTGAAGAACTGGAGATCGAGTGCCGTGACACCAAGCTGGGACCGGAAGAAATCACCCGCGACATTCCGAACGTGGGCGACGATGCCCTGAAGGATCTGGACGAAAACGGTATTATCCGCATCGGTGCGGAAGTACATGCCGGCGATATTCTGGTTGGTAAGGTTACCCCGAAGGGCGAAACGGAACTGACCGCAGAAGAACGCCTGCTGCGTGCAATCTTCGGCGAAAAGGCTCGCGAAGTCCGCGACAACTCCCTGAAGGTGCCCCACGGTCAGGCTGGTATTATCGTAGATGTCAAGATCTTCACCCGCGAAAACTGCGACGAACTCTCTCCGGGCGTAAACCAGCTGGTTCGCTGCTACATCGCACAGAAGCGTAAGATCTCTGTCGGCGACAAGATGGCAGGCCGTCACGGCAACAAGGGTGTCGTTTCCCGTATTCTGCCGGAAGAAGATATGCCGTTCCTGCCGGACGGCACACCGCTGGACATCGTCCTGAACCCGCTGGGCGTACCTTCCCGTATGAACATCGGACAGGTTCTGGAAGTGCATCTGGGTATGGCTGCCAAGGCTCTGGGCTGGCACATCATGACACCGGTATTCGACGGTGCACACGAAGATGACATTCGTGCATGCTTCCGCGAAGCCAACGAAAAGAATGCTTCGCACCGCGATGATCCGTTCGATCTGAAGCCGATGCAGAAGGTCATCAACCCGAAGGCTCTGGAGATGAACGAAGACGGTAAGTTCACGCTGTATGACGGCAGAACTGGTGAAAAGTTCGACAACCGCGTTACTGTCGGCTACATGTACTATCTGAAACTCCACCACCTGGTTGACGATAAGATCCACGCACGTTCCGTTGGTCCGTACGCTCTGGTTACCCAGCAGCCTCTGGGCGGTAAGGCTCAGTTCGGCGGTCAGCGTTTCGGTGAAATGGAAGTTTGGGCACTGGAAGCATACGGTGCAGCTTACACCCTGCAGGAGATCCTGACTGTCAAGTCCGACGATACCGTAGGCCGTGTCAACACCTATGAGGCAATCGTCAAGGGACAGAACGTCCCGAAGCCGGGTCTGCCGGAATCCTTCAAGGTACTCATCAAGGAAATGCAGTCCCTCGGTCTGGACGTAAAGGCTCTGGACAAGGATCAGAACGAGATCGACCTCAAGTCCAACTTCGAGGAAGAAGAAGCGATCATTCCGCAGCCGGTCAGTGCAGCTGATGATGATCCGTCCTTTATGGGAACTTCTACAGACTATGAAGGTGCAGACAGAGATATGGAAGATGCCGGCATGTCTTTCAAGGATGGCAATCCGACAGATGATGATCTGCTGGGCGACAGCATCGGCGGCAGCAGTCACACAAGTTCCTACAGCGACGATGACGATCTGCTGGGCGACGATTTCAGCATCGGCGAAAGCTTTGACGACACAGACGACGATGATCTGCTGTAATTTTCAAGGCAATACCGCACAAAGATTGTGCGACAGATGCGTCGTCAAATTTTTCGTCAGATGAAACAAAAAGCGGAGTGAATACTGGATGTATTCACGAGCATTTTTGTGAAATATGACGGGAAATTTGCAAGCAGATGGCGTGCAAAGTCGCCAGACGCTCTTTGTGCGGTATTGCCTAAAGAACACTCGCCTTTGAGCGATTTTGATATACACACCAACAGACAGGCAGCGGACGGCAGGTTCCGTTCGCTTCTCCTGTTTCCTCGTTGATATATAGGAGGTAACGGTTTGGAATTTAACACTTTTGAATCTATCAAGATTTGTCTTGCTTCTCCGGATCGTATCCGGGAATGGTCTTACGGTGCAGTTGAGCGTCCGGAAACGATCAACTACCGTACCCAGAAGCCGGAACGCGACGGTCTGTACTGTGAGCGTATCTTCGGGCCGACCAAGGACTGGGAGTGCCACTGCGGCAAGTTCAAGAAGATCCGTTTTAAGGGAAAGATCTGCGACCGCTGCGGCGTAGAAGTTACCCGTGCCAAGGTTCGCCGTGAACGTATGGGGCACATCGAACTGGCTGCTCCGGTTTCCCACATCTGGTACTTTAAGGGCACACCGTCCCGTATCGGTCAGATGCTGGAAATCTCCCAGAAGCGTCTGGAAGAAGTCCTGTACTTCACCAAGTTTATCGTACTCGATCCGGGCAACACCGAGCTGGTGCCCAAGCAGCTGCTCACCGATAAGGAATACCACTCCTATCGGGAAAAGTACGGCGACGAATTCGAAGCCGGCATGGGTGCAGAAGCTATTCAGAAGCTGCTCAAGCAGATCGATCTGGACGAACTAGCAGCCGAACTGAAAACTGAACTGGCTGGGCTGGCTTCCGGTCAGAAGCGTGTCAAGCTGCTGAAGCGTCTGGAGATCGTAGAAGCATTCCGTCAGTCCGGCAACCGTCCGGAATGGATGATCATGGACGTGGTACCGGTCATTCCGCCGGATCTGCGTCCGATGGTCATGCTGGACGGCGGCAGATATGCGACATCAGACCTGAACGATCTGTATCGCCGCGTGATTAACCGTAACAACCGTCTGAAGCGTATGCTGGAACTGGACGCTCCGGAAATCATCGTCCGCAACGAAAAGCGTATGCTGCAGGAAGCTGTCGATGCCCTCATCGACAACGGCAGACACGGCAGACCGGTCACCGGTCCGAACAACCGTGCTCTGAAATCCCTGTCCGACATGCTGAAAGGTAAGCAGGGACGTTTCCGTCAGAACCTGCTGGGTAAGCGTGTTGACTACTCCGGCCGTTCTGTTATCGTTGTCGGACCGGAACTGAAAATGTATCAGTGCGGTCTGCCGAAGGAAATGGCTCTGGAACTGTTCAAGCCGTTTGTCCTGAAGCGTCTGGTAGACACCAAGGTCATCGCCAACATCAAGAGTGCCAGAAAAATGGTAGACCGTGCTTCTGCGGAAGTATGGGACGCTCTGGAAAATGTCATTCATGACCACCCCGTTCTGCTGAACCGTGCTCCTACCCTGCACCGTCTGGGTATTCAGGCGTTCGAACCGGTTCTGGTAGAGGGTCGTGCTCTGAAGCTGCACCCGCTGGTATGCTCTGCATTCAACGCCGACTTCGACGGCGACCAGATGGCTGTGCACCTGCCGCTGTCTGCGGAAGCACAGGCAGAAGCCCGCTTCCTGATGCTGGCTGCCAACAACCTGCTGAAGCCGTCTGATGGCCGTCCGGTTGCTGTGCCGACACAGGATATGGTACTGGGTTCCTACTACCTGACCATGGAAAAGGACGGCGAAAAGGGCGAGGGCAAGGTCTTTCGCGATGTCAACGAAGCCCTCATGGCTTATCAGGAAGGCGACGTTTCCATTCATGCAAAAATCAAAGTCCGCATCACCAAGGACATCGGTGAAAAGCGGGTTTCCAAGATCATCGACTGCACCGTCGGCCGCCTGATCTTCAACGAAAATATCCCCCAGAATCTGGGCTATGTAGACCGTACCAATTCTGACAAGCAGTTCGATCTGGAAGTCACATTCCTGGTCGGCAAGAAACAGCTGGGTCAGATCATTGACCGCTGCATCAAGATCCACGGCACTGCCACCACTTCGGAAGTGCTGGATAAGATCAAGGCAACCGGCTTCAAGTACTCCACCAAGGCTGCGATCACGGTTGCTGTCTGCGATGCGATTATCCCGAAGGAAAAGTGGGACATCGTCAACGCAGCAGATGCACAGGTCGATGACATCACAGCGGAATACGAATATGGTTATATCTCCGCCGCAGAAAAGTCCAAGCGGTTCATCGAGATCTGGAACAAGGCTACCAACGACGTTACCACTGCCCTGCAGAACGGTCTGGACCGGTATAACCCCATCTTCATGATGGCGGACTCCGGTGCCCGTGGTAGTATTTCCCAGATCCGTCAGCTGGCAGGCATGCGTGGTCTGATCGCCAACACTTCCGGTGCGACCATCGAAATGCCGATCCGTTCCAACTATCGTGAAGGTCTGAACATTCTGGAATACTTCATCTCCTCCCGTGGTGCCCGTAAGGGTCTGGCAGATACCGCACTGCGTACCGCCGACTCTGGTTATCTGACCCGTCGTCTGGTAGACGTTTCTCAGGATGTTATCATTCGTGAACAGGACTGCGGTGCAACCGACGGTCTGGAGATCTACGAGATCCGCAACGGCAACGAGCTGATCGAAAAGCTGGCAGAACGTCTGACCGGTCGTTATCTGGTAGACGATCTGCGTGACCCGCAGACCGGCGAGCTTATCATCTCCAAGAACAAGATGATCACCGAAGCCGATGCACAGAAGATCGTGGATTCCGGCGTAGAGCGTATCAAGATTCGTTCTGTCCTCATGTGCCGTGCAAAACAGGGTGTGTGTGCAAAGTGCTATGGTGCAAACCTCGCACACGGCAATCTGGTTTCCATCGGTGAAGCTGTCGGCGTTATCGCTGCACAGTCCATCGGTGAACCTGGTACACAGCTGACGATGCGTACGTTCCACATCGGTGGTGCGGCATCTCGTGCGGCTGCTGAATCCAGCATCCAAGTGAAAAACAAAGGTAGCATCAAGCTCAGCAACGTGAAGTCGGTTGTGAACTCCAGCGGTAAACTGGTTATCACTTCCCGTAATACTGAACTGAAACTGATCGACGAATTCGGTCGTACTAAAGAAAGCTACAAAGTACCTTACGGTGCGGTACTGGCGAAAGGCGATGGCGAACAGGTTGCTGGCGGCGAAACCGTTGCAAACTGGGACCCGCACACCATGCCGGTTATCACCGAAGTAAGCGGTTTTGTACGCTTTACTGACATGATCGACGGCCAGACCATTACGCGTCAGACCGACGAACTGACCGGTCTGTCTTCGCTGGTGGTTCTGGATTCCGCAGAACGTACCGCAGGTGGTAAAGATCTGCGTCCGGCACTGAAAATCGTTGATGCTCAGGGTAACGACGTTCTGATCCCAGGTACCGATATGCCAGCGCAGTACTTCCTGCCGGGTAAAGCGATTGTTCAGCTGGAAGATGGCGTACAGATCAGCTCTGGTGACACCCTGGCGCGTATTCCGCAGGAATCCGGCGGTACCAAGGACATCACCGGTGGTCTGCCGCGCGTTGCGGACCTGTTCGAAGCACGTCGTCCGAAAGAGCCGGCAATCCTGGCTGAAATCAGCGGTATCGTTTCCTTCGGTAAAGAAACCAAAGGTAAACGTCGTCTGGTTATCACCCCGGTAGACGGTAGCGATCCGTACGAAGAGATGATTCCGAAATGGCGTCAGCTCAACGTGTTCGAAGGTGAACGTGTAGAACGTGGTGACGTAATTTCCGACGGTCCGGAAGCGCCGCACGACATTCTGCGTCTGCGTGGTGTTCATGCTGTTACTCGTTACATCGTTAACGAAGTACAGGACGTATACCGTCTGCAGGGCGTTAAGATTAACGATAAACACATCGAAGTTATCGTTCGTCAGATGCTGCGTAAAGCTACCATCGTTAACGCGGGTAGCTCCGACTTCCTGGAAGGCGAACAGGTTGAATACTCTCGCGTCAAGATCGCAAACCGCGAACTGGAAGCGAACGGCAAAGTGGGTGCAACTTACTCCCGCGATCTGCTGGGTATCACCAAAGCGTCTCTGGCAACCGAGTCCTTCATCTCTGCAGCATCGTTCCAGGAAACCACGCGTGTCCTGACCGAAGCAGCTGTTGCAGGTAAACGTGATGAACTGCGCGGTCTGAAAGAGAACGTCATCGTGGGTCGTCTGATCCCGGCAGGTACTGGTTATGCGTACCACCAGGATCGTATGCGCCGTCGCGCAGCGGGCGAACTGCCAGCTGCACCGCAGGTAACTGCTGAAGATGCGTCTGCCAGCCTGGCAGAACTGCTGAACGCAGGCCTGGGCGGTTCTGACAACGATTAATCGTTGCCGACCATAATAAAAAACCCGCTTCGGCGGGTTTTTTTATGTCTATGTTATTTCTGATGGCGTTTATCAGGTCTACGAAGCCATCCGGCAGTGTCATTAATTTATCGGTGGTAACCGCCGATAAAGCTCAATCATATCGCCGGCCAGATCCTGAATCACCATGGCATTCATCAGGTGGTCCTGCGAATGGACGGTGATGAGATTAACCGGTAGTTTGCCAGTTCCTTCATCAATACCGATCAGCTGGGTCTGGATTTTATGCGCTTGTTTGACGTACTCGCGTGATTCCGTCATCGCTTGTTCTGCACCGGAGAAATCACCTTTACGCGCCAGTTGCAATGCCGTCAGGGCCTGGCTGCGTGCAGCGCCAGCGTTTACCAATAACTCCATGATGATCGTTTCTAACTCTTCCATCCCATCACTCCAGTAGTTTCAGCGCCTTATCCAGTACCGCATCGCCTTTCATCATGCCGTAATCCATCATGTCGATAACGGCGACCTTTTTGCCTAGTGGGTCGGCGATCGCCTGTAGCTTGGCCTGTTCATACTTAACCTGTGGACCGAGCAAAACGATATCCGCTGTAGCGATATTCTCTTCAAACTCGGCCACCGGGACGGCTTTGATGGTGACGTCGACGCCTTTTTTCTGGGCGGCATCTTTCATCCTTTGCACCAGCATGCTGGTGGACATTCCGGCGGCACAGCATAAAACGATGTTTTTCATAAGCAGTCTCGATCAACATGTGTGAGTTGATAATTATCGCGAGCCAGCTATAGCAACAACTGCTTTGCAACGATTGTGTGCAAGGCATCACAAAGAAAGCCGCTTTTTCTGAAACCGGTTACAAAAAGAGGCAGAACCCTGCGATCTGGACCAGGGCCAGCGGCTTTTTGACTCGCTTATCACATGCTGGAATATATAATTACTGTCAATAAATACATGTTATAAAAAACAGTATTGACAGCGTTTTTTAAACCCGTATGTTAATACTTAACAGCGGAGAAATTGTAGTTTGCTGTTAACGTAGTAAGTGTTAGTAGAGCTTGATTGGGGTTTGCGATAAAGGCCACGAAGTATTTTTTGTATGGGATAGTCGATGCTGAAAACGCTATCTTTTCACTTCGACAATGCTTTCAGGCCACGTAGTTGATATATCTAATCGCAAAAAGTCAGTAAAACGCGACGATGTAACGCCATGATTTTATAGTAAATATTTGTGATTTCTGCTTTTCTGGTTATCACAAGGGAAATAAGGCAACGCATCAAAGAGTATATGTCGCGAGGGGAAGTGTACTTGTTTAGGTCACCAGCCTTGAGTTCTATTATCAAGCGGGTGGAATGTGTTTAACGGTAAATAGAGGAAAGCTTTAGTTAGTATCAATATCCAATATTATCTGTAGTAAACGTGTACATTTTAAAGTAGTACCATCAGCAGTATTAAATCGTTAAGTTTATTAATGTTAAATTTGAAGTGTGTAGTAACGTAAAGCCCTGACTGCAATAGTCGGGGCTTTTGTTCATTGTAGATCAAGCTGTTATCCAGGATGCTTAGCCGCGATGGTTCAACATTGCATCACTCAGTGGGTATTAAAAAAATTAATGCTTGCTTAATGATTAGAAGTAGGTCTACTATAGCGGCATCGGTTTGGAACACAGACCTTATGCAAGCAGTTTTAGTAAAGCAGTTCTCAGTTCAAGCGTTATCCTCAGATACTCTTCTTCATGAGCCTCCTCCCTAAGTGCCCCATAAGTTAATTTCTGCAAAACAGGCCATCTTCGCTGCATAAGCGGCTCAAAAACATGAAAGGAAGTATCTATGTCTAACAAAATGACTGGTTTAGTAAAATGGTTTAACTCTGATAAAGGCTTCGGCTTTATCACTCCTCAGGACGGTAGCAAGGATGTGTTTGTGCATTTCTCCGCTATCCAGAGTAACGATTTTAAAACGTTAGATGAAGGTCAAAAGGTGGAGTTCTCCGTGGAGAATGGCGCTAAAGGCCCGTCTGCTGTTAACGTTGTCGCGCTGTAATCGCCGATAATTTCACGAGCGCTTACGATAGCGATGAAGGCCAGAGCCCGAGCAGTTAAGTGCCAGTGAAGAAAAAACCCGCGAAAGCGGGTTTTTTTGTTTATGCGATTGCTCCTGACCTACGGTACCTGTGAAGCGCGCCCCAGATAGCTGTCCCAGTCTTTCCACACGGGCTGTAAACCCTGGGCCATGAGTGCTTCAGCAACGGCTTCTGGGCGACGATCGTCGTGCGGGGAGAACTGTTCCAGTTCGGGGTGGTTATCGGCATAACCACCGGGCTGGGTTTTTGAGAAGGCGCTGACGTTGTTGATCGCCAACGGGATCACATGGTCACGAAACCATGGCGATTCGCGGGTGGAGAGCGACAGCTCAATTTCTGGCGCCAGTAAACGAAACGCGCAAATGGTCTGGACCAACTGTCGCTCATCCATGATCGATGCAGGCTCAACGCCTCCGGTGCATGGGCGCAGGCGAGGGAAGGAGATAGAGTAACGGCTCTGCCAGTAATGCTGCTGCATCCATAGCAGATGTTCAGCCACCATATAGCAATCAACCCGCCAGCTGTCGGTCAAACCAATCAACGCGCCAAGACCGATTTTGTCGATCCCTGCGCGGCCCAGCCTGTCCGGCGTTTCCAGGCGCCAGAAGAAATCCTGCTTTTTCCCTTTTAAATGGTGACGAGCGTAAGTTGCCTCATGATAACTCTCCTGATACACCATTACGCCATCCAGCCCCAGCGTCTTCAGCTCTGCATATTCAGCCTCTGACAACGGCTGTACCTCCATCTGTAAAGAGGCGAACTGGCGGCGAATGGCAGGCAAATGGCGACGAAAGTAATCCATCCCCACTTTCGCCTGATGTTCACCGGTGACCAGCAGCAGATGCTCAAAACCCAGCTCACGGATAGCCGCACACTCCCGTGTTATCTCATCTTCGTCCAGCGTTTTGCGTTTGATACGGTTGCTCATCGAAAAACCGCAGTAGGTGCAGTCGTTGGCGCAAAGGTTGGAGAGATACAACGGCACGTAAAAGCTCACCGTGTTACCAAAACGCTGACGGGTGAGCTTCTGCGCCCGCTGCGCCAGCGGCTCCAGATAATCGGCGGCGGCAGGAGAGAGCAATGCCATCAGATCGTCGCGACTAAGATGCGAAGCGTTGAGGGCGCGCTCCACGTCAGCGGCGGTTTTACCGTTGATACGCAGGCGGATGTCATCCCAGTCCAGCTGTCGCCAGCGGTCGCTGAACGTTTTCATGCGAAGGCCTCCAGGAATCCGGTTAACGGGCTGGTGGGACTTGCCTGCGAACTTTTGCTTCCTGGTACCGCCTGGCGTGCCAGCAAGCCAGCTTCAACGGCCAGGCGGAAGGCGGTTGCCATCATCACCGGGCTGTCGGCTACCGCGATTGCCGTATTGACCAGCACCGCGTCGGCGCCCATTTCCAGCGCCTGCGTGGCGTGGCTGGGGACGCCGATGCCTGCATCAACCACCACCGGCACGGTCGCCTGTTGGATAATAATCTCCAGCATCGCTTTGGTTTCCAGCCCCTGATTAGAACCGATGGGCGCGCCGAGCGGCATGACTGCAGAACAGCCGACTTCTTCCAGCCGTTTGCACAGCACCGGATCTGCGCCACAGTAAGGCAGTACCACGAAGCCCTTTTTCACCAGTACTTCTGCGGCTTTCAATGTTTCGATTGGATCGGGTAACAGCCAGCGGGCGTCCGGATGGATTTCTAATTTCAGCCAGTTTGTGCCCAGCGCTTCACGCGCTAACTGGGCAGCAAAAATCGCCTCTTCAGCGGTTTTTGCCCCCGAAGTGTTGGGCAACAGCGTCACACCAGCTTCTACCAGCGGCGCCAGAATGGCATCGTTGTGCTGACGCAAATCCACGCGCTTCATGGCCAGCGTTACCAGTTGGCTGCCGGAGGCGCGAATCGCCTCGACCATCAGCTGCGATGAAGCAAATTTTCCGGTGCCGGTGAACAGATGCGAATCAAACGTTTTGTCGGCAATACGTAACATATCAACCCCCTGCAATAACCTGAAAAAGCAGGATCTGGTCGCCTTCCTGCACGATTTGCTGCTCCCACTGCTCGCGCGGGAGGATCTGCTGATTGAGCGCCAGCGCCGCGCCCGGTTTAAGCTGATTAAGCGCAGTGAGCAGCCCACTGACGGTTTGTCCTTCGGCGCACTGCATCGGCTCATCATTGAACTGAATCTGCATGTTGCCCTCCGCATACCGGGCAGCCGCTGGCGCGTCGTAGTGCGAAGCTGCGCCACTGGCTGGTTTTACCGTCAAACAGGCGTAGCTCTCCGCTGGGCGTCTCAATACCGCTGAGCAATTTAATCGCTTCCAACGCCTGCAAGGTGCCCATCACGCCCACAACCGGTCCGACGATACCGGCGGTACGGCAGTTGCGTTCGGGCTCTACATCGTCCGGCCACAGGCAGCGGTAACATCCTTGTTCCCACGGGGGCGTCAGCACCATCAGTTGGCCGCCAAAGCCGACGGCGCTGGCGGTGACGAGCGGGGTGTTGAGCGTTACGCAGGCGGCGTTAATTTCCTGGCGCGTGGCCATGTTATCGGTACAGTCGAGCACCACATCGGCACGCGCTACCGCATGCCGAAGCGCATCGCCTTTCAGTCGCTGCTGGAGTGACACCAGCTCGATATCCGGGTTGAGCCGCGTCAGGCGCTGCTGGGCAACCTGCGATTTTGAACGTGCGATATCATCAGTGGTAAACAGGATCTGGCGCTGCAGGTTGCTCAGATGAATGTCGTCATCGTCTACCAGCGTCAGTTTTCCGATGCCTGCTCCCGCCAGATACAGCGCGGCAGGCGAACCTAACCCGCCTAAACCGACAATCAGCACATGGCTATCGAGTAGCTTTTGCTGGCCTTCAATGGCGATATCGCCGAGCAGGATCTGCCGGCTGTAACGCATAAAGTCGCGGTCATTCATCGCCCACTCCCGCGATATCCAGTAGTTGGGCCGTGGCGACCTGCCAGTCAGCCGCCTGGGTAATGGCGCTGACCACGGCAATGCTGCCGACGCCGGTCGCCAGTACTGCCGGGGCGCGCTCAAGGCTGATACCGCCAATGGCGACGGTCGGGTAATCCGCTAGTCGTTCAATATGGTTTGCCAGTTGCGTGAGTCCCTGCGGGGCGGAAGGCATCTGTTTGGTTTGCGTGGGGAAGACATGACCCAGCGCGATATAAGAAGGCTTAGCGGCGAGCGCGACGTCAATCTCCATATCATCGTGAGTGGAGACCCCCAGGCGTAGCTCCGCCGCCTGGATCGCCTTCAGGTCGGTGGTTTCAAGGTCTTCCTGGCCCAGATGTACGCCGTAAGCGCGGTGCTTAATTGCCAGACGCCAGTAGTCGTTGATAAACAGGCGGGCGTCATAGCGACGCCCCAGTTCAATGGCGGCCATAACGTCGGCTTCGACCTCTTCATCACGCTTATCTTTAATGCGCAGTTGGATCGTGCGTACGCCCGCCTGCAGCAAGCGTTCAATCCATTCCACGCTGTCTACCACCGGGTAAAGCCCGAGGCGAAACGGCACGGTCGGGAAATCAGGCTGGTACATTACGCCTCCTCTTTTTTGAGGTAGATTTCGCCGCCTTTGGCTCGGAAGTTCTCCGACATATCCGCCATGCCGACTTCAATCGTTTGTGCAGCAGCGTAGTCGCGAACCTCCTGGCTGATTTTCATCGAGCAGAACTTCGGCCCGCACATGGAGCAGAAGTGGGCGACCTTGCCGGACTCCTGTGGCAGTGTTTCATCGTGGTAGGCGCGGGCGGTGAACGGGTCGAGCGCGAGGTTAAACTGGTCTTCCCAGCGGAATTCGAAACGCGCTTTCGACATGGCGTTATCGCGGATCTGCGCGCCTGGATGACCTTTTGCTAAGTCAGCTGCGTGGGCGGCAATCTTGTAGGTAATCAACCCTTGCTTAACATCTTCTTTGTTCGGCAGGCCGAGGTGCTCTTTTGGCGTGACGTAGCACAGCATCGCGCAGCCAAACCAGCCGATCATCGCCGCACCGATCCCGGAAGTGAAGTGGTCGTAGCCCGGTGCGATATCGGTGGTCAACGGTCCTAAAGTGTAGAACGGTGCTTCATGGCAGTGCTCCAGCTCTTCGGTCATGTTGCGCTGAATCATCTGCATCGGCACGTGGCCCGGGCCTTCAATCATCACCTGCACGTCATACTCCCAGGCGATTTTGGTCAGCTCGCCCAGCGTATGCAGCTCGGAGAACTGCGCTTCGTCGTTCGCATCCTGAATTGAACCTGGGCGCAGGCCGTCACCCAGCGACAAAGAGACGTCGTAGGCGGCGCAGATTTCGCAAATCTCGCGGAAGTGTTCGTACAGGAAGTTCTCTTTGTGATGAGAAAGGCACCATTTCGCCATAATTGAACCGCCGCGTGAGACAATGCCGGTCAGGCGTTTGGCAGTCATCGGCACGTAGCGCAGCAGCACGCCCGCGTGAATGGTGAAGTAGTCGACGCCCTGTTCGGCCTGCTCCAGCAGCGTGTCGCGGAAGGCTTCCCAGGTCAGATCTTCGGCGATCCCGTTGACCTTCTCCAGCGCCTGGTAGATCGGCACAGTACCGATCGGTACCGGACTGTTACGCAGGATCCACTCGCGGGTTTCGTGGATATAGCGACCGGTGGAGAGATCCATCACCGTGTCAGCGCCCCAGCGCGTCGACCACACCAGCTTCTCTACCTCTTCTTCAATGGAGGAGGTGACGGCAGAGTTACCAATGTTGGCGTTAACCTTCACCAGGAAGTTGCGACCGATAATCATCGGTTCGGATTCCGGGTGGTTGATGTTGGCAGGAATAATCGCGCGGCCCGCGGCCACTTCATCACGCACGAATTCCGGCGTGATGTTTTCCGGCAGGCGTGCACCAAAGTTCATCCCCGGATGCTGGTGACGCAGCACTTCACTGCGAATGCGCTCGCGGCCCATGTTTTCACGGATG
>ERZ773186.2042-NODE-2042-length-15708-cov-5.155625_pt1 | contig 15708 bp, 15 predicted proteins | sample MGYA00581000_ERZ773186 | MGnify/ENA primary metagenome ERZ773186 (study PRJEB29015, sample SAMEA2737752) | human gut metagenome | biome: human gut; feature: human-associated habitat; material: faeces | place: China | collected 2012 ...
TTCTAGCATCAATATTGATTTTTTAAAAGCCACCTTTCGATGGCTTGTTTGCTATACCTAAAAATATTGCTGATACGCTTGTTATTGTGCTGTTTTAGACTTGCTCCTGTAATAGAGGAAATCGGAGATTAGAAAATCTCTTTTATATTTCATCTGAAATTAAAAATACGACACATTTGCCGGACATATTGCTAGGAAAATTTTTGCTTTTATACTCAAGTTTATACGTTCCTGTTTCCATATATCCTGTTGCGGTTGGTTCTGTAATTGCATTCTGCACGCACTGAGATATAACTTTTTCATTCCAAGATGTTAAAGACAATCTAAGATGCCTTCCGTTATTTGATAACTCTGTTTTAAACATTACGAGACCATGCAAATTTTTTAGTTGAGGAATCGAAAATGTCATTGTTTGGGTGGAGCTATTGTAAATGCCTCGAACTTCAAACTGTAGGATACGCTTACTATTTTATATACACGATAGCAAATAAAGTGTTTGATGTTTTGCATTTCATAACCAATTTATTGTCATTATTTTTGTATACAGCATAAAATCCTGTTCCAACAAGATTATCTGCTGCTGAATATATTTCTTTTTCATATACAATAGTTGCAGAAGTTTTAAGAATATAAGATTTTCCACCGTATACTTGTTCTGCATTTTTACAGCCTACGAATATCATGATTTCTTTTGTATTATTCGGAATGTTTATTTCAATTCCGTTACCAGTCGGAATATTATAACTTTCAAATTTTTTCCATACTTTATTACTATTTTATGACAGTTTTACTGGTTCTATAGAAGCGTGTTGTTTGATTGCTCTCCATGAAGCATTATTCGCATCTTTTATGTAGTTTACCATTGACCGAACATAGTTATATTCTCCGTTATGTGGTACATAAATTTGAATACACACATAGTCATAATGGGATGAAGTTATTGTAATCAATCTTCCATAGCCATAAGCGCCTTTAGGCATTCCTATAATAGAACTTACGTTACTTGTTACTATATCATTGATAGAAATTATGTTATTTTTGGAAAATAATCCACCATCCAAGTTTATATTGCCAGTCGTGATAGTATCTCCGAAAACTACAGCCTTACTATTTTCTTAATATAGCAATCTACAATATGAAGTCACGGCAAATGTTATAGTCAATGTCTTTCCATCACAAGACACTGATTGCACCCATTTATTTGGATCCGAATGTATACATGGTTGCTGTGTTGTGTGTTTACCACGATAAGTTCCCACAGCCATTCCAACTTTTCCTGTACTCCAGTCAGCAAGAAACAATATAAATGGGATGGCATAACCGCTAGATAATATGTCAGATACATCAACCGATATTGTACCACGGTTCGATGTCTCGTATATATGATTTAAAATATAACCTTTTACAGCATTACTATTTTATAGAACATCTATAACTTTTGCGGTGTCTGTGTTAAGTTTTTTGACAGTAACTTGTCCGGTAGATGGATCATATCTTGCTATGCAAACATTGTCACTACCATAAGCAAGGAAATCATATACAAAACCAGTAGACGATACAGAAGTTCTAACAGGACTACACAGACCTTTCATGCTAGCTACAATACCAAACATTTCATTGCTAACTGAGGTAGTGAAGTAAAAAGAGAATCGTTCGCTTGTATTGTTGTTTAGATACAAAAGAAGTTCTTGCTTTGACCCAAAATTTAAATCCAACAGTTTCTTACTATTTAATTCATTAACTGCCCCGATCAAAGTCTTGTCAGTTGTTCCTAACTTTGCGATAACTGCCGTAGTCATCTTATCGACAACATAATCCCATATCTTGCTCATTAAGGTACGCTTGTTTGCATTTGCATCCTTGTCAAGAATCATTAACTCATCATTGTCTTTCAGTGTTTCTTTTGTTGTGTACTTTGTCCATTCCATGATTAATTCTCCTTTGCTGAATCATTAATTAAAAGGGTAAGAGCATTATTCATGCTCTTACGCCTCGTCAACCTTGTTTGCTATGATAAATTTTCTAATCGCATCTACATGAGTTTTGAGTTCAGCATCAACGATATAGAACGATTTCTTATTGTTGTGCGATACAAGATTTCCGCTCTCGTCAATCTCGTCATAAGTAAATGTCGCTCTATCCATTCCATTTACATTTAAAATTGAAAAACCACTAAGCTGTTTCATCCAAAAGTTCCTCCTGTTCCTTAATCAATGTTTCTAGTTCCGCGTTTAATATGTTCTCAGGGCTTTCAGGCACTTCTTCTTCCCTGTCAACATCTTCCTCAAGATTTACATATTCGTAATCTTTCTGTTTTGCTTTCAGTTCCCATGCAAATTTCAGATTCGGAGTTCCGTGCACAATGAAGTAATTCTCTTCCTTCTTTTCAATCCACAAATCTCCTTCCCATTCTTTCTGCAAAAACACTTGATACTCAATGCGTGTTGTTACGGTTTCCGTGAAGATATCTCCGATTTCAACGATACATTCACCGTTCTCATCAGTAATTCCTTCACCGATATCTCCAAACATTGGCGAAGCTGTTTCGTAGCAATATTGAAGTCTGTTTGAATAATTCTCTGTTGGAACAACACGGTTTTTAGTTCCAGTTGTTTTTATTTCTCTTGGGCTTATATCTACATAATCATTAATATAATTACTTCCATTAATTCTAATTGAAAGGCAACCTGTTGAGTTCTCGCTAATGCTGAATGTGTACGATTTTACTGGTGACATTGCATCAGACCATCCTTGTAAATCCTCAGCCCATCCAATAGAGAAGCATTCTGGGGAAATTGAAGAACCGTATCCCCTTCCATTATTAGATGCTTTCATTCTTAAACCATGAAACCAACCACCCATAAGGTCAACAACCATACTGTCCGATGCGAGAAGTCCCATATTAGTATTATCAATATGCATACCCATGCTTCCGATAGTGAATATTTCTTTCGAATTGTTACGGCCAACGATGAGCGCAGACGCTTTTTCTTTATCTAAATATATCGTGCTTCCATAAATCGAGCCTTTTTTGATGTTCAGTCCATCTTTATCCCATTTACCAACTTCCGCTCCTATGGCATCTAGTATCTGTATTGAGCCATTTTCATTGTTTACACCTCCCAATGTAAGTGTACCGCCCTTGCCATAAGAGAAGTTGATATACAACTGATCGCCTTGCAAATATATCCCTTGTTTCTTCCCGTTATCAGTAAGTCTGTTAAACACTTCTTCGGAAGTCAGAGCTTTGTTTAGCTTGTCTACCGCGGAATCATCTGTGTACTTGGTAGCCTTAACCCAATCAGATGAAACATAGTTGCCACTAGTTCTTGCGGTTTGACATCTCATCAAGTCACCAGTATTTCCTTGCGTCCAAAGGTCACCGATGTCATAAGGTGGAACTGGAGTTGTGATAAAGTTTCTACGCTTGCCATCAGCAGTGTCTTGAGCCTTGCTTGCGTTTTCAAGTGCCTTTTCAATATCTTTGTCTTTTACGTTGTACCATTGCCATACACCGTCAATCTGGACAAATCTATAGCACATTCCAGTGGACTTCCAATAGAACAAATCTCCATTATGAGAAGCTCTATCATTATCAGTCAACCATTCATTCGCTGGATAGTTGTTTAACGTTGGTTCGTAATCTTTAAAATAAGAATCAATCTTTCCGTCAAGTTGCTCCATTATATCATTCGGGAGCATAACTCTAACCCAATTGCCGCTCTTGTAGATGTATTCAACATTATCGGAAGTATTCTTCCAAACATCATCTTCGTGAGCTATCTTTTCAGATTCAACCCTTATTAAAATTTCATTACCATCTACATCAAGAATCGGATTTCCATCAATATCGGCTAATGCTTCTTCCGTGATAGTTGTCCAAGAAAGAGAAGGGTCACTTGATTGATAGTAGTTTGCGTTCTTTGTATCAATCTTTCCATTGATACCAGACATATCAGACTTATAAGTCCCTTCGACAAATGCGTCTAATTGCCTTTTAGAAATTTCTTCGATTGAAGTTCCGGATAATAAAAATGACTGCGCCTTGATACGAACAACACCAGTGTCGCAATTAACATAGAACACTTCATTGCCTTTTTCGTCAGCAACCTTAAATTCGCCTGTGTTAATCCAGTTAGCTCTAACTCCAACAGCATCAAGAATCCGAACAACGGTATCTCCATCTACTGTCATGCCACCATTCCAAGTATTACCGCCATCCGTGGACACTCCCCATGCTTCAGCAGTCATCTTCCAAACAATATCTGAATCGCTCAGCAATGCTTTGTTATGCAGATAATAAACCTTTCCACCGCCTTGGCTTTCCTCTACTGTTGTATATAGGCCTGACGATTGACTGATTCTCTTAGATAATTCTTCAAGCGCCTTTTCTCTATCTGAACGTTCTTTCTGTAGATTCTTACGATTTTCAACGATTGCCTGAGAAGCTAAACTGTATTGCTTTGCGCTATTTCGCGCTGCACTTTTTGCTCCGCATTCAATTGTCTGTTTATTCCCAACTTGGAATATCGTTGATGTAACAAGACTCTTGTACTGATTACCTTTTCTATCTGTAATAATACAGATATCACCAGCTTCGGCCAGCGGATTATTCATCATTGACGCTGAAAACGGTCTAAATCTCATTCCTACAATACGTTTGCCTATGATTGTAGCGATATCATTACCTTTTCCTTCGGCAATTAATTTATTGTCTTTAATTTCAATGACATATCCATCTTCACCATACTGATATGACACAGGGCTTTCATCTGTAGATACATTCTCTTTATATTCAGTAACTTTAATCCCTGTAATAACGACATCTTCATTGTTGATTGATAAACTATCGTAAGATTCTACGGAAACAAACTTGTCTTCATCAATATGACTAGATTCATAAGATTTCAAATCATACCAAGCGATACATAATCTGCCATAGGAATCACATCTACAAAACTGTCCACCAATCTGAGCAACCCACGCGAGAACTTGTCTGAAAGTTAGTTGCTGGTCATCAGGTCTTGTTTCAATAACATAATCGTCATTATCAAATGTTACTGTTTGTAACTGAACTCCGCACACGTTACAAGCATCTCTGATGATTTCACTTCTTGTTGCCGGATATTTCAGTTTACTTTCCGAATAATCACGATCAAACTTCATCATGTTATCCTGACAAGTTAGTGTGATAATAGAACTGTTCTGATACGGAGCTTCAACAACTGTCATTGTGCAAAGGCGAATCTTCTCAGTAACAGCGTCGCTGTAGAGCAATAATATCTCATTGCCATTTGTATCTAATATTGGGTTTTCGCTAATATCGAGCCATTTCTTTTCTTCCGGGAATACCATTCCAGTAGGAGATATAGCTAAGCCGACGTATATGGCGATTTCAGCTCCTTCAAAATCGTAGTCGGTAAAATCATCATAGATGTTATTTAAAGTGACGGTAGCCTTATTTATGATGGCTGAACCTATCTTAAATTCAGAAGAATCAGACACAGCATCTTCTACTTTCAGTCCGAAATTCCAAACACTATCTTCTCTTAAATAGAGAGCAGTTCCATCTTTTAAGGTAATATCTACCCATTCGAGGTATCTCCTGTTGTCATTATTCAGTTCTTTCTTAAATGATTTTGAAAGACTTCTCATTAAATTACCTCTCTATGATATTAAAAGAGATACTTTCGTATCTCTTCTGATTTACTGTCCATATTTTTACTGAAGCATCGATGTCACCCGCATAAAAAGTTCTCGTTTCATTTCTTTTATTTTTTGTATCCCAATAAGTCACATCTACATATTCTGGATCAAAAGCGTCTGCAATATCTCCAGCTTCATCCGGAGTTGGGCCGTTCCATGCTAATTCAAGTTTTCTTTTTTTGCACACTTCGTTTACATGCATCGTTCCATCATCTGTACGACCAGCATCCGGTGCAGATATTCTTTGTAGATGCCATACAAAAGTAGATGGGGTCTTTATCTTAACCCCATCTACAATAAGCATATCTCTATTGTTTGGCATATCCTACCTCCCTAATAAGCAGGACTCGGATTGAATCTACTGCTTCTACTTGCCTGTCCTTTTTCAACAGCTCTTGCCAATACTTCATTATCTTCTGTCTTAAGAACTGCGTTAATGATATATGGAATCGCGCTGTTGCTGTCTGTTCTGTTACTCTGTGTAGCCATATAGACTTCCATCATGCCATCAATGACAGCCTGTTTAATTCCATCTGTAATCTGCTGATTATTCGCCACAACGTGTTTATTCCCCATGCGACCAATATATTCAGAGCCGAATCCGTTTTCATTCGCAATGTATACTTCCCCGTTTACTGGCATACCGCCATTCTTATAACCCTTATATCCTCTTGCTGTCCAACCTTTATACAGACTTCCATAACGAGAAACTGTATATCTGATAGATGCAATCATGTTGGATAATGGATCGTAAATATCTTTGTTGTACGGTGCCATTGCATAACTACGGAATGTTGGGTCAATAACCTGCATAAGTCCTTTTGAAGGAATTCCTTTCTTAGCATTGCTATCCCACAAGTTGATAGCTCTAGCGTTTCCGCCCGACTCATGTTTCATCTGAGTGAGCAACGCATTAAGGTTTGACTCGGTGTATTGGCTTGTAAGCAACAGAGCTGTCTTAGCAAGATTTCTCCACTGCTCTACACCGGATGTGCTATAACTGCCGCCACCACTAGAACTACTTGTGAAGTTGCTGATAAATCCCTTGATTTTACTCAAAGCCATATTCTTAACAGCACTGATAGACTGCTTAGCAATAGACAATCCAGGCTCAACAGCATCACCAAAAGACGTGAATTTATCAAGTCCATACTGCAACAGCTTTGATGGATGCGCAATGTAATCAATGATATTGAATACTCCTGCGCCTTTCTTGAAGTGTGGCACTCCATTCATATTCATGAGTTCTTTTGTCTGTCCGGCAGGCATTACCTTTGTACCTTTAGGCATTGGCAACACTACGTTACGACCTTTAGGAATAAATGCTTTTCCATTAGGGAACTGAACAAGCTCACGATAAGTACCGCCCGACTGGTCATTGACCATACCAAACGTATCATTCAGTACGCCATTCTTTCCAGTACCAGTAGCATACTTAGGGATAAGGTCTTTACTTCCACCAAGTTTTTTGTAAATCCAGTTCACAGCGCTACCAACACTATTGATGGCTGATTTGACAGGAGATGTAATCCAATCTCCAACATTTTGGAAATATCTTCCGATTCCACTGAAAGCACTTGTAACTCCGTTGTATGCAGTTTTAAATGTGCTGCTAAACCATGTGGAAATATACTGCATATTTGACTGGATATCGTTTCTTCTTGAACCGAACCATGAACCAATGCTATTAAATGCAGAGTTTACATATCCTCTAGCACTCTGATACTTTGTATTGAACCAACCGTTGATAGAATCCATGTTGGACTGGATTTCACCCTTTCGGCTTCCAAACCATGTGCCAACATTGCTAAATGCAGAGTTTACATATCCTCTCGCAGATTGATATTTCGTGTTCATCCATGTATCAATACTATTCATTCCTGTCTGAATTTCGGATCTTCTTGTACCGAACCATGAGCCGACATCCTTGAAGGCATTGTTTACATTGGTACGAGCTGTGGTGAATTTCGTATTCATCCACGAATCAATATCTTTAACACCGTTCTGAATATCATTCTTTCTGCTAGTGAACCATGAGCCAACATCATTAAAAGCCTTATTAACATTTGTTCTACCGCTCTGGAATTTTGTTCCAAACCACGAACTAACATCTTTCATTCCGCTCTGAATGTCAGATTTTCTGTTGCTGAACCATGTGCCGATATCGGAGAATTTATCCTCGACCGCTTTACGAGCTTTTCCGAATTTCTCTCCGAGCTTGTCTTTCAAGTCACTAAATTTATCAACAATCTTATCTTTCAAGTCTCCGAAGAAATCAAGAATCGACTGCAACTTATCTGTGACTCCATTGAGAAGTCCATCCATGATGTAGCCGCCCTGTTCAGCCATGACGGTTGAAGGTGAATGGATACCGAACAGATTTTTAAACCAATTAATAAATGGTGTAAAAATTTTTTCTCTTATGAATTTACCAGGGTCTTTCCATTCTCCGCTCTGAATTCCTTCAAGAACTCCTTTGATGATATCAGAACCAAGAGCTGCCAATCCAAGTCCTGATAGTGACGGTAAAACAAATTTAGGTAATTTCACTTTGACTTCTTCTTCACTCATGTCGAATACATTTGTGAAAAATCCTATTGCGATACCTCTTAAAAGATCATTCGGCAAATTAATGATTGCGTTCGCAAGCGATACCAGGAGTCCTGATAAATCCCATGTGATTTTTCCCCAATCAATACCGCAAATAAAATCTACGATTTTTTGCCCGATTATCTCAAATGTCTTATCTACTTGCAATCCATCAATTGCGCCCTTCAGTGCTTCAAGAACACCGCTGACAAAATTACCGAATGTTTCACCAGTTAATTTGGCATCCCAAGTTTCGAAAAATCCTTTGATACCACTTGCCAGTGAAGTACCAAAATCTTTCCAGTCAAAATTAGCTGCAAACGAATTGAGTGCGTGTAACGCAGTATTAATTGATCCAGCAATCGTTTTTCCTAAATCATAGAACAATTCAGGAGAAATCAATCCATTAAGGAATGTTGCAAGACTTTTACCAAAATTATCAGCAGCGTGATATACGCTATCCCAATTAATTGATTCCATTGCAGATTTAAGTTTGTTTCCAACAATTTCACCAATTTCAGTAAAATCAGCATTAGCAAAAGCCTGTTTAAACTTGTCTGCAAGCTGATTCATTGAGTTAGAAACTTCAATCGTTTCAAACATATCTGAAGGAGAAGGCCCACTAGAGCCACCACTTCCGCTTCCACTTGAGCCACTTCCAGAACCAGTATCATTTCCATTAAGGATATTTAATTCATCGAAACCAAGAATTGTTTTCTGCATTTTCTTAGCAGAATCATTTGCTTTATCAGTTTTCTTTCCTATGTCTGCGATAGATGCTCCATAGTCTTTCCAAGCCTTTTTAGCTTGCACAACGTATCCTTTTCCAGTAAGAGCCGCTAAAAAGTGTCCGACAGCGTTCAAGGCACTAGATACCATATCAATAAATGATGATATGTACGGAGCAACGACATTTACGATTGGAGCAAACGCAACCGCCCAAGCATTTTTTAAATACAGTAAGGAAGATACCATTGAAGAAATGCTATTGTTATATGAGCTACTGTACTGTACAAGGTTGTCCGATCCCTCCTTAATCGCTTGCTTAATCTGACTAATCAAACCGAAAATGGTAGAAAACATAATTGAAGAGCCTATCATTCTTCCGAATGGCATTCCATTATTCTTCTTTTTGCTTTCAAACCCCATCAATTCTTTTAATGTTTTGAAAGGATGGACTGCTTTATTAGCAATATCCCTTGCGTTTTGTATTGTTTTTCCTACATTTTTAAAGCCTTTTGAAATATTGTTAATCTTAGAGCCGAAACTGCCGAGTCCTTTTAGCATACGTTTGAATTTACCGCCTTGTGCAGTAGCTCTTCTAAGAGCTTCTGCTGACTGGTCGATTTCTTCTGAATTCACTTCTGCTTTTACAGATTCTTTCATTTCTTTCTTATATCGCCTGGAATATTCCTCAAGCAACATAATCTTGCGAAGCGTATTGTCAAATTCAGGGTCTCCTTCCGACAATCCTTGAGAAGACAGCTCAGAAAGCGTTTTCTTTAATTCCCTGATTCTTGCTTCATACGTGACAACTCCTTTGTTGCCAAACTGCGTATTAAGGTTGTTTAATTTAGTAGCAGCTTCATTCGCACTAGCTCCGGATTGCTCAAGTTCTTTTGCCAGTTTGGATGCGCCATCACCAAATGTCATATTGTAGAGATCGGATACATTTCCAACATCTATAGGTTCATTTGAAACTTTACGCTTTCTCGGACCATTGTTGAAATGAGATAAATCCGTTCTTGCAGAATCCAATTCACTCTCAAGCTCAGCCAATTCTCGGATAGCATCGCCGAAATCTATTTCATTTTCAGCCTTTCTTGCAACCTGATATAACTCTTCAAACTTATCATTGAGATCGTCAATGTATTTGATTAATTCTTCCTCTGTATCAAAAGACGGTGCTGGAATTTCGCCAACAGCTTCCTTTGCTTTTCGCACATATTCATCGATTGCTTTTGTCGATCTGTTGGATTTTTGCGAATCAACTCCACCGGATAAAAACGAATTAGCATTTAAGCGTCCTAATGCTTCTGTAGCATCATCAATAGCATTCTCATACTGATTTATCTGCATGATTTTTGAATACCAGTCTTTACCGCCTAATTCATCTGTACCCTCAAGCTCAATCATATTGTTGATAGCCTGTTGCACTCTCGCATAAAGCCTTTCGTTTGCACTAATACTAGCTTGGAGCTGTTGGATATTCATTTTGGAAAAGTCAGTGTCAAGCCTAGAGTCTTTAAATTTCCTGTTAATATCCTTAAATGGTTGAACCGGATATTTTAAATCAGAACGTGTTTTCTTCTGCGCTTCCGTGCGATTACCTCTCGTAATATTTCCAACAAGAGCTTCTGCACGCTCAAGACCTGATATATCCATTCCGGCACCAAGCATCTGAGAGAAAGACTTGCCTGACTCTTCTGCATTTTTTAATGCATCTCCGAATTCAGTGACTCCGGTTTTCGCATCATTTACACCAACTCTGATATCGTCAACTCCGTCAATGATGGTGTCCCAAATGTCATCTTCCATCCATTCAGGAGTATAGAAAGAATTTGCAGTCTCGTAGAATTTTTTCAGCGCGCTATCCAACTGGTAAAATTCATCTTCGACACTGTATGCTTCTTTCAAAATAGCTGGAAACTGCTCTCTCATTTCCTGATAGTAGGAGTCAAGCTCGATTCCGTCTTTCGTTGAAAACTTCTGTTTCATAACAGGAGTTCTGTTTTTATAATCATCTCCTAAAGATCTAGCTGTCTCAGGAGTAACCTTGATTTTCCCACTCTTTTTAATCCAGTTGTATAATTCCTGATAATCACTGGAAGTAGACTTGGAAATTCTACCGTTCCGCTTAACGACATTCCCAAGTGCTTCCATATCATCGGCAAGATTTTTGTAAGCCTTACTTGGATTATTGGCAACGCCGGATGCAATCTTATTTGTCAGGCTTTTGATTTCGCCAGTAACATTCTTTCCAGCAAGACCGAGATTGTAGTTTTTAATCAGGTCATCCGCAAGTTTCTTTCCTAAGTCCTTTGCGGATTTCTCCATTGCTTTTCCGGAGAACAGCTTGTCTATGTTAAGTCCTTTAAGAGATACCGCACCTTGAGCAACGAGCATACAACGTTCGAGTGCTTCTGTAACAGCATCTATTCTTTTTTCAAGACTACCCATTGAACGATTCGCTTTTTGCGCTTCCGCTTCAATGATTATTTCCAACTTATCAATTTCGGCCACTGTTCTCACCTCTATTCTTTGCTATTCGCAACTTCTGCCCATGCCGCAAAATTAGCTGCCGCAATCTGCGTATTTTCATGAACGATTTCCTCTATTTCTTCCCCTGTTAATTCATGCTCATTGAAATCTTCAACAATCATATGAGCTTCAGGATATTTAGCGTCTTTCGATACAGCGCACGAAATTGCTTGAAGAACATACAAACCATTCATCCAAGCTGAAATGTCTTGCATGATGGCTTTCTCTCTCTCTTTATCCTCTTGAATCTTTTTGTAAACGTTCATTTCTTTCGGAGTCATCTTCCAAAATTCAGAGCAACTAATTCCGCATTGTGCAGCCATAGGCAACCAATATTCATATATGAACTGCGTATAGCTGGTTGGAATGATTACTCTTCCTCGGCTGCTTCTTCCACTTCTTTCTTGGACTTCGTAGCTTTCTCCGGAGTCTCCTGATCGTCCTGAGTCATTCCGAGCATCTTCTGGAAAAAATCTGATTCTGCAACGGCATCAGCAAATGCGTTTGTGATATCAATGATGTTTCCACCACCAAGAATGTGCTGAGTGATTAAATGCTCTGCCTCATCTCTATCGCAACCAACCACTGCACAAACAAATCCCATAGCGATAAGTGTCATCTGCTTCTTTCTGAAAGCATCAATAATTGAGAAACCCTGTTCCTCCATCTTTGTGTACTCAGCAAATGCCATTTCCTTTACGTTGTAGTTTTTTCCATTAATTTTTACTTTGACCATTGTTCTTCCTCCATTTTTTCAATCAAAAAAGAGCCGCCTTAAAGCGACTCTAATAGTTCTTTAAATAAATATTTCATTATCAATATTCTTGATGATGTCGTTTTCTACATCAAACCAAGGACTATGCTGCGGGAAATCCTGTAGAAGCATCAGAATTTTTAATCGCTGAATCACGAACGATTGTCAGTGTCATCTCACGAGCACCGTTTACTTCACCGCCATTGACTTTAACAGACATCTGTCCACTCCAAGAGAATTTACCGTCTGCTCCGTCAGCACCGAAATCAAGTTCAAAAATCTGCTGTTTTCCGCAAACCGCAAGAACTGCCTCGTAAGACTCTTTTGTATAGTTTGCTGTGAACTGCATGTCATCTGCTGAACGCACACCTGGTACAGAAGCTTCATCTGTATCTTCAAGGTCTGTTACAGTGATTTTTTCCGGATCACCTCCAAGATCAGGATAACTCTTGATCGCACAAACCTTTTTAACCGCCGCCCCAGTTGCCCCGACTTTGAGAACTGTGTTAATTGTACTTAATGCTTTTACATTAGCCATTTCTATCTTCCTTTCTACCGCTAATTAATGCGGTCAGCGAATATCTCTTTCGATATCCGGTATGAAATTAAAATTTTGCTATATCATCTACTGACGCAACAAGGCGTTTAAACCTTGCCACCATTCTGTATATATTTGTGTCTGACGCATTGTCAATAGGCTTCGGACCATACGATCGAGCGTATCCCATCTTCCGCATAGCATCACAACACTGATTTATGATATTCTTCGCTTCTGTGATATTCTTGTTTGAATAGCACTGAATCTCAATTACGGACTCGACAGCATTCTCACTGTTTTCCAAGTCCATGCAAGCATCTTGATTGTCAATCTGAACAACCGATACTGCTGGAAATGACGGAGGGCTTTTACTGGAATAGTTTGATACATTCTTGCAAGTATCTTTCACATAAGTTTTTATGTTAGTAAGCACTCTATTTGATGCGTCAATCACTTCCAAACACCTCCCTTGCGATATGGTTTATAACGCTCATATCACTCAGATATTGAGCTGTCTCAAACATGAATGGTCTAGCCGGCATACCGTTTGTCCAATGGCGTTTACCATCTTTAAAATAAATCCACCCAGCTTCACCGTGGTCATTTATATCGTATTTCCAACCAGCTATAGAAGTATCAGGATGCGGAGAATTCTCTCCGATAACGCCAGTTCCAAACTCTACATAAGCGGCATACGGACAATTCGTATAAACACTGAATACAGCTCCATCATAAATGATATCTCCAGGCATGATTCCAAGGCTTTCCATTAACTCACCAGTATAGATAGCATCTTTCTCACCTATCTTTAGTTGAGCGACAGCAACGCCTTCTTCCGCAAGCCTATATGCAAATTCCTCACATTTTTCTTGCAGTGAGTTTTTGTACTTTCGTATCTCTGCTTTTAATTTCTTGAAACCACTCAATGATAAATCGGTTTTATACTCAGGCATTTTTCGCCCTCGCTTTCAAAGCAACAACGATTCCATTTAAGCCATCTGCAATACCAGCAACAGTATAGTCTGCGGATTCTTCATCTACAGTACCGTCTGCCTTCATTACTGGTTCGCTCACCCATATTAAGGATTCTTCTTTAATAGGAAGTTTCTCTACTGTTGCAAGCGTCCTAGTATAGCTTAAATTCGTTCCAAACATATCAGCATAAGCATTACCTCTACTTGCTGATAAAGTGGCTAGAAACTCAACAGGAGAAGCGTAACCACCAGTGTAATCTCCTGTCTCATCTCCATTTTCATCAACAATCGGAACTTTGCCGTTGTAATTGGAATACCATAATTTTTTAGAATTTTTTTTCAAGTTTCTCAATGTGCTATCCCTCCACCATCATTGCACATATGTCCCTGCGACCATTTTGCTGACATCGGTAATATGGTCACGCACAATCTTCTTTCTACTTAACCCAGTAGACGGGAGATTACGGATCACCATTCCTTTCTTAAATTAGTGCGCATATAGCAACAACTCCTTCAAGATACGTATTTCTGGAAAACCACGTTCGAGTTCCAGTATTATCATTGTGGGAAGATTCTCCCTCAACTCCAATTTGATTGTAGTCGTATAGAGCCAAACCGCGGATATTGGAATAGAAACGTTCCATATCTCCGGCAACAAACTCTTCTGTATACGACTTCGGGTAATTCCGTATCACGCATACCTCTTTATATGCGTTCTTTACTTTTATTTTCAGAATGGATAAATCAGATTCTTCCGATATACCCAATTCAGTTTTTAAATCATCATATATCTCTTCAATCAACTTATCCATCTTCAAACACCTATTTCTTTGTCTGTCTCACTGTCTTTGGCTTAGACTCTGTGGCCTGAGCCTTTTTAACAGTTTCTTCAACGCGTTTCCAACCGCAAGAGATAAATGCGGAAGCCTGAATCTCAGACTCCACACTCATTCTCACGCCATCTTTCTCGAACGTAAACATTTCGATCACTCCTTAGCCTTCTGGGTTCTGGCAAACACCGATGGCATCTTTCTTCTGATTCAGGACGAAAGCATCGTAGCGTACACGACCTTCTACAAGATGTCCGGAGATACCAGGCGCATCCTCATGAATCTTATACTCAGCAAGTTTGATTGGTGCTGGCATAACCACTGGGTTAGTGATTACAAAGTTTGTGTTCTTAGGGAAGTAAGAAGCCGGTGCCTTAATGATGTTAACCCCGTCAACCTCACCTACAAGTCCTGTGATAGAAAGCTGTGTAGCCATATCCCCTTTCTTTGTAAATGCCTCGTCAAGTTTCAGCATATTGTAGTAACCCGGAGTTACGATACAAACTCTTCCACCTGTAGGGACTTTTGCATTGTCAAGAATCTCCTGTACAGCAAGGAATTTCTCATAAGCATTTGCTTTTGTTACAGCAACGTCTTTTACAACGTGTGATACGTCTGCTCCGGCAACCAGTTTAGCGATACGGTATGTATCAATCTCAGGGATAATAACCTCGTCAATCTGACGTCTCAGCGCAGCTGCCGCAGCCATTGTTCCCATTGTGTCATCTTCACTCTTCTTGTCGATTGTAAATGTGAAGGCTCTGTCTTTGGAAAGAACCATCTCCTGAACTTCATTCTCAAGCTCTGCCGGTGTTCCATATCTGTTAGCACCTTCTGTTTTGTAATCCCCCATTGTAGCAGTCGGTACAGAAAATACCTTTACTGTGGAAACTCCAACCCAGTCGAATGCGTAGTTTACAAGTGCAGATGTGAGTGCACCAACTTTAAATCTTTCATCCACGATCCGTGAATACTTCTCAGCGTAATTAACAGCCATTTCAATTCTCCTTTTCTAACTTTTTGAAATCAGCGAACACATCTTTATGTGCCCGGTAT